>OGCK01000025.1_pt1 | contig 27847 bp, 25 predicted proteins | sample 1570051 | NCBI WGS metagenome assembly OGCK01 (sample SAMN06266181, study PRJEB24510) | hot springs metagenome | isolation source: hot spring sediment | place: USA: Zodletone Spring, Oklahoma | collected 2013-12-03 | reverse complement strand
TTTTCAAGCAGAAGACGGCATACGAGATCTAGTACGGTCTCGTGGGCTCGGAGATGTGTATAAGAGACAGATATCAGCCCGAACGACCTTCTACCCCGCTTTCGCTTTAGCGATAGGGTATCGGTATTTGGTGCCAGAAAAGCAAAGCAATTCGAGAGGGTTGACGCTTTTTTGCTTACTTTTTAAGAAAAAAGTAAACCCAAATACTTGAAAGAAACAAAAAAATTAGATATAACCATAAAAAGTACTATACATTCCCGCACAAAATATGGGAACGAAACTTTAAGAGGAAATATGAGTAAACAACTAGACGAGATCTTCAATTTTTCCGATACCAGCGAAGCCTGTATCAAGTGTGGTAAATGTATCCCGGTATGTACGATCCACCAGATCAATCCCGATGAGACCACCTCACCGCGTGGATTTATCGATCTGCTCGGCGCTTATAAGCGCGGAGACCTTGAGCTGGATAAAAACGCAAAAGATATCTTTGAGAGCTGCTTTTTGTGTACCAACTGTGTCGATGTCTGTCCCAACTCTTTAGCTACGGATATGGTCATCGAAGAGGTGCGTGCCGATATCGCTGAAAAGTACGGTATCGCCTGGTTCAAAAGGGCCTTTTTCTTCCTCCTCCGGCACAGATGGGTCATGGACCTCGTGATGAAGCTCGGCTTTATGTTCAAGACATGCGCCCTAAGCGTCGATGAAAAAGGCCGGGGCCTCAAGGCAAGATTTGCCCTCCCGATGGTCAAAAAAGGAAGGCTGCTCCCTTCTCTGGCAAAAACAAGCTTTCTCAACAGCCATCCGGAGGAGATCCCTGCTCCCGTTCAGGAGAAGAAAAATCCCCGTGTGGCGATCTTCATCGGATGTCTTGCCAACTATAACTATACCGATATCGGTGAGAGTCTTGTAGAGATACTCAAGCAGCTCAATATCGATGTCTTCATCCCCAAAAAACAGCTCTGTTGCGGTGCACCTGCCTACTTTACCGGAGATAGTGACTCGGTAGAGTATATGACCAAAAAGAACATCAAATACTTCGAGAGCTTTATGGATGAGTGTGATGCGATGCTGATCCCCGAAGCGACCTGTTCGGCGATGATCAAACATGACTGGCAGGTCTTCTTTGCAAATCACGATATGCCCGAGTGGGAAGAGCGTGCCAAAAAAGTGGCGGAAAAGATACATATGGCAACCGCATGGCTCTACAACAATACCGACCTGGTCAAACTCCTCGAAGAGAAAGGCAAAAAGTTTGATGATGTCGTCACCTACCATGACCCGTGCCATGCAAGAAAAGTACAGGGTATCTGGAAAGAACCGCGCAATCTGCTTGCACAAAGCTACCCGATGAAAGAGATGAGCGACCCCAACCGCTGCTGCGGATTTGGAGGTGTGACGATGCAGACAGAGAAGTTCCACCTTGCAGAAGCTGCAGGAAAACCAAAAGCGGCAATGATCAAAGAGACAAAAGCCAAGTATGTGAGTGCAGAGTGCAGTGCCTGCCGTGTCCAGCTGAGCGAAGCGATGAATAATGCAGAGGTGGAGACGATCTTTAAAAACCCGCTGGAGTTGATCGCTGAAGCGCTAAAATAAAAAGTGCTTCACTATTTTGCTCCCCACAAACATGTGGATTCCTGATCAAGTCAGGAATGACGAAGTCTCTCCTCACTGCCAGTATCAGCCTAATTCGCTAACTTCCGGGTAACAACAGAGAAGATATTCTTCCCCTCCTCATGCCTGTACGCAAGCTTGTATCCCAGTTTTCCAACAATCGCATTGACGATATAGAGTCCCAGTCCAAAGCCCGAACTGCGTTTCTCCTCTTGGGAGAAAGGCTCCAGGTAATAGGAGAGCGGATGTTGTAAAACTTCGCCTTTGGAGATCACCTCCAGGCCATTTTCTATCGACCGGAGACATACCTGTTTGTCTTTGCTGTATTTGATACCGTTATCCAAAAGGTTTTTGAGTGCCAAAGCCAAAAGATTCACATCCGTGATCAACGCGTCATTTTCTACTTCGATACACAACCTCTCGCTCTCATTGATCAGAAGGTCGCGAGTTCTCTGCACCACTTCACCCAGCGATGTATACTCAAAATTGGGTTCAAAACTCTGTGTCGTGACACGCTCTATCTGGGCGAGTTCATTGATCAGCTCGTTCATACGTTCAAATGCCCGTACCAATATTTTTTTGCTCTGTTCATCCTCCAGCATCTCCACAACGATACGCCCCTTGGTGATCGGTGTTTTCAGCTCATGCATGATATTGCGCATAAAGAGATTCTTGGAGGCGGAGAGCTGATTGATATATCTGATGGCATTATCAAAACTCTGTGCGATCTTTCCGATCTCGTCATCATACTTGTAACTTACCTTGGTATTGAGATCCCCTTTTGCAAAACGCTGTATCTCTTGATGCAGCGTCCGGAGCGGATAGAGTTTACGCAGGACCGCCACATAGAGCAGAAGCAGAAGTACCGTCAAAAAGACACCCAGTGCCACAGCGATCTCAAAATAGTACTTCTCTTCCCTGGCATCCTCAAGCATCAGGTTGTACGCCATGCGCTGGATATAGATATATCTTTTTCCTTTGATATCGAAGACCCTGACCTTCCCCAGTGCAGAACCGCCGGTAAAGATGGTCTCCCCACTGCTCTCTATACGTTTTTTTAAGACCGAAGCACCCTCCTCTGATAAAGGCTTGAGCTGAAGTTCTCTGTAGAGTTCCTGCAGTTTCACCTCATCGGGATGCCTTTGCAGGTTGGAGAGAAAGGTCACAGAGATCAGCTGATAGTGTTTGAACTCTTCGATCTTCTGGCGATCTTTGTCCCATGAGAGAAAGAGTACAAAAGTCGTCACCAGAATGATGATCGCTATGGAAAAAAGAATATGGATAAAGGTCGTTACAGATAGATTTCTCATTGCGCTCTTTCTTCTCATCCTATTTCGCAGGAGCGGGGCGGTCTGTCAGCAGATACCCGACACCCCGGATCGGCCTGATATAGACATGATCGGGATCGATCCTGGCGATCTTCTGACGGATACGGGAGATGATCACATCGATATTTTTGATCGAACTGTCATCATCGATATGTTCACTCTCATAGAGCAGCTGTTCTCTGGATACGGAACCGTTCTTATGCTGGATCAGCATATTGAGGATATCATACTCCGCAGCAGTCAGTTCCAGCAACTCCCCTTTGAACGTGATCGTATGCGCCTTGCTGTCTGCATCAAAAAGTACGGGCTCTTTTGGAGGTGTCTCTGCACTGTGTGTACGGCGCAAAATCGTCTTGATGCGGGTTACCAGTTCCCTGGGATCATAGGGTTTTGGCATATAGTCATCCGCACCGCGCTCCATCCCGATCACCTTGTCGGTAATATCATCCCGTGCGGAGGAGATAATGATAGGGATATTGGTGATCTCCCTGATCTTGGGGATCACTTCAAGTCCATCCATCCCGGGCAGCGTAAGGTCAAGAATGATCAGATCAAACTCATGCTGTGTCAAGAGGGAAAGCCCCAAATAAGGATCTTCGGCACCGATCACCTCCATATCGTACTTCGTCAGATAGTTTGTCAGTATCAGCGCGAGTTCCGGGTCATCTTCTATGATCAGTATCTTAATCATCTTTCCCCTCCTGTAGTGTTGATTTTTATCTCTTTGAGATTTTCTTTTTGATTATAATCGATATATACTTTGGTGATCGCGATCAGGAACGAGGTGATTGCCGGGCCGAGGATCATTCCCCAGAAACCGTAGGTAGTGATGCCTGCCAGGATCGAGAAGAAGATCACGATCTCATTGATCTCTATCGTGCTTTTAAGCAGGTTCTCTTTGATCACCTTGATAATGAGCGGCTTGATAAAGGTATCTGCAATGATCGAGATCACAACGACCGAATAGATAGCGATCACCAATGCCGTCTCTCCATTAATATTGGTCCAGGCATAAAGGGAGACCGGTACCCATACGACTGCCCCGCCTACAACAGGGATCAGTGAAGCAAAACCGTAGATCACGCCGAAGAGCAATCCATTGAATCCGTAGTAGCTTGCCATGGCGCCGAAAAGCATCCCTTCAAAGATTGCGGTCACAATAATCGAATAAAATACCACCTCCATCGTAGAGGAAACCTCATGGATCATTTGGGTACTTTTGATACGGCTGACCGGCATCAGTGCACGTATCAGTTCAAAAAAACGCTCTCCGTAGAAGTTGATGATAAAATAGAAGACCAGCACCAGGAGCATATTTTTGACAAATCCGATCCCCACACTCCCCGCTGTCGTCACATAAGAGGTAGCCGTCTTCAGGTACTCTGCGATCTTCTCATCGCTCATCCAGTCTTTAAAATAGGGCACTTCGTATTTTCTCAATGTGGAGGTGATATCATTGATCACGGAGATATCTATCTGCGAAAGATACCCTACCCCTGTGGTCGCGAGATAGATAATGGGAGCAAAAATGATCAGCATCAAAAACAGTGTGGCGATCGCCGCACTCAGCTTTCTTGAACGGGTTTGGCGGATCAGCCTTTTGGTGAAGTTGTAGGTCGCCATCGTCAGAAGTATAGCAACCACCAAAGAGAGCAGAAACGGCTGGTAGATACTGTACGCACCGACCAATGAGAGAATAAAAAGTACCGTGATCGTCAAACTTTTATTCGTGATCATTCAAACAGACCCTCTACTTTATTTCTCCTTGTATCCGAACAGAGTCCGGATACAATTCCTCTTACTGAAGCTTCGTTTTTCAACTCGGGGATGCGCTTTTTATTCAAAAAGCCCCTCCTTCAACCCGCCAAGCTTGAAATGCTCATAACTCTTCTGCGTAGCGATACGGCCTCTGGCAGTACGCTCGATATATCCGTTTGCGATCAGGTAGGGTTCCAGCACATCCTCGATCGTACCTTCATCCTCGCTCAGCGCTGCAGATATCGTGCTCAGCCCCATCGGTTTGTTTTTTGCAGAGACAAGCAGCTCCAGCAGACGGATATCCTGCTCATCAAACCCTATGTGATTGACCCCGAGCTCATCGAGTGCATACCTTGCTCTCTCCAGCGTGATCTCATGCTCGTCCTCCACCTCGGCAAAATCGCGTACCCGTTTTAAGAGACGGAGCGCGATACGGGGTGTGCCTCTGCTGCGTCTTGCGATCTCGGTTGCTGCCTCTTTTTGGGATCGTTTCTCAAGTTTGTGTGATGCCTGCATGACGATACGCCCGAGCTCTTCAGGGGTATAGAACTGCATCCTGAAGTGCATACCGAAACGTTCCCGAAGCGGATTTGACAACATACCCGCCCTTGTCGTGGCACCTATGAGGGTAAAACGCGGAAGATCGATCTTCACGGTCTGTGCCGCAGGGCCCGAACCGATAATGATATCCAGCCTGAAATCTTCCATCGCCGGGTAGAGTATCTCCTCGATCGCCGGACTCATACGGTGGATCTCATCGATAAAAAGGATATCCCCCTCCTCGATATTGGTAAGCAGGGCCGCAAGGTCTCCCGCTTTTTCGATCATCGGGGCTGCGGTGGTTTTGATATTGGCGCCCATCTGCGTAGAGATGATATTTGCCAGCGTCGTTTTGCCAAGCCCAGGAGGCCCGAAAAAAAGGACATGGTCCAGCGCCTCTCCCCTTTTTTTGCTTGCCTCGATAAAGACTTTGAGGTTTTTCTTGATCTTTTCCTGTCCGATATACTCATCCCATGAGCTTGGCCGCAATGTGACTTCATAGCTGCCTTCGCCCTCAAAGCGTTCTATCTCTACCATCCGCTCCACTAAAAACTCCTTTGGAATTTTTCAGATAGTAGGTAGCAGTTAGCAGTTAGCAGTTTTTGTATGTATTCCTTTAGAATACTTTTATTCATTGGTATATTCATCATCTACTCCTTACTCCATTCTCCCTACACCCTAGTATGAGTATTCCTCACTGGGGAACTCTCTGCTTTTTACCTCATCGCGGTACTGCTGCAGCCCCTCTTTGATCATCTGGGCACCTTTGCCGTACTTTTTGACAAATTTCGGGGTAAAGGCCTCGAAGAAATCGAACATATCACTCCATACCAGCACCTGGCCATCCGTTGCATTCCCTGCCCCGATACCGATCGTCGGAACGCTTACCGCTTCGGTAACCGCCCTGGCAGCCTCGGGTTTGACCCCCTCCACCAGCACCATGAATGCGCCGGCTTCTTCAAGCGCCTTCGCATCCTCTACCATCTTCCGGATATCCTCCGCATCTTTGCCCCGCACCTTGTAACCGCCTTCGCTTCGTACGAACTGGGGCATCAGTCCTACATGCGCGACCACTGCGATACCGTTCTCCACCAATGCTTTGATCACAGGGGCACGCTCTTTGCCGCCCTCGATCTTAATCGCCTGGGCATCTGTCTGCTGATAGACCTTTGTTGCATTTGCCACTGCCATTTCAGGCGTGATATAGGTTCCATAGGGCATATCCAGAACGACCATCGACTTCTCTGCTCCGTTGCAGACGGCTTGTGTATGATAGATCATCTGATCGAGCGTGGCAGAGAGTGTATCGGGTTTTCCCAGGAAACTCATATTGAGGCTGTCCCCCACCAGTATCAGCTCTACTTCCCCGTCAAAGAGCTTTGCAAACAGGGCATCATACGCCGTGACCATCACGATAGGCTCTTTGCCTTTCATTGCCTGAAGTGCGCTCAAAGTGACTTTTTTCTCTATTTTTGGAGTGTGAATACTCATTGTTTTCCTACTGCGTCGATATTTTTACTGATTTATTATTTATTAGACCATAATATGAGCAAAGCACATATTATTTACGCTAACGCTATGTTTTCTTCAGCAGAAAGCTCACGTGACTAGTCACTTTCTGGAACTTTTTGCTCACCTAATTCTATTTTTTACTGATTTTAGCATATAATATCCAAAATAATTTATTGATCGTAATAAAAAAGGGTTTACCTTGAAAAAATTGGTTGCTTATCTTACTACAGGATATCCCTCACTTGAGTTTACCGTAGATGCCGCATTGGCACTGAAAGAGGCCGGGGTTGACACACTCGAACTGGGCATGCCTTTCTCTGATCCCGTGGCAGATGGCCCGGTCATCGAAAAGGCCAACCTCCTGGCACTCCGGGCAGGCTTCAAGCTGGAGCATCTTTTTGATGCCTCTGCAAAGATCGCACCGCATATCGATACCTTGTGGATGGGCTATTTCAACCCTTTTTACCACAAAGGAATCGACTATTTTATCGCTAAAGCCAAAGAGAGCGGCGTCAACGGGTTCATCATCCCTGATCTTCCTTTTGAAGAGGCCAGAGCTTATAAGCCACAGATCGAAGAGGCGGGTCTGAGCCTTATCGATTTTATCGCCCCTACAGACAGCAAAGCACGTATCGAACAGATCGTCAGCGGGTCCAGAAAGTTCATCTATCTTGTGGCCTATGCGGGGATCACAGGTGCGGGGAAGAGCGAAGACCTGCAGCCGATCATCACTGATATCAAAGCATTCACCGACACGCCTGTCTATGTCGGTTTCGGAGTAGACGAGAACACCGCTGCTGAAAAAGCAAAAGGTGTGGACGGTGTGATCGTCGGTTCTGCCTTTGTCAAAGTACTCCTTGATGAGACGCTGAGCGATACACAGAAGATCGCAAAACTCGCTTCGATCGCCAGAGAGATCAAAGCAAAGATCAACGAATAAGACGCCTCCGATCGACTGCTTGATTTTCCGGGATTTTTAAGTTACAATCTAAAAAATCCCACATCTACCGGTGAAAAATGGAAGAGTCACTGATCGTCAATCTACCCAACAGACTGCAAAAAGATATTGAAGCATATGGAGAGCCTTATTATTTCAACAAAAATGAGACGATTTTCTCTCCCGAAGCGCTTTTAAAGTATTTTTTTATCGTATTCAAAGGGCGTATCAAGGTTTCACAGGTTGAACCCGAAAGCGGCAAAGAACAGACCCTGAAGATACTCACCACCGGTGATATGTACGATATCGTCTCCCTGCTTGACGGAGAGCTCCATAACAACCTCCTCACCTCGCTTGATGACCATACCCAGGTGATGCGCTTCCCTATCCATATCGTCCGTTCATGGGTCAACAAAAACAGCAGTTTTCGCCAGCTGATCCTCCCTTATATCGCAAAACAGATCAGAGAAACCGAAGAGCTGGCGCTGGACCTCTCGTTGCACACTACCTCCCAGCGGCTCTTCAAACTGATCGTCAAAAACATCGATCCCGAAACACCGGGCAAGCTCAAACTCATCCATGACCTTCCCCATGAAGAGATCGCCGCGCTGATAGGCACCACAAGAAAAGTACTCAATCGGCAACTCCAGGAGCTCAAATCCGAAGGGGTGATCGATGTAAAACGCAAGAACATCACCCCAAAAAACGCTCAAAAACTGCTTGACCATCCGGAGAAATGATCTTTTTGCTACTTTAGTGGCAGACAAATTTTTTTTTATCGACTATAATTTTTTCAAGCCGTATCAAAACGGGGAAGAAAATAACAAAGGAGTCAATATGCTAGTAACACGTTACAGACCATGGAACCAATTCAATGATTTCAGAAGAGGATTCGACAGGCTGAATGCCTTGCTTGACGAGATGGATATTCCGGCACGCAATATAGACAGGAAGTATGACTTTACGCCCGCGGTCAATACAAGAGAGGGTGAGTATGCCTACCATGTAGAGGTCGATCTTCCGGGAGTCAAAAAAGAGGATATCAAAGTGGATATCGAAGAGAACAGGCTCGTGATCTCGGGAGAAAAGAAGCTCAAGGAGGAGCTCAAAGAGGAGGATTACTATAAGGTAGAGAGTTTCTACGGTACCTTCAAAAGAAGCTTTGCTCTGCCGGAAAATGTCGATGTGGAAAACATCAATGCATCATGTGAAGATGGTGTGCTCGAAGTGGTGATCCCAAAACTGGAGAAACCGGAAGTTGAAAAAACAAAAAGAATCGCTGTAAAATAATAAGGAGAGTGTGATGGATATCATCAAAAGTGCCAAAAATCTAGGTACGCAGATCGAAGAGGGTCTGGAGAGAGGGATAGAAAAAGCGGGTGAAGTATTGGACAATGTAGCCAGCCACCTCCCCTTCTCGAACCTGGCAAAAAAAGAGAACGGAGATTTTCATATCGAAGTTGATATGCCAGGGATCAAGAAAGAGGATATCAAAGTTGATATAGAAAATAATATTCTCTCCATTTCCGGCACGAGAAAAACAAAACATGAGGTGAAAGAGGAGGATTATTACCTTTGTGAAAGCGCCTTTGGAAGAATAGAGAGAAAATTTACCCTTCCCGAAGGGATAGACCCTGAAAAGATCTCTGCAACATTGGAAAATGGGCAATTGATCATCGATTTGCAAAAAGAAGAGAAGCTGAAGCCACGATCGATAGAGATCAAATAAAAAGAGTCAAACAGACGTGCCGGGGTATCCGAAACCTTCTTGCTCCCCTCCTTCCCACCCTGGCACAAAAATCTTCGATAAAATCATCAAAACCCAATCGATAACTAAACAACTTAAAGTATAATAACCCAACTTACTCATCAAGGCAGTAATATGGATTATTTTACTTGGAATGTCAGCCCGGTACTCTTGGAACTTGGGCCTCTTCAGCTTCGCTGGTACGGTCTATTATTCGTAGGATCATTTTTTTTGGGCCTGGCGATCGCCAGATGGATATTTCGACGTGAGGGACGTGATCCTGAAGTGCTCGATACGTTATTGATCTATGCGTTGACGGGTACGGTCATCGGGGCAAGACTCATGCACTGCCTGGCCTATGAACCACACTACTACCTCTCCCACCCTCTTGAGATATTGATGGTATGGAAAGGGGGCCTTGCAAGCCATGGCGGGATGCTGGGAGTGATCATCGCTTTGTGGCTCTTTTGCAGACGCTACAAAGAGTCCTTCTTCTGGCTGCTTTCACGTATCACGATCCCGGGACTTGTCGTCGCTGCTTCCGTAAGGTTCGGGAACTTTTTCAACTCGGAGATACTCGGCAAGGAGACCGATCTGCCCTGGGCGATCATCTTTGAACGGGTCGATATGCTTCCACGCCATCCCGTACAGCTCTATGAAGCCTTCTCCTATCTTGCCATCCTTGGGCTGTTCGTGATACTCTACAAAAAACTCACACCGGCCTTTGCCACAAGACTCCTTCCTGGGCTCTTTCTTTTGATGATGTTCTCCGTACGCTTTTTGCTGGAGTATACCAAAACCAAACAGGCTGCCTATACGTGGGAGATCCCTTTTAGCACGGGACAGATGCTGAGCCTCCCTTTCATCATTATCGGGTTAGGCTGGGTCCTCTGGGCGATCAAAGAAAGCATGGTAAAAAATAAATAATTTGGTATAATTATATATTATGACAAAACCGCTACAAACCAAAAACTATACACTGGGTATCGATATCGGATCTACGACCGTCAAGTATGTTGTCTGTGACCAGAACTTTGATATCCTTGCCAAAGCCTATACACCGCACGAAACCAAACAGGCCCCTACCCTGCTGGGACTGATGGAGGCGCTCTCCCGTACCCGGCCCGATATCTACAACCAGATCGGAAAAGTCTATATCACAGGCTCAGGTGCCTCGCGTATCGCGCCTGCACTCCATGCCCGTTTTGTCCAGGAGGTCAATGCTGTGGTCCTTGCTGTAGAGCATCACCACCCCGATGTGCGTGCGGTCATAGAGCTGGGCGGGCAGGATGCCAAGATCATCCACTTCAAAGAGAGCGAAGACGGTAAAAAGTCCGTACTCACTTCGATGAATGACAAATGTGCTTCAGGGACCGGAGCGACAATAGAGAAGTGTACCATGAAGGTGGGAATGGAGAGCAATGCGCTTCAGCAGCTTCAATTCCAAACCGAAAAACTGCATCATGTCGCTGCCAAATGCGGGGTCTTTGCAGAGACCGATATCGTCAACCTGGTCAAAACCTCTGTTCCGAGCGATGAGATCATGAACTCCCTTGCCGACGCGATCGTCATGCAGAACCTTACGGTACTGACAAGGGGCAATACCCTGATGCCGAAAGTCCTGCTGCTTGGAGGCCCCAATACCTATCTGCCGTTCCTGCAGGAGTGCTGGCGCCTTCGGATCAGTGAACTCTGGGAAGAGAGAGGGATCACTTATGACAAAGAGAAGCTCGAAGAGCTGATCACAGTACCGCAAAATGCACAATACTATGCAGCCCTGGGTGCAGTGATCTTCGGCGAAGGGGAAGAAAACCATGACCAACGCTTTACAGGGCTTGACAAACTTCGGGCTCTTGTCAATGGTTCCAATGACCTGAGCAATGAGAATGACGATACTCCTTTGAGCACTTCTACCGAGGAGCTGGAGGCGTTCAAAGCAGAGTACGCTATCAAGCCTTTTGTTGCACCGGTTTTACAAAAAGTGACAACCTGCTACCTGGGTATTGACGGAGGTTCTACCAGTTCCAAGGCGGTCCTGGTAGATCAGGAAGGGAAGCTGCTGTGCAAAGTCTACCAGCTCTCCAAGGGGAACCCGATACAGGACACACTGGAGCTTCTGCAGCAGATCAAAATGCATGATCCCCATGGCTATTATGATGTCAAGGGTCTCGGTGTGACCGGATATGCGGCCGATGTCCTCGAAGGGGCGCTGAAGGCCGATGCCAATATCATCGAGACCATTGCCCATATGAAGAGTGCCCAAAAGGTCTTCGGGCAGAGCGTGGATGTCATCTGTGATATCGGCGGGCAGGATATCAAGGTCCTTTTTATGGAGAACGGAATGATGAAAAACTTCCGTCTCTCCAACCAGTGCAGCGCGGGCAACGGTACCCTGCTTCAGAGTATGTCCAAACAGTTCGGTATCCCTGTTGAGGGATATGCCGACACCGCCTTCGCTGCGAAAAAAGCGCCGCGTTTCAACTACGGGTGCGCGGTCTTTCTCGATACCGACCGTGTCAACTTCCAGAAAGAGGGATACAGCAAAGAGGAGCTCTTTGCAGGGATCGCCAAAGTACTTCCCAAAAATGTCTGGCAGTATGTCGTACAGGCCCCCAACCTTGCGGCCTTCGGGAAACATTTCGTGCTCCAAGGCGGTACACAGTACAACCTCGCGGCACTCAAAGCACAGGTTGACTATATCAAGGCCAGGGTCCCCCATGCGACGGTCGATGTCCATCCCTATCCCGGGGAGGCGGGGGCATACGGTGCGGCCATAGAGGCCAGAGACAGGGTAAAAGAGCGGGGAGAGGCTACGTTTGTAGGACTGGAGGAAGCGCTACGGATGACCTACACCTCCCGCACCGATGAATCGACACGCTGCCACTTCTGCTCGATCCACTGTTCGCGTACCTTTATCGATACGAAAACCCCCTCCTCCGAGTCTGTGCGTTATATCGCGGGGTTCTCCTGCGAGGAGGGTACCGTAGAGTCCCACGAAGCACTCAGATCGCTCAAAGCGTCGAGACAGGCACTACAGGACTCTGTTCCCAACCTTGTGAAAAAAGAGTCCCATGCGCTTTTTGCTCCCACGTATACACTGGATACCAGACCTGACCCCGACACACAGCTCACCGAACAGCGGGTGAAACAAACCCTCGGAGGCTGGGGTCCAACGCTGAGAAAAACCGTCAGCAGAAGTTTCAATCTCAGCAGTGAGGAAGAGATCACCCATAGGCAAAACCTCAAGGTCTGTATCCCCAAGGTTCTCAATATCTATTCGCTGGCGCCATTCCTGCGTACCTACCTGGAGGCCCTTGATATCCATCCGCACAATATCGTTTTTTCAGGTTTTTCCAATGAGGATATGTTCCTTGAAGGTGCGAAATACGGCTCTGTGGACTCCTGCTATCCGGCGAAAGTAGCCCAGTCACACGTCTATGCACTGCTGTTTGACAAAAAATACCGTAAAAAGGGGTTTGACTACCTCTGGTTTCCTGCGGTAACCCACCTGCCGGGATTCCTGGAACATACGATGGGACAGACGGCCTGCCCTATCATCTCAGGAACCCCCAAAGTCGTCTACTCCGCCTTCACCAAAGAGAAAGATATCTTTGCCCAACAGAAGATCACCTACGTAGAAAATGCACTCGATTTTGACAACAGAGCCCTGCTCAAAAAACAGCTTTTTGCTACGTGGAAAGAGAAACTGCGTATGACCGAAGATGAAAGCAACTGGGCAGTCGATCAGGCATGGAAAGCACTGCAGGCCAATGATGAAGCGATCATGCGTGAGGGGAGAGAGATACTGGAAAATGCAGAGCAGAACGGCGAGATCGTCCTGCTGCTTCTGGGGCGCCCCTACCACTCTGATCCGGGACTCAATCATGAGGTGCTTGACGAGTTCCAGTCTCTGGGATTCAAGACGCTCTCCATGCGTGCCATTCCCAAAGAGGAAAACTATCTAAGAAGATATTTTCAGGCGGAGATCGATGCGAGGATCATCGAATCCCCCTACGATATCCGGGATGTCTGGCTGGAGAACTTCTCCACCAACTCCGCACAGAAGGTCTGGGCCGCCAAGTTCGCAGCACGCCATCCCAATATTGCCGTAGTCGACCTCAGCAGCTTCAAGTGCGGGCATGACGCCCCGACCTACGCCATCATCGATAAGATACTGGGTGCCAGCAAGACACCCCACCTCACCCTGCACGACATCGACGCCAACAAACCGGGCGGTTCGATCAAGATACGGGTAAAAACCTTTGCCTACACCCTGGAGCAGTACCAAAAGAGATTAATAAAGAAGAAAAAAGTAGTAACTAAAGATGAACCATTTCAAGAGGTATTGATATGATGCAACAAAAAATTCTCGTGGAACGAACTGCCCTGCATCAGCCTTTTGTGTTTTCTTTTTTTTGGTTCGTTTCCTACGCGGCTTCACTTCGTTCCGATCGCTCCGGTTTCTGCCCTACAAAGGCAAAGCAGTTTGCCTTTGCTACACGGGCTTCATCTTTGTCACATCAACAAAGAAAAAAAATGAACGTTCAATCAACTATGATCTCAAGAAAAGGAGAGGATCTATGAGTGCATGCAATAATATGAAATACCAAGAAAGCAACAATAACCTCGAATTTCTCCATCAGGAGATCTCCCAGTGGAGAGAAAGCCCCCGGCACAAAACAGTATATGCCCCCAAAGAGGAGACGATCTTCCTCTCGGGAGGACTCACACTCCTGCAGGACAAACTCATCGAATCCGCACTCAACTCACTCGGCATCCGCTACATCTCCCTCCCCAACCCCGACTTTACTTCATTTCAGACAGGCAAAGCCTACGGCAACAGGGGACAATGCAACCCTACCTACTTTACGGTGGGAAATCTGGTCAAGTATCTGCAAAAACTTCGGGATGAGCAGGGGATCAGCGCTCAGGAGATCGTCAGAAAATATGTCTATGTCACGGCAGGAGGCTGCGGCCCCTGCCGTTTCGGGATGTATATCACCGAGTATAAAAAAGCGTTACGGGATGCAGGCTTCGAAGGGCTGCGCATCACCGCATTCGAGCACAACAAGGGGATCTACCAGGGGGAGGAGATCGAGGATCCGCTCATTGAGTATACGCCGACCTTCTTTATCACACTGATCAAGGCAGTGATCATCGGCGATATCATCAATATCCTTGGCTACAAGATGCGTCCCTATGAAACAGAGGCAGGCAGTGTCGACCATGCAATGGAGAGATGCCGCAGCCTGATCGCTGACTCATTTATGCACAAAAAATCCCTGCTGAAGGCCATGTGGAAGTGCCGGGCTATCCTGGGAAAGGTCACACTTGACAGACTGCAGCCCAAAGCCAAAGTAATGGTGATGGGAGAGTTCTGGGCAGCGATGACCGAAGGGGACGGCAACTATAACCTCCACAGATTCCTGGAAGCAGAAGGGGCCGAGTGTATCCCTCAGCCGATCATCAACCGACTGATGCTGAGCCTCTGGGAAGCCGAGCAGAAGCTCTACCAGAGTGAAACACTGGAGAGTCAAACATCAAAAAGGATAGACTTCTCCAACGTCAAAAGCAGAGTCATGCTTAAAGCCGGCAAGGCAGCCGTGAAGCTCTACTTCACCCTCTATGCCAAAGCGATAGGACTCCACGACTACCATATCCCCGATATTGACAAACTGGCAGACTACAGTAAGGCCTACTACACCCTGGAGTGCGAAGGGGGAGAGGGGCATCTGGAGGTTGCGCACCTGTTGGAGAGTGTCAAAGAGAACCTTGCGCACCTTGTCATCTCGGTCAAACCCTTTGGGTGTATGCCCTCTTCTGCTGTCTCTGACGGTATCCAATCACTCGTTACTGCCCGCCATCCCGAAGCGAACTTTCTTGCCATAGAGACCTCCGGAGAGGGCGCTGCCAACTTTCACTCCCGGGTACAGATGGCGCTCTTCAAAGCAAAGCAGGCTGCCAAAGAGGAGTTCGAAGCTCTGAAAATACCCGAGAAACTCCCCGGGAGGGTGCACAACTACCTCTATCAGCCGACCAATGGGAAAGCAGGAAGCGCAGCAAGACTGATCGCCAGTCTTTAACCTTTTTTTTCTGCAAGGATATGGATATAGCGCCCCATATCCCTGTAGACTGGTTCGCGGCAGTAGCGGTACTCCAGCGCCATCAGTTCCTCCAGGTCCGTATCCTCAAGTACATCGTTTTTCATATAATCATGAAAAACACGGATCCCCGTCTGCACTTTTATCTCATACCCCTGCGCTTCCAGCCATCTTACAAGCACCTCGGGTTTCTGCGGATAGGGAGGTGTGAGTTTTTTGCCCTTTCCGTACCATGCAGACTCATCCCCCACAAAGGGAACACACCAGCCGCCACGAAGTGCATTTCGATAGACAAAACTGTGATAGTTATAAAAGAGAAGCGAGAGGTGGCCTCCAGGCTTGACCTTCCCGGATACGACACTGAGCGTCACCAGAGGATCAGCCAGCCACTCGATCACCGCATGAAAAATGACCAGATCCTGCTGCGGTATCTCTGCAGCCATCTGCTGTGCCGGCAGTTTTTCAAAACGGGCATCTGCTTCCGCTTCGCTGAAGGATTTTTTCGCCGCTTCAAGCATCTTATAGGAGATATCACAGCAGGTAAGCGTATGCCCCTCTTTGGCAAACCAGAGCGCCAGCTGCCCCAGCCCGCATCCTGCATCCCAGATCTCCAACGGCTCTTTTTGGTGGAGTTCCTGAAGGTCTTCCTGCAGCAGTTTCAGCCGCCACGCCCCCTTGATGCCACTGTATATCTGATCCTTGAACTTATCGATCAGCGGATCGAAGTTCTGATCGTATTTGCCGCGCTCTTTCTGTTTCACTCTTCCTCCTTATGCTTTCTCTTCTACCCTGTGAACCACTTCGGCAAACTCCTCCTCGACCGCTTCATCGATCTCGGGTGCTTCAACCGACCCCGCCTCTCTATCCAGATATACCCCGATATCCAGTTCATCTTCACTCCTGGCTACCACGGTACTTACCACAGCATCCCCTGTGACATTCACCGCTGTACGCAGCATGTCAAGCAGTCTGTCAACCCCCAGGATCAACCCTATCCCCTCAACCGGCAGCCCCACCTGCACAAAGACCATGGAGAGCATGATAAGCCCTACCCCCGGCACGCCAGCCGTACCGACAGAGGCAAGCACTGACATCAGTATCACTGTCAGATATCCCAGTATCCCGAGCTCCACACCGTATATATGTGCGATAAAGACCGTCGCCACCCCCTGCATGATCGCCGTACCGTCCATATTGATCGTCGCACCGAAAGGGACCGTAAAGGAGGCAACCGAATTGTCAACTCCCAGCCGTTTGGTGACGCTTCTCAACGTCACAGGGATCGTCGCATTGGAACTGGATGTCGAGAAGGCAAACACCTGCACATCTCGCATCTTCTGCAAAAAGATCAAAGGATTCAGCTTAGTAAAGAGCCTGAAAAGCAGCATCAGTGTCCCCAAAAGATGCAGAAGCAGTGCAGCGACCACCACAGTCACATAGACCGCAAGCTGTGCCAGGAGATCCAGTCCAAGCTCACTGATCGCCTTTGCCAGAAGCGCGAATACCGCCACTGGTGCGGTTGCCATAATGATCGTCACCATCTTCATCATCGCTTCATTGAGTATCTCAACCCCTTCGGCGATACTCTCCGCTTTCTTCCCTACCATCAAAAGCGATATACCGAGCAGGATGGAGAAAAAGATGATCTGCAGCATATTGCCGGTGGCAAACGCTTCAACGACATTGCCCGGAATGATATTGACAAGGACATCACCCAATGGAGGAGCCTCCGGTGCTGTGAAAGTGGATACCTGCATGGAAGGAGAAGAGAACCGGGGGATCACCAGCAAAGCGATACCGATCGACACAGCGATCGCAACCGAGGTAGTCAGCATATAGAGCGCAAATGACTTGATGCCTACTTTTCCCAGTTTGCCAAGATCCCCGATACCGAACACACCCGAGATAAGCGAAAAAAAGACCAGCGGTACGACAAGCATCTTGAGTGCGGTGATAAACATCTTGCCGATCACATAAAAAAGCCCGCCAACGATATAGTCATTGACAAAACTTCCCTCTGTGTTGAATCCTCCAAGGTTAATCAGAAGCCCGGCGATGATCCCCAGCCCCATCGACCACAGTACTTTCTCCGTCAAACCCATATCTTCTCTCCGTATCAAAGAATCTTTTTACTTAAGTCATAACTTTACCCTAAGTTTCTAAAAGATCGACGAAGGAGAGATCACAGAAGGGTCATTCTGCTCCCCATATTGGCCATGCCGCAGAAATAGACTGCACTGGTGACGATCCCGTCCACTCCCGTTCCGGCATAGCTTTCCGCATTCATTTTATTGACGCCTCCCGCAGCCAGGATCTTCACAGAGGGGAAGTGTTCGTCCCGGTACGCTGAGAGCTTTTGAAGCGTCTCTACGTCCGCCTTGTCCATTTGTACCACGTCCGCCCCTCGCTGCATCAGTACCGCACCCTCTTCAAAGCTCTCCGCCTCTATGACGATCTTTTTTTCCGGTGCTTTTTTCTTGAATGCTGCGATCTCCCGATAGAAGGCCTCAGCCGACGGGTAGAGGATTCGGTGATTTGGGAAAAAGAGTACTGTTTCGCTCAGGCCCAGACGGTGGGGCATCCCTCCGCCGTTCATGATGGAGCGGATACAGAAATGTTTTGCAAAAGGAAAGTTCTTGCGTGTTGTAAGCAGTTCGCAATGCGGATTCACACGCACGATCGCCTCTTTCATCTCATGGGTATAGGTGGCGATCTTACAGCTGTACTCCAGGATGTTCTGCACACTCCGCCATACCTGATGCACCGTCTCGTAATCCCCCTTCAGAGAGAGGATCGTTTCTCCTTTGAGCGCTTTCTGCTTCGAGGGGATGGCGTGTTCGATCTCGCACCCCAGAAGCTCGGCAACCCTTTTCGCCTCTTCAGAGCAGGAGACGATCACCTCCTCCCTTGTAAAGATCTCCAGCTTCGCTCTTTTACCGGAGGACTCTTGCAGTGCAGTGGTCAGGTCAAAATAGGGAACATCCTCTTTGAGGTACTCCATCAGCGTATGATCATCGATTCTTAACATCGTTTATCCTTTGTTTTGTAATGTAGATCTAAAGCTGCTTTCATCGTTCTATTCTTGATCAAACCCAGTTTCAGACCTTATTGATTAAAATTTCTTGCCTTGATATACGGCGGCAAACTATTTACTTGGCTCTTTGCTCTACTATTTTACCCTCTTCAAGGACGATCACCTTATCTGCAAGCACATCTGTATCCAAGAGATTGTGCGTAACATACACGATAGTTAGTTGCAGTTTCTCATGAAGCAATTTCAACTCTCCCCGAATACTTTCTGCTGTTTTGGGATCCAGACTGGAGAGAGGTTCATCGAGCAATAAAACTTTTGGTTGGGTGATTATTGCTCTTGCTATACCCACCCTCTGTTTTTCCCCACCACTGAGATTTTTTGGGTAACGATGGGCCAAATAAGTAATTTGCAACATATCCATCATCTTACTCACTTTTTCGTTAATGCTATTTTTATGGGCACCTTGTGCTTTAAGTCCAAAGGCAATATTTTCAAAAACATTCAGATTCGGGAAAAGATGGATCGCCTGATGCAAATATCCTATCTCTCTTTTTTGCGTTGGGATACCATTAAGCAATTTCTCCTCCATATAGAGGTTGCCTTCATGCGCGATAAATCCTGCGAGTATGTTTAAAATAGTACTTTTTCCGGCACCTGAATGTCCGATAATGACAGTAAATTCCCCTTTTTTGATAGTCAAATTCACATCTTTTAAACAATACTCCGTGTTGATCTTTTCTAATTTTATATATCCCATCAACTATCTCCATCTGCTTGTAGTGATCTCTTCCAGTTTGGAAATTGCTTTTTCAAAACTAAAACTCATCAAAGCTAAAACCATCAATGCGACCATGATAATATCAACTCGTATCAGGCTCTCTGCATTGATCATCAAAGCACCGATCCCTGTAGGTATAGCAAACATCTCAGCTGCCAAAACGGTTTTCCAGACCATACCGGCTTCAAGTCGTAACCCGGTAAAGATAGAAGGCGAAGCAAGAGGGAGAATAATCCTGAAAAAGATATAAAGATTTGAAGCCCCTAAAGATTTGGCGGTATTGATATACTCTTTTGGTATCTCTTTGATCCCAAGTAGCGTTGCATAGGCTACCGGGAAAAAAGCACAGATAAATATGAGTACGATAGGTAGCATCTCATTGATACCGATCCAAAGCATCATCAGAGGCAACCATCCCAAAGTCGGTATGGGAAGCAACATACTTATAAAAGGCTTCAAGGAGAGCTCTACTGTTTTATACATTCCCATCAAAGAGCCGATCATGATCCCGAACAATCCCCCGACAAGATACCCTATCATGACGCGTAAAAATGAATCGCTAAGATTGGATATCAGAATACCTGTTGCGATAAGATTATACGCCTCTACCATTACCTGTGAGAAAGAGGGGAGCATCGGGCTCTCTGCTGCTCTTCCAGCGACCTCCCAAACAATGATAAAAAGAAGAATTGGGCTTTTGAGCAATAGATAGTTTACTATATTTCTCATTTTATTGATCCAGGACCAGTATCTCTCTTGCATCAAATGACTCTCTGATAAAGCCGTATTGCACCATTTTATCAATCACCTCCTGCACTTCCTCCACAGAAATATCAGAGGTCAGGATCAGATTCTCTATAGAACCTTTAGCGATTTGGGGTGTGACTGTCAAGTCGATGCTTGGAGACTTTGTCTGTGTTTTGATACGATCTTGGTATACATTGAGATTTTTTGCCACGATGACGGAGGCTTCATTGTTGTCCTGGTTGATTTCATAGATAGCTTGTTGGTTGATTTTTTTGATTTTTTCTACGGTTTTTGGATACTTCTCTACCATAGTATCCGAGACAACGATCACACTCCCCTGAAGATCTTTCCACAGATCTTGACTCTGAACAAGCATTCCCATCCCCTCTAAACCAGCAGCAAGTGTCGCAAAGTGTTCGGGTACGATGATGGCATCGACAAGTCCTGCTTTGAGCGCCATGATCTGTTTTGAAGCGTTCATCGTTACGAAATTTTTTCGTACCTTTGTTTGATCAAAACCACCTTTTTCGATAAGCACCTCCTCGATAAAACTTGTCACTGTCCCTTTTGGCCCTACACCGATCTTCACCCCCTCTTTTTCAAGGTCTTGAAGTGTTTTGATCCTGGAGCTGTTGACAACAACCCCATAGCCGTTCTTGTGTGTACCTGCGATGATTTTGATAGGCACACCACCGTTTGCATAGGTATTGATCGCCGGTACGAGACACATATAGGCCACATCAAAATGCTCTTTTGCAAAAGCAGTCGCTACGCCGACACCGCTGACATAAACCTTCACATCTTCTACATTGATACCGTTTCCCTGAAACAACTCTTTTGCTTCAGCGTAATAGTATGAGGTGGCATGACTGGTATACTCCACAGCAAATCGTAAATCTTTTTTTTCACCTTCATTTGCACTTGCTGCCGCTACGATAAGCGCAACCCCAAAAATTATTTTTTTCATCATCATACGCTCCTTCTAGAATTTATAGGCTGCCTGAGCAAAGAGTCCAAAGGCATTGTCTGCAGTAATATAGGGATCCGTTTTTGCCGCCTCTTTGATATAGCTACCGCTTTTAAAGTATCCCAGCCCAAGCAGAAACTGAAGCGTTTTGCTGTAACTCTGCACCGCAACGATATCGATCTCATCACCGTATTTGTCCGAACTTATCCCCGGAATTGTATAGCTTTTCCACTTATTTGTCGGTTCGTCCGCATAGAATGCATGATACTCCAGTTTAATCTTCGTTTTCTCCCAAGGTTTTACCACGGCAAAAACCTCATAGTCTTTTAAATTGGTCCAGCTCATGAGATTGAGCCTTCCGTAGTATTTATCGCTCGCCCCGAATACCGCATCGAAAGTTTCACGGTCACTGGTATTTGGGTCATCTCCGCTTGCATAGGTGTACCCCAAGCCCAGTTTGGTGCGTATCGGTTTAAAGTGGTATCCCGCATCCAGATGGAACCCCGAACCGTCGATATCCACGCGGGTATCATTGAGTTTCGTAAAGTCACCGAAGGATTTCATATAGGTCATATTGTAAAAATACCCATAAAGGTTATCATCATAGATCCTTGCGCCCAGATAATAGCTTTTCAGTGCATGATATTTCTGGTTTTCCCTATCATTCTCCTTGTAGGCAAAGATCGGTTCGACCGCACCGGTTTCCCCAAAGGCGTAATGTCCGTAGATCCCCCCGCCATAATACCCGTGGCGATGACTCAGGCTGAACTCATCCGGATCGTGCAGCATCGTCCCCCCGTAAAAGAGATCCAGGAAATTCTCACCATCCCTGATCGACACCCTTGCGGCATCCCAGACCCATTTACCGGAGTTTTTCCACTCTCCGGGACCGAAAACCCTGTTGTCTCCGTAGGCGATCTTCTGTCTCCCTGTTTTGATGACGATATTCGATGTCGCATACTGAAGATAAGTCTCATAGAGTTCAAAGTAGTCTGTCTGCGTACTGTGCACCTGCATAAACTCTTTGTTATACCACTCCTGGTTATCAAATCCCCAGTCCAAAGCCCTTGCATCCTGCATGGAAACTCTCGCGCTCCAGTGTTCGTCCATCTTGTAGGTCATTCCCAGACGCAGCCTCGTCAAAAGGTAGGCATCCTCGCCCAATCCAAGTTCGGGATTGGCACCAAAATATTTTTCGTTCATATTGTCAAAATATTCAAACCGAAGACGCAGCTCACCGTCAACACTTATCTCTGCCCAAAGCAGACTCTGGGATAAAAGCAGAACCCCCAATACTCTTTTTGTCCATTTCATCACTTCCCCTTTAATGGCACCATTATATATTTATATATATAACGATATATCTTAAAAAATCGATTTTAAGCCGTAGCTTACCGCAAAATTCCTTATATATAAAATTATATAACGTTTTTTGCAATAAATTTTCTATTTGCTGCTTAAAATTGGGGCAAATGCTTTTGTGCTTAGCGTGACTCTCTCACCGATACGGAGAGAGGAAGCCTCCTGGGGACTGATGACCACTTCAACCAGTTGTTGTCCGATCGAGACAATGGCCACCTTGATGATATCCACATCAATGATATCGAGCAGCTCCCCCTCAAAGGAGAATTTCTGGCTTCCGCTGGTTTTCAGCAGGACTTTTTTGGGGGTATCATCCTGGATGATCCTGCCATGGTCAAGCACAACCACCCTGGTTGCCAGACGATAGATCTCACTGGGGTCATGGCTGACCATGATCGTCGTGGTACCGAAGTTTCTGTGGAGTGTGAGTATCTCCTGCTGCAGCTTGGTACGCATCGCAGGGTCAAGCGCGGAGAGCGGTTCATCCATCAGCAGGATCTTGGGACGGTTCATCATCGCACGGCAGAGGCTTACCCGCTGTTTCTGTCCCCCGCTCAGCGTAGCGGGAAGGCGCTCTTTAAGCTCATCAAGCCCCGTCATCTCCAACAGCTGTGCGGCAAGCGCATGGTCTTTCTGGACAAAAAGAAGGTTTTGAAGCACCGTCATATTCGGGAAAAGCGCATAATCCTGAAAAACAAATCCTATCTTCCGCTTCTGGGGAGGCAGGATATGTTTTGCACCCATCCATACCTCATCACCTACATTTAAGGTTCCCCGGGCCTTCTCCAGCCCTGCGATGATCCTCAGCAGCGTGGTCTTTCCGCTCCCGCTCTCTCCCGCAAGCGCGATAAACTCCCCCTCTTTGATCCTAAGATCAACACTCAGTTCCATCTCCCCCATGCTGCCATGGAGTGTTTTGGATATATCGACAGCTATCATTGGAATCCGCCCAGTTTTTTATTGTGTTTGCGATTGAAGATATAGACCCCCAAAAGCACCAGAAAGCTCAGGATGAGCATGATCGCACTGTAGATGTGCGCGGATGTGTAGTCCATGATCTCCACCATCTCATAGATCGCCACGGATGCCACCTTCGTTTCTCCGGGGATACTCCCCCCTACCATCAGGACAACACCAAACTCTCCTACGGTATGCGCAAAGGTCACGATAATCGCTGTCATCAGCGCCGGTTTGATATTGGGCAGCGCCACCTTGAGCAGTGTCATCCATTTGCTCCGGCCGCAGACATAGGAGGCATCAAGCATATTCCTGTTCAGGCTTTCAAAACCGCTCTGCATCGGCTGCACCATAAAGGGAAGGCTGTAAAAACAGCTGGCGATCACAAGCCCGGTGAAATTGAAAACCAGTTTTATCCCGAAGGTCTCTTCAAAGAATGCCCCGACAGGCGAGTTGTACGAGAGCGCCCAGAGGATATAAAACCCCAGCACCGACGGGGGCAGTACGATCGGAAGTGCTGTTACCGCTTCAAGTAACGGTTTAATCTTTGAGCGTGTCTGCGACAGATACCATGACAACGGCAAAGCGATCACAAACAGGATCAAAGTGGTCACTCCGGCAAGTTTGAACGAGAGCAGGAACGGCTCAAGTTCGATCCCGGCAAAGAGTTCACTCATGCCAGCACCCTTGAGACAGAGAGCTCGGTCCCCTTGATCAGCGCCGTGACCTCATCTCCTCTCTTCAGCCCAAGCCTTTTACACGATGCTAACGTGATCAGCGACTCCAGGCGGTTCCCCGAAATATCCAACACGATACGCGCCAGCAGTTCGCCGCTCTCTATCGCCGTAATTCTGGCTGAAAGCTGGTTGGAGTAGCTCAGCATGCCGCTCAGGTTTTTTCCTATCGCTACACTTGAGGCATTCACGCCGAGCAGACACTTCGAACCCACGCTGAGTGCTTCATCCAGCTCCAGGCTAACCATAGAGAGAGCCTGTTCGCCCAGTGCAAATGTAACGATATTAAGTCCATCGTTACTTTGGATTGACTCTACTGTAGCCGCCAGAGTGCTCATGGTACCAGATATCCGTAGTTTTGCAAGATCTTTTTTGCCTTGGCGCTGAACATAAAGGCATAGAAGGCTGCGACTTCACTGTTCTTCTCCCCATTTTTCAGCACCACCATCCCCTGATCGATAGGAGTATAGAGTTTGGGATCCACCTCCTTCCAATTCACCCCCTCCTTGAAGTGTGCCATTTTGGGACTGTAGAGTGATGACTTTGCGATGAAGCCGATATCTGCTGCGGTGACCGCATAGGAGACAGTCTGAGAGATCGATTCTGCATAGACGAACTTCTTCTCTACCTCCTCCAGCACCCCGCCGTTTTTCATTGCTTCCAGCGCAGCCTTTCCGTAGGGAGCCGTCTGTGGATTTGCTACTGCGATTTTCTGGATCGCAGCATCTTTTGTAAGCGTTATGCCTTTTGTGAAATCCTGCTCCCTGCTGCTCAGATAGGCCAAAGACCCCTGTGCATAGACGAGCGGTCTTGTAACAGCAATCCCCTCTTTATACAGGGCCTCAGGATATGTCATATCTGCCGAAATAAAAAGCTGATAGGGCGCGCCGTTCATGATCTGGGCTGTGAGCTTGCCACTGCTTCCCAGCGTCACCTGTACCTTTGTATCGGGGTAGAGTAGATGAAAGGCCTCCTTAAGATCCTCAATCGCATACCCCACGTTGGCCGCCAGTGCGACCTTGATCTCACCTGCCGAAAGCAGGGATAACCCCATAAAGAACACTATTACAAACTTTTTCAAATCAATCTTCTCCTAAAATAGATAATTAAGCTCAAACCGTATCTCGCTATAGGAGGGATCCGGTTTCTGGTAGCCGCTGTCCGTGACAATATCCTCTTTGCCTGTCACATAGGCATAGCGTGTTTTCAGATAGATATTGGAATCGCCACCGTATCCAAACCCCTTCATCAGGTTCAGTACAAATACATTGCTGTCCGCCTGTACACCGGCCTTGTTGTCGTCAAAATCCTGTATGACATACTGTGAAACGATCTTCAGATCCGTAAATCCGTTATAGTCATACTCCAATTGGGCCATGTAGCTTTCGGTATTGGCATTCCAGTTGTATTGCCCCATCGCACGGGTAAAGGCCGCCGTAGGAAAACCTCTCCATGGTGCAACGATATCTCCCTTGTCCGCCACCTTTGAATATCCCAATCGCAGCTTATACCCGTTGTCTACAAAGTCCACTCTGGCTCCCAGCAGTGCACTGTCCAGAGTGGCAGGCTCCTTATAGCCTTCGGTATTCCCCTTAAGGTTTGCTCCACCTATCTCACCCGCACCGTTGTCAAACTGCCGCATATATCTGATACCGGGGACGATAGAAAGCGTTCCCAGGTCTACCCTGTACGATGCCTGGAGCATCGTTGATGCTATCAGTTCAGGTACCGCGGTAAAATTTGCACCCAGTGAGAGATTGGCTATCTGTCTGTTCTTCGCTTCTACGATCACCAGTCTATCTTTGATCCCTCTCTCTTGGAGTGCGGGAAGCGTTAAGCCTCTATGCATCACAGAGTCATCATTTTCTCTGTAGATGCCATAAGGGTCCTCCGGATCATCACCGTATGCCAGGAGATGATGAAACGTTTGATGGTCTCTGAGTTTTTGTTTCGTCAGGTATCCTATCTCAAAGTAGGTTCCCAGCATATCATCGATCGTTACCGTAAGCCCTTCAAAGGTGTTGGGGATCATCTTTGTGTCATTGCTCCTGGTCAGAAAACTTTCAAAGATCTGCCGTCCTCCTTTGAAAGAAAACTTGTCATAGCTGTACTCCACATAGGCCTCGGCCAGAGAGGTGATCCCTTCAGGGTCTCCATGCAACGCACTGTAGCGGCTCAGGGTATCCCTGCCTCCCTTATAAAGATGGGACTCCTCATCCCCCAGCGAACCTGCTGCCTGCGCGGTAAAGAGTCCGGCGCTAAAACTCAGCCCGTTGTATACCGGGCTTTTATAGAACAGACTCGCTCCGATTGCCGCAATAAAGTGATCTTTTTTACTCCCCTCTTCCTCTTCACCCCACTTAAATCCAAAGCTGTTAAATCTAAGGCGTCCGTAGAACATCCCCTCACTCAACATGCTGTCGAGACTATCGACCTCATCGGGTTTGATGTCGTAAATATGCTGCATTGTGGGGAGCAAAGAGTGCTTGATCTCTACACTCTCCACCTCCTCTTCTGCATCATTCTCCTGACTCTCTTGCTGGATTTTCATCATGATCTCATCCGTCGACTCTTTCTCTATATTCGCATAACTTCCCTCGAAGAACAAACACAGCCCCAGACCGATCTTGAATAATTTTTTCATCTCATCTTTCCTACTTCAAACCATCATTATTTTAAATTACATATATTAATAGACAGTTCACATAGTAACATATCAAACTTTAGTACCCAAATAATCTTTTTCTTATTCTCATAGAAGTTGCAATATGTGTTCTTTAGTACACAACAATGCAATAGACTGCAAATATCCGCGAATAAAAAGATTGATTTTCTACCAGCCCAATGCATATTTACATTATATATTTTTTTATATAGCGATCAAATCATAACATGTTAAAACTTACACTAATAGGGTAAATGTTGTGGACTAATACAGGTCCTTGACAAAGTAACCAAAAAGTGCTACTATTCCCGCATATGGGGATGACTTGGTTTCGACTGGAGTAGTCGGGGCTATGTGCATGTCGGACTGGGCAATTCCGTTACGCGGCCCAACGCGAATAAACGCAAACAATACAGATTATCGTCCAGCTTACGCAGTAGCGTAAGTATTTAACCCCGCTAACGCGGAGGACTGCCTCGCTAGTGAGTGTCATCTTAGCTAGAGTTTGAGGTATCATATCTGATGACTATACCCGAAGGCTGCCTAACCTTTGGATGAACCTTTAGGCTGGTCTTGCATAGTTTTGGGTGTAGTACGAAGCAAGATGAGACCAAACAACACCGCCTAAGCATGTAGAGTCATGGTTCTATCTATTTTAGGACAGGGGTTCGATCCCCCTCATCTCCACCATTTTAATAAATTTACCTCTCTTCAATTTTTTTAAAATTCAGCAAAACAATATTATCATACCGACAAGTTTGAGATTTAAGCTTTCCTCCTTTCCTTTTTTTGCATTAAGTCCCAATAATTTTTCATTACTATAACGTTTGAATAACGTTCATTAAGTATAATGCTCGGCTATTTAAAAAAGGAGAAAAATAAACGATGAAAAAAACGTTAATATTAGTGGGGGCTGTTTCAACAATGGTTTTAATGAGTGGTTGTGCAACAATTATCAATGGGAAAACACAGGTTGTTGATGTTACTTCAAATACTAAAAAGACTTTTAATATAGATGGTCAAAAGTATTCTACCTGTCTCTTATACACATCTGACGCTGCCGACG
>OGCK01000024.1_pt1 | contig 27938 bp, 27 predicted proteins | sample 1570051 | NCBI WGS metagenome assembly OGCK01 (sample SAMN06266181, study PRJEB24510) | hot springs metagenome | isolation source: hot spring sediment | place: USA: Zodletone Spring, Oklahoma | collected 2013-12-03 | reverse complement strand
TCGGCAGCGTCAGATGTGTATAAGAGACAGCTCTATATCTGTTCTCTCGTCAACGCCCAACTCAAAAGGAGGATTTTTATAATGGCACCTGTATTTCCCGTCATTGATTTCCATATCTTTGTGAAAGTGCCCGAAATGCCATTCTTTGCACTCAACAACATCATCTATATAGTCTAAAAAATTAGCTACCGAACATTTCGCTTTTAACATATCATCGGTAAACCTATTAACATATCTGGCTGGACAAGTATGGGTCAAAACATAGTCGTATGTTTTACCGTGAGTCTTTATTTCATCTAGGCATGATTCGGTTTCCTGAAAAGTCAATCTCTCCTGCCTCCACCAGGACACATCCTCTATTCTGCGTTCTCTGTCGATACTTTCAGCTCCGCCGATCGCTAAGATCTTTTTATCATTGATCGTATATACGCCGCCGCGTTTCAAGAAGTAAATATCTCCCGTGCTTCTTTTAAGAACCCTTACTTCGTTACCCCACTTTTTCTCCACAGGAAAAGTCTCAATAACATTGTAATTTTCATGGTTTCCAAGAACTACAGCCAAAGTGTAATTTTTCTCTGATAGCCAATCAAGCCAATATTCCTGTTCTTTGTTTTCGCCGATCGGATACCATACCCAGCCAAAATCTCCCAACTGTATAAGAACATCATTTTTTGTCAAATTCTTTTGTTCGGGAAAGTTTTTGGCATTTAATTTTTGTGTATCTGCACTCATGCCGTGAGTATCACCACATACAAATATTCTACCACTCATATCTTTCCTTTTGCCGAATAAGGGATTGTATCATTTTGAGTTTTAATGATATGAACTCTGGTATATAAATTTTGTAGTATTTCATTGTACTGTAGCATCTCTAGTTGGAGTTGCCATTTTCGGTTGTCATATTGTTCATTGTTATTTCTCCGGTGAGGAGCTTGGATAGGAGAGAAGAGTATGCCACCTTCTGCCTCTATTAAGATATGTACTTTCTCAATTGAGCTTGGCTGCCCCTATGTTCCTCAGAAAATACTGCTCATTGTCGTCAAGCACGGATTGGTTGGTTATTTGACCGTTATACAGGATGTGTCTCCTGTCCTCTCCTGTTTCTGCAAAGAAAAACTCAGGGTTGGCTATATCCTTGAAGAGATTTTGGAGTTTCGGCAGGTCTCTGTTCCCAAGCTCCGCTTCTGATCTGTCTCTCAAAGCCGTCAAAGGTTTTTTGGTGAACCCGAAACGCCTCTGAGACACATCATGCTCCAGGTGATCATGCTCAGAGCCTCTTGTGATGGATTTCATGGTGGAGGCACCCAGTACGACACCTTCGGGCGGGAGTGAGGATTTGAGTTTGGGTGCGGGGCCCTCCGATGTGGACCCCTCTGCGGTGACATCGCTCATCCTTGTTCTCTCTATGGGGTCTTGGACGGGGATGGTGCGGTCGTTATATCCTTCTTCCTTTTGTTCTTTCTTTTTAAATTCTTTATTATCTTGAGTGCCCACCGTCTGCTCCTTTTTTTAGTTTCTGTAGCTGTTCCCGCTGTTTCCCGGCATCGCACGCTTGATAGCCGTTTCGCTTTCGCTTATTCTTGTTGCGAGGCTTCGTATCTGCGCATTCATGTTGTCGTTGTGGTTGGTGATGGTTCTTATTACCGCACCCGCATTGTTCACTATGTTGTCCGTGTTCACATCGTGCATTTCATGAAGGCTTTTCACAATCTTGCGATACAGCTCATCGATCTCCTTCTTGATATCGGGCACAACGGCGCGGTAGATTTCCTGCATCTGCTTTGAAGAGAACCCGACCGTAGTCTCCTCTACAAGCTCCGCTCTTCCTTTGAGGATCTCAAGACGGTTCAGAAGAGTTTCCTGCCCTTCAGCGGTGCTCAGCTCCTTGCCGCTGTTGTCCATGATATTTTTTGCGTACCTGTCAAAGTCCTTCACCCCGTCCATGATCTCCTTGAAGTAATCGCCCATGATCATATCGAACGCTTCGTTCATTTTTTGTATCTGGCGGGACTGTGCTTCGAGTTTGTCTCCGTGCTCTTGGAGCATTTTGTTCTGCTCGACAACCACAGTGTTGATCTCGTCTAGTTTTGAGAACAAGGCAGCGGCAAACGCTTTAAATGACTCCTCATCATTAATGCAGTGGAGATTCTTGATCATATCGTCTGGATGTTCTGATCTTTCCTCCCGCCGGAGTCTCCAATCCGATGATTTCGACTGTTCTTTAACTTTACTCATAAATCTTTCTAATCCGTATTCTCCCATTTTTAATCCTTTTATTCTTGTATGCTTTGGATTATAGCAAGCATCACTATAATGGTCAAGAGAAGGGCTATTCTTTTTTCGCTTTCACGCTTTCGTGGGAGTGTATACGGGAACTTCATCTACCAAACCCTCTCAATATCTAATAGACCGTTTATCCCTTCATAATCTAATGATATTTACGCTCTCTTGATTGGTAAAGATCGGTATCCAATTAAGTACTTGTACAGGTTATAAGGTGCGGATGTGTAGGTTCGTATATTTTGCACCCTAAGGGTATTTCCTCGCTTATGCTCACGGCATATCTGCTTCTTCCCATCGGATGATTATAGCACGATTCATTCATTTTCGTATGCAGGTTCTCCTATACACTCCCACGAAATCGTGGGGGGCGAACAAACATACCATGAAGGATTTCCATGCGTAACAAACTAAAAAAAAGGGCTTCATTCCCCTTACAAAACTATCACCTTCCCCTCATCCAGGCTTCTGCGCCCAGCCTCCAATATCTTTGTGACGTTCAGGGTATTTTCTTCGTTGCCATGTTGTACGTGGTATGCATATGCAAATATTATGATACTATAAATCCTATAACCCACCTATCGGTGGAGTTTAACATCTTTGAAAATCCAACATGCCATGATGGATTCCCACCTGAACAGGGGAACCAAAAAAAATGAACAATATAAAATATACTTATTTACTAATAGATAAAACAATTTTTTTGTATTATCTATACTATTTTAGATATATATGCTAGAATATTGGTATGAATATCATGCAGCTAAGAAAAGAGATCACCACATCGGTATTTACCCATGAGAGACTTGAAACACTTTTGTCCGGTTGGGTCAATAATGTCAATGCCAAGATCTCCTACATGGTCAAAAAGGGAGAGCTTATACGTCTGAAAAAGGGGATATATACCTTTGGAGAAGAGTACCTGCAAGAACCTGTTGATCTGATCACCGCAGCCAATATGCTCTATACCCCTTCTTACGTTTCGTATGAATATGCACTCTCCTACTATGGACTGATCCCGGAGAGGGTTTATGAAGTGACCTCTGCAACACTGCACAGTAAAAAGAGTTTTGAGACCCCGATCGGACGATTTACCTACAAGCCGGTACCTGTGCAGGCTTATTCGTTGGGTATAGATTGGCTTTATGACAGCACTAACGGAGGTAAACTGATCGCCACACCGGAAAAAGCTCTGTGTGACAAGATGCGTGCAGACAGAGGGATCGGTAAACTTTCACAGGAAAAACTCTCAGAGTATCTGATGTATGATCTTCGCATTGATTGGGAGGAAGTCATTGCCTTGGATGAAGCACTGATCTCGCAGATCGCTCAGGCATACCGTTCATCCAACCTTGCCAATCTTGCCAAACTCATTATCAAAAGGAAACAAAGTGTCTAAACCGATACATCCTGCTATTGCCAAAATGCTTGAAAAATATGACCTCTCGAGTGCTGAAAAAACCTATGAAGCACTTCGTGAAATACTTCAGGAGATCGTACTTCTTGGACTGGCCCGTGGAGGTTTTTTTGATCATGCACTTTTTTACGGTGGTACGGCTCTGCGTATCCTCCATGGCCTGGACAGATTCTCTGAAGACCTTGACTTCTCTTTGATAAAGGCCGATCCTGATTTTGACCTTGTAAAGTACGAAGATATCGTAGTGGAGACATTGCAATCATTCGGATTTGATGTACAGATAGAGCTAAAAGAGAATAAAGGAGCGATCAGGTCTGCTTTTCTCAAAGGAAATACCGAGCAACACCTGCTTAACATCGAAGCCCCAGAAGACATTGTCCAGAAATTTGGTCAGGGCAAGCTCGTCAAGATCAAACTGGAAGTAGATACCCATCCTCCGCTTGATTTTAACAGTGAGAAGAAAACCCTTTTGACTCCATCGCCGTTTATTGTCCATTCGATGACACTGCCTTCTCTCTTTGCAGGGAAAATGCATGCTATTCTTTGCCGAAGCTGGGTCAGCAGACCCAAGGGGCGTGACTGGTATGATCTTGTATGGTATATCTCCCATGGATATGAACTGGACCTCAAACATCTGACTGCCAGACTCAGACAAAGCTGTGACTGGCAGAAGAAACAGCAACTCTCTTTGCCAGAAACGATCGATCAGGTATATTTACTGGAGATATTGAAAAAACGTATCGAAGATCTGGATATCAATGCTGCCAAAAGAGATGTAGAGGTGTTCATCTCCGATCGGAGAGTGTTGGATATATGGAGCAAAGAGTTTTTTACGGATCTCATCGAAAAAATAAAATTGTTTTAGATTTAGGTATGGATTCCACATTGGGAAATGTGGAACCAGAGAAGAGTCTACCTCCTTACAAGACTATCACCTTCCCCTCATCCAGGCTTCTGCGCCCGGCTTCCAGTATCCTTGTGACGTTCAGGGTATTTTCGATCGTAGGCAGTTCCTGGTTGAAAGCGGCCAGTTTTTCAGGTGCCTGGGCAAGCTCTGCCGATGAACGTACAAAGGTCTCTATACTCCGGTACCCGTACCCCTGCTGTCCGGCAAATCTGCCGTCCCTTGGCGCGTATTTCATAAAGAGGGGGTTGGCACTCTTGTATCCCTGTTCATCTGTGGATATCCCGTATCCTCTGTGTGCCTGGTCGATGGTCACCTCGCCCCTGTGCCCCATATAGAAAAACCGCTGCTGGGAGTGCACATCCGAAGGGGGAGCGATCCATGAGGCGGTATGGACACTGGTACCCAGTGCACCGCTTTGCAGGTTTTCCCATTGTACCGTGAGCGTGATCGTATCTTCCACCTCTCGCCCCAGTTTTCTGTCCGCCACACCCGTCGAAGCCGTCGCCACGACCGAGACCGGCCTGGCAAAATCCTGTACCGCCCAGCAGAGCAGATCGATGTGATGGGCATTGAGGTAGTAGCTGATATCCGAACTGATCCCCGCCCAGCCCGCAAAGGTATCCAGCTGCGTCTTTGGCTGGCTCATGTAGCTGTGCATGAGTGAAAAGTCCCCGAAAGTGCGAATCTGATCGACCGCATCGGCATAGATCGGGTCAAAACGCTTATGGACCTCCAGCATCAGCAGAAGCCCTTTCTCTTTTGCGAGTTTCTGAAGCGCGATATGCTCCTCTGTCGTTTTCACAAGCGGCTTGGCTACCAGCACATGCATCCCTGCTTCCAACGCCTCTTTGGCGATCTTGAAATGAGTATCATCGGGGGTGAAGATCATCACGCATGAACCCTCCGGCATCTTCAAAAGTGCCTCACGGTACGCCTCATCGCTGAATCCCTCCTTGGGATGCGCCTCAAAAGAGGTATCAAGCGCAGGATAGGCAGCTTTCAGGTTGGTCTCAAAATGCTCCCGTATCAGCGCAAAACGCTTGGCATCTCTTCCTGCCAGGTGTATTTCTCCGACCAGCCCCCGCGCTCTCATATCAAAAAGGCTCAGTGCGATCACCCCAAAGCTCTTATCTGACTTTGCGGCCCCCTCGTCCGAAAGCCCGGTCACATATTCGCCGATCCCCACAACCAGTACATCAATCATTGTTATCCTTTACAAATATCACATCTCCCGCTTCCACCCCAAGGGCTGCCAGCTGTATCTTTGCCCGCTCATCTTTGGAAGCCATTTTCATTTCATGGTACGCCTGCCGCTCTTCAGAACTCCACTCAGTGTCCCACTCCACAGAGTCCAGCTGTATCACCTTGGCGTTCATACTGTAGGGTTTGAGACGCTGCAAAAGGGAGATCGTCACCACCTCCTCTACACCGCCCGGGACATTCTCGTAGTTGCCGCTTGAGACAGACAGGAAACCTGTCAGTGAAAGTTTGCTCAGGTTCCAGATCGCCAGGGTATTCCACGGCGTTGTCCACCCATCGAGCTTACAGGTCTCCCCCTCATCGCCGTGCCCTTCACAGAGCCTTGCTCCCACCACCAGCGTATTGCCGTCAAGATGTTTCTCCAGCCGCTCCATATCCTCCAGGGAGATCGTCACCTCGATACTTTGGAAAAGCAGCTCTTTGGCCCCCAGTGAGAGTGCTTTTTCGACCATCATATTGAGCGGCTGCGTGTAGCTGATCCAGGGATCGATGTAAAAGAGCTTGATCTTCTCGCCAAAGCCGTAGAGGATATCCTTCGTCGCTTCAAAATAGTGCCTGTCAACCACCACGATCAGCAGATCACAATAGTTCAGCACATGCTCGCACCACTCCCTGACATGATCGACATTGATCTTGAGAGTGTCATTGGTGGTATGCAGCCTTGTGGCAACCATTCTCATTGTTTCCCCTTTATACCCAACACTATCGTTCCCTCTATGATATCCTGATAGTGCTGCTTTTCCAAAGGCTGATAGCCACTATCAAGCAGAAGATAGTGCGGCATCTCTAGAAACCTCTCTATCCCCTCTTTTGCCAGGTGTGCCTTCTGTATCTTCAGTGTAGATGTGGCAGGGTGCTTTTCTCTCTGTATCCGGAGGAGATAAGGGAGTGCGTAAGGCGCCACCCTCTCTTTCAACTTTTCATAGAGGTTGTTCGCCTCTTCTACGCCGAATGGTTCGCTACTGACCAGGGAGGCTATCCCGATCTTGCCCTCGATATAAGGCAAGGCGATACCGTAAACCACCACCTCATCGAAACTTCCTGCACTGCGTATCGCCTCTTCCACATCCACACAGGCGACGTTCTCCCCCTTAAAGCGGTAGGTATCTCCCAACCTTTCTACAAAAGTAAAGAACCCCTGCGCGTTGCGTTCCAGCAGATCGCCCGAACGCCACCACAGGTCCCCCTCTTTAAAGAGGTTGCGCACCAGCTTCCTCTCATCCAGACGCTCATCCATATAGCCGCGATACTTCCCGCCTGGCACGACAAAGAGTGCTTCTCCCCGGTAAGGGCTTGGTTTCAACTCCTCATCGACCAGTACCATCTCCTGGGCTTTGGGATCATCAGGCGGGAGGTAACCGCAGTAGCCCGAGATATCGAACCAGTTGGTCAGTGCCCCGGCAGGCATCTCCGTTGCGCCGAAATGTTCGACCACATGTGCGATACTGTAACGTCTGATGACCTCTTCCCACAGACTCTTGTTCAAACCGTTCCCGAAGATCACTTTGAGCGATCTGTTGGGGTTTGCACCGCCTCTATCCGCACTGACCAGATAGCGCCAGAGCTCCCCGATATAGACCATATGGCTGCATCCGTAGCGGTTGATATCTTCCCAGAAGTGCGTCACCGAAAACTTCGGACGAAGCACTGCCGTCGCTCCGCTGAAGACCACTGCTGAGAAGGCAACGGCCAGGCCATTGCCGTGATAGAGCGGCAGAGAGATATAGCAGCTGTCACTGCTATCCATCCCCGTGCGAAGTCCCCATGCCACCCCGGCACCGATCATACGGCGGTGGGAAAAGAGTGCAGGCTTGCTTGGGCCGCTGGTACCGCTTGTGAATATCACAAAGGCAGGATCATCCAGTGTCGTCGGATATACCCCGTATCTTGGCTGATACTTCTGCTCGCTTTGTATGATCTTCTCGATCGCATGATATTCCAACTCTCCAATGGGATCACCGAACACGGTACTGACTGCCGTGATCTCTGCCAGTTTGACCAGCCGCTCCTGCGGCTCACGGGTATTGAAAAGTATCGCGATACGCCCCGCTTTGTTGATGCCGATCAGTGCCGCCATAAAAGCAAAGCTGTTGGGGTAGTGCAACCCGATATGGTGGTCATCGGTTGTGGCAAGGATAAAATTTTTGATCTTCTCAGACGCCTCATCGAGCTCTTTGTAGCTGTATGATGCTTCTGTCTCCACCTCCGTGATGACACTCTTTTTCTGTGCCTTTTCGGCTATACGGCAAAAGAGTGCCGTCCAGTTGGTTGTCTTCTGAGACTCGATCTCATTCCACTTTTCAGTCTCGGTCTCCGCCAGACCATAAAAGAGCTTTTCAAGCCCCTCCCTGCTGTGATGATAAGTCTGTATCTTTTGCAATAGTTCACTGTTCATTGGGTGGAGTATAGCAAAAAGAGCTAAGAAAATTGTTGCATCACTGCAACGTTTTTTTCGTTACGATGATATTCGTCATAATGTACCTGACATGAAACTTCAAGTCAACTATGGATTCCCACGATTTCGTGGGAACAAAGCAAAAAGGAAATCTACAGACTGATCGCAAAAAGACAAAGACACAGAGACAGGCTTCATGAATGGATGTATCAAAGTCAGGAGAAGACATCGGAAGCATGGAATGAACTTGATTGACATCAATCCAGACAACACAGCTTCAAGCAACAATATAAAAATGCGTTAGAGTTTGATATTGTGATAAAATATTGCAAACAAAAAAGGGAAAAGGAAGAAAATGAAAACTAAGATTACAGCATGGTTAGCGGTTTTGATGCTTATGACGCTTATGGTAGGCTGCGGAGGAAGTGGAGGAAGTGGAGGAAGTGGAGGAAGCACTGGGACAACGGTTTCGGACCCTACAACAGAGCCTACAACAGAGCCTACTCCAGAACCTACTCCAGAACCTACTCCAGATGCCTTGCCTGTTATTACCATTAACGGGGAGGAGAATGTAACCGTTGAGGTCGGTTATATATATACGGAACTTGGTGCTGAAGCCATAGACAATGAAGATGGCATCTTGTCGGTTACGATCACAGGGGGTGTTGATACCCAAACCCCAAATACTTATGTTGTCAGATACAGCGCGACCGACTCAGCCGATCAGACCGTAGAAGCGGAGAGATATGTCACCGTGGAGGAAAACGCAACCAGCACCGCAACCGTTGTCGATCTTCTTGCAATCTATAGTCAAGGTTCGGTGGATGCGTATGGCGAAGATACAACAACGAGGATTTACCATATGATTGCTTTGGCCAACGAGGTAAATAAGGCAAGCGAAATCGACTTAAAGTATGAAGTTGCTCACATCCAGCAATACGACCTAGACGATTCGGGCAATAGCGGTGACGTTCTCGTCACCGTAACCGAAAGCGAGGAAATTGGGGGGATAAGGGATGCGCATAATGCCGACCAGATTATCTCCTTCAAAATGTATAGCAATGACGATATGTGCGGAATAGCGTGGCTTAACGACGGAGGCTATAAAAAGTACGGGGTATCTAATATTAGCATTGATTGCCATGATTCCGTTGCAGCGCATGAACTTGGGCACAATATGGGGCTAGGTCACGCAAGAATCCAAAATGACACTACACCAATCAAAGACTATGCGTATGGCTGGGGCGTGGATAGCGAGTTTGCTACAATTATGAGTTACGCGAGCTATTTTGCTACCAATGCGTACCCCAAAGAAGTGTTGGTCTACTCCAACCCTAATCTTGACTGCTATGGTTATGCGTGCGGAGTGGAAATCGGACTTCCGGAACAGGCGTATGCCGCGCAGGCTATCAGGGAAATGAAAGAAATAGCAGCGGGGTATTCAGAACTATGAAAAAGACAAATACTATACTCGCAATTGCAGGTATTTTTATCTTGGCGGGGGGCGGGATCTTTTATGGTCTTGCTTCATCAGGAGAAACAACAGGGAACAGCGCGAATGAAGTTGTCAGGAAAACCTCTGAGACGCTGAGCGCTCAACCGACAAAAACGCCTCATTCTTTGGAGCAAGCGAAGATCAAGCAGGCAAATAGCCCTGTTTACATTGTCAAAAAAGGAGAAAGGGTAGAAGATGCGTTTGAGTACGCAAGTGTTGATGATATGGAAGAAAAAATTCCGTTCAAGAAAAATGTTAAACCAATTGAAGCCTTCACTCTAAAAACTGGTTCTATCAAAAAATTGAGAAAAGGCGACACTATCGTTCTTCCGGAAATAAACAATATCGAGTATGAGCTAAAGGTATCGGACAGGCAAAAGAACGCTGACGGAAGCATCACACTCAGAGCAGAGATCGTAGATGATGATTCAATCAGTTTTTCTTTGATGACAGAAGGACAAAATACAGCCTTTATTACCCTAAGTTCCCCGGAGGGTACATATCAGTTAGAGGTATATAACGGTAATGGTTATGTGTATGATACGAACGATATTAAGAGAGCGAGGATAGATTACTCAAAAACTGATGCGATGCTTCCGCCTCACGCTGAACACACAGAACACAGGGGACATGAGCATTGATTTGCTTTCATTCTTGACACCTCATCAAAATGAGAGGGGTCCCCTCCCTCTCCTAGGAAATCTCATTTATTTTTAACTATGAGCTTCGCAACAAGTTTGCTCATCAGCTCAAAGAAATTTACTCAGACGGCAGAATGGAAGACGGTGAACCACCCAACCCCTAAAGAGGGTTGGGCTTCCTGCTTCACTGTACCGTGATCTCTTCTCAAGTGAGAAGAGACGCATTGGCACTCCACAGGCTTATATTCCGATAGTTCCTACCGTATTTCTGTTATCAATTTGACCTAAGCCATAGTTCTTGATGTTGATCGATGCATTGATATCCCTGTCATGTTTCGCATGACACTCAGGGCATTCCCACTTTCTGACATGGAGTTCTTTCTTTTTTGAGCTTGCCCCGCAGTTAGAACATATCTGAGAGGATGGAAACCACTGATCTATCTTTAGAACGGTTTTACCTTTCCATTGTGCTTTATACGCCAACTGTCGCATAAACTCGCTCCATGCCACGTCCGCTATCCCTTTGGCTAAGCGTCTGTTTTTCTGCATACCTCGTACATTCAAAGTTTCAAGACAGATAATATCGTACTGATTGGTTATCTCATTGGATATTTTGTGAAGTGTGTCTTTTCTTTGATTGCTTACCTTCGTATGCAGTTTTTGGACTCTTAGCTTTGCTTTTTGCCTGTTATTACTTCCTTTCTGTTTTTTGGAGTGTCGTCTTTGCAGTTTTTTGAGTTTCTGTTGTGACTTTACAAAGTATTTGTTGTTTGGATACTTTGTAAAGTCACTGGTAATAATGAGATCAGTTAATCCCATATCCAAACCTACAGCATTCTTCGCTTTGATAGGCTTGGGTATAGCATTGTTGTCATCAATAAGAATAGACACAAAGTATTGATTGTTCTGTCTTGAAACGGTAGCTTGTTTGAGTACGGCATCTTGAGGTATTTCTCTATGTAGTTTTACTTTGATGCCGTCTTTGGTAAACTTTGGAAGATAAACACGGTTGCTCGCTAACTTAATGTTCTGTGGAGCAGTGAAACTCTGCGATGTATGCTTTTTTGATTTGAATTTAGGATAACCACCTTGTTTCTTGAAGAACCTGCTGTATGCAGAGTCCAAATCCCTCAACGCCATCTGCAACGACTGGCTTCCGCACTCATTTAACCATTCATACTCTTTGAGTTTTTTCAGCTTGGTAAGTTCTGCCTGTGTGACCATGTACCCGACTTTCTGATTGCCCTTGGCATAGGCTTTTTGCCTGTATTCCAAAAAGTAGTTATACAAGAACCGTGTAGAACCGAAATGCTTTTCGATCAGCGTGATCTGCTCTTTGGTCGGGTAGATACGGTATTTGTAGGCTTTGAGCATTTTATGGTCTTCTTAGTGGTCTGCTTTGCTCTTGCTTCTTTGCGTTCTCTTTTTGAGGCTCGCTTTTTTCGTAGCCCTCATAGTAATAAGACTGCTCTATTCCTTTGAAGATGATCTCCCTGTTATGGATATCGTCTGTTAGGTTGTTGCCCAGTAAAGTTCTAAGCTCCAAATCATTAATCGGGCTTCTCTCCATAGCTTGAAGATAGGCTTCTTTGTTCACAAACTGCCAATTTACAACCCTTTGCAGTCTTTCTTTCAAGATCAGATCAAGCCATATCCTCATACTTCTGCCATTACCTTCCATAAAAGGATGAGCAATATTCATTTCGACATATTTCTCAATGATCTCTTCAAAACTATCTTCGTTCATTGACTCTATTTTTGGCAAAACATCTTTAAGGTACAAACTGTTTGCAAATCTGAAATTCCCCTTGGAGATATTCAGTTCTCTTATTTGCCCTGCAAAATCATAGAGTCCATCAAAAAGATAAAGATGTATCTGCTGTAGCCCTTTTATTGTGCCTACTTCAATGTTTTCTATGACGCCACTATCAAACAGACGATAGGCATTTTCAAGACTCTGTTCATCTATCTTTTTCATTGCCAATCCTTATTTTTTCACTTATTTATAATATTATAGTATTTATCTATAAGTATGTCAAGGAGCGAAAAAGATGAAGAAAAACAATCGAAAACTATACGGCTACCAAACAACAAACAGGGCGAAACACAATTTGAAAATTCATCTGATATTTGTGTGCAAATACAGAAAGAAACTGCTTTATGGCGAACTTGACAATTTCCTCAAAGCGGTCATTCGTGATATTGAGCAGAGTTCAGACTTTGAAATCATAGAGATGGAGACCGACAAAGATCATATCCACCTGATGATACAATATATCCCAAGGGTATCAATTTCATCAATAGTCAATAGACTCAAATCTATCACGACTTATCATCTTTGGAAAAAATATAAACCTTTTCTGAAACAGCATTTTTGGAAAGAAAATACATTTTGGACGGATGGCTATTTCGTCTGTTCAGTAGGCGAAGCAAGTCCTGAGACCATGAGACGATATATACAAAATCAAGGCTAACGCCTTGTACGCATTCATCCCAACGGCTAAAGACCATTGGGATTTCTGCTATGAGTGATTAAAAATTCAATCAGGACAATAAATGATCACCAAAGCAAAAACTTTACTTTTCCCATCTTATATTCAGAAGATCGAGCAAGAGGTTGCTGCCCAGCTTGAGAAACATTTAAGAAGCAACCCTGAACTCGTGGAATTTTCTTTTCATGTTTTGGTAACAAAGTGGCGCTTTTTAGTGACGATTCCGATCACCCTATCGTAGAAATCCCAAAAGCCAGTCATATTCATACTCTTTTTCGTCGGTGGAAAGAGGCTTTAAGAATGAATAGCACCCTATTTTTACATTCTTTTACACTTTATGAAGCTTTTGGGGCAGAGGGAAATTTTTAGGTACACTATAGGTATAACAATGTATTATGAGATAACGTATCTCATTAATTAAACTGTTAGCTGTGACACAAAAATATTTAGTCTCTTTCAACTATGGGAGTTTAACATGGCAATGGGTTCAGGAACTAAAACGAAAATTATTGGTATTCTCCTGGTGGCTATAGGTCTTGGCCTCGCATTATGGGGATATCAATCTTCTGGTTCTGTCGGTTCACAAATAACACAAGCTGTGACAGGTTCAGATACAGAAAAGGTAATAGCATACTATATTATCGGTGCCGTCAGTTCTCTTGTCGGCATATACCTTATCGTTAATAAATTAATACAGTTTTGGGATAACCTGCAATCGAGCTTCTGGTTTTTACCTTTTTTGATCGTCCTAAGCAGCGTTGTTTATGCAATCGTGTTGATCCAGGCAGACTACGTAGGGGCAAACCGATGGCTGACCCTTTGGCCACGGATATTTGGGGTCGGGGCGGATGGCGCACGCGATATGTTGTCGACACTTGCCAGTTCGACGATGTCCGTAATGGGTATCACGTTCTCAATGACCCTGCTGGCATTGTCGCTGGCTTCGAGCCAATACACCTCTCGCATTCTGCGGAACTTTATGCACAGTCATATCACGCAAGTTACGCTGGGGACCTTTGCCGGGATTTACGTCTATTGTTTGATAGTGATGCACGCTATTCGCACTGGAGATGTGCCATTTGTGCCCACTCTGGCGGTCTTTTTCGCATTTACTCTGGTATTTGGCGGCATTGCCATCCTCATTTTTTTTATTCATCACATCGCCTCGTCAATCCAGGCTTCCAGCATCATTGCCTCTGTTACACACGAAACCAACGCGTCCATTGATCGGTTGTTCCCCGAAAAACGAGAATCCACAGCAGATCACACCAAAGGTGAAGAAAAAAAACGGCTCCTTCCATCTCTGGATGAGAGAACCTGGTACGCGGTGCCGGCAAAAATGAGCGGCTACATACAAAATATAGATCATGACACCATCATGGGGCTGGCGCGTGACAGGAGAACCATCGTCCGGATGGATCACGGCATCGGCGCTTTCGTTGTAAAAGATACTACACTGGTATCACTCGCCCTGACGTACCCGCCGGATCAGGAGACAGTTGCTGCCCTGAATGAGGCTTACAGTATTGATCGCCATCGTACGGTTGAACAGGACACTGCTTTCGGGATAAGGCAGATCGTTGACATGGCCTTAAAGGCACTTTCCCCTGGTGTCAATGATATCTCGACGGCAGTGATGTGTATAGATTCTTTGACAGAGATTCTGACCTCGCTTGCTTGTCGGAAATTTCCGCCACAGTACCGTTACGAGGAAGAAACACTGCGAGTGATCGCCATCGTTCCGACCTTTGAGAGTATGCTGGCTGAGGCGTTCGATCAGATTCGGGGTAGTGCCGCAGGCAATCTCACCATCATGGTGCATATGCTCGGCGCCATCGGTACCATCGCCAGTCTCACGGTCAGCCCGGGTCACTTACGTGCACTTGGCGGGCAGGTGCAATATATCGCCGATCTGGCCGATCGCAGCATCAAATCCACACATGATCGTGATCAATTCGATAAACGGCTGTTGGAGGTGCGTAAAGCACTCAAAGGCAAACCCTTTGTACGGTAAGAAAAAGAAGGAATAGTGTTGTGAAACCAAACAGAAAAATACCATACAAAGCCCATTTATCGAAATTGACTAGTCAGCGGTGGTCTTCTATGTGGTCCAAGCCCAGCGCTTATATCGATAGTTTCGTCGGCAAGTACCGAAGCAAGAACCAAGATCCAGCGGTTGCGGGCGGGAGTGCTCCTGCGCGACGACTGCCTCGCGGTTGCCGCAACCTATTTCTGAGGGCTTTGTTGCTCTGTTTTGTATGCTGCACGCTGCCATTGACGGTCACAGCACAGGAATCCGTCGGCAAGACCGGCGAAGCACAGAAGCTGATAGTAGCTCCCGCCAAAGAAGAGCTCTCCCCGGCACCCGCAAAGGTGGACGTAAAACCTATCGCCCATGATGAAGAGATCCGCAAGCGACTTCAGCGCGTTCTTGATGCCACCGACTGGTTCACCGATCCAGAAGTCCGGGTCGAGGAAGGCGTTGTCTTTCTCAGTGGCACGGTGGAGTCCGATGAGCTGAAGAAATGGGCCGGCGATCTAGCGCACAACACGCAGGACGTTGTCGCCGTGGCCAACCGGTTGCAGGTGACACCGCAGTCGATATGGGATTTCCGCCAAGCGTGGGGTGGCGTGATGCTGTTGTGGCGAGACTTCATCCTCGCACTGCCCTTTCTTATTCTTGCACTGCTCATTCTGGCTCTGACGGTGGGAAGTGCCCTGCTGACAACCCGCGGCGTCCTAGCGCTGCTGAGCACACGGATTCGGACCAAACTCCTGCAAAAAGTGATCGCACGTACAGTGGGCGCACTCGTTGTCTTCTCTGGCATCTATCTCATTCTGAGAGTCTCCGGCCTGACGCAGCTGGCTTTGACGCTGGTGGGCGGTACCGGTCTGATCGGCCTGATCGTTGGTATCGCATTCCGGGACATCACCGAGAATTTCCTGGCGAGCATCTTCCTCAGCATACAGCCGCCGTTTGAGACCGGCGACCTGGTCGAGATTTCCGGCGTAACCGGCTACGTACAGCAGCTGAACATGCGCACCACGATCCTGATGACCCTCGATGGGAATCTTGTGCAGATCCCGAACAGCAGCGTATACAAGAGTACCCTCAGCAACTTCACTACCAATGCCAACCGTCGCGAGGACTTTGTCGTTGGCATCGGCTACGACGATGCGATCAACGAAGCGCAGGAGATCGCACTGAAGGTCTTGATGGACCACCCGGCCGTTCTAAACGATCCCGAACCCGCCGTGTTGGCTGACAGTCTGGGGACGTCTACAGCAAACCTTCGCGTCTACTTTTGGATCAATGGCCGCGAACACAGCTGGTTGAAAGTGCGATCTTCGGTGATACGGCTGGTGAAACGTGCCTTTCAGGAACATGGCATCTCAATGCCTGACGAGGCCAGAGAGGTCATCTTCCCTCAAGGTATCCCCGTCACCATGTACGAGGGGAGACCGGCAGAGGCACAGACTGATACACAGGGGAAACGCTTCTCCGCTGAAGCAAGACATGCAGAACGCGATGTGGTGTCCACAAAAGCGGAAGCCGGCTTATACAGCGAGGCCACCGCCATCGAGGAACAGGCACGGCAGGCACAACCGTTGAAGGCAGGAGAAAATCTCTTACCGGATGCCTCCCAAACGGTCGCCGAGAAAAAGATGGAATAACCAAATCTATGACAAAAAATAAACAACAATATGCCAGAGTGGATAACGGTCGAGTTCCTGAAAGTTCATCTCACCTCCTTTGGTGAGCCGATACGCTCTGCTTTGAATCCCTCTTTTTCAAGCAGTTCGGTCACACTTCCCCTATCCAGAAAGTGCATCACCCCGAAGGCAAAAAGATAGGTCTTCTGAGGATTTTCCTTCACCTTTTGCAGGATGCGCTGTGCCATACGTTCGTTCCTCTCGTAGAGGATCAGCTGCATGAAACGCTCTTCCAGCGCACGGTACTTCTCCTCCTGAAACATCATCGAGGTCAGATACGCCATCAGCGCTTTCTCATCCCCATTGCGATAGAGCTTCTGTATGGTCGTCACATAATCCCTGTTCTGCTCCAGGTAGTCCAGTGTCGCTTCAAGCATCAGCAGCTGCTCCCTCTCACTCAACGCCTCCATCGCCGAGAGCTGCTCTTCAACCCTCTCTATCCCCCCGACCTCTTTGCCTGCTTTTTTTGCTCTTTGGTAGATCACCGCATCGATCGCAGGGAGTGCGGGGTGTCTGAGCTGTGCTTCCAAAAACTGCAGGGTTGCCGAAAATGCCCAAAGCTTCATCTTCTCGAAAGGCTGCATCTCCAGTGCCGGGTTGAGAGACTTGAGATACTCCGCACTCCTTTGGTAGAGTGGTGCGGGGAGCGTACTCCACAGCCTCTTTCCGTCCAACCTCAGCATCATTCTTGTCGCTTCAAGCTGATCTGCAGGCTCCATGGAAACTTCGGTATAGACTGCATCTGAACGTTCAAGTGCTTTTTCCAGCGCTACGGGCAGTACCTGTAGCGAGGGATCAGCCAGGTGCATCGTACCAAAGAGATAAAACCCGGTATTGCCTCTGCTTAGATGCCACAAAAACGGGTTTTTTATCGTACCGGGGGAGGCAGAGGCCAGAACTGTACATATCACTGTCAACCAGACAAGTTTTAAAATCTTCATCTCTGCTCCTTTAAACCCGGACAGGAAATAGTTCGGGTTAATCACTATCATAGTACAATATCGTCACTAAAATATATCCCCGGATGAAAGGCAAAGCGATGACACATGAAGAGATCATTGAGAGTATCAAAGAGCAATACAGCAGAGACCTCCGCAAGCAGCTGGTAAAAAGTCTCCTGGAACACGAAAAGAACAAGGATCAGGCTGCGATACGATCGGGATATCAGATCATGAACCAGATCTTCTATTATGTGCTGAACAAGCTGGGATGGACCATTGCCGACAATGCAGAGAAATGGGACAGCTCACCGCTTGATATCATGAGTGAGGTATTTCCAAAGCTCGAAACGACACAGTGGTTCGCACAGCAGCATCTCCAGGTCAAAAGAGGCATCGAGCTCAAAATGGCGGAAGAGGCGAAGTAAGTAGTAAGTAGTAAGTAGTAAGTAGTATTTCATCGTTGGGCTTTGCCCACCCTTAATTGATAAAAGCTTACCAGACCTACTCCCTACTACCTGCTCCCTGCTCCCTATCCTGTATCTCTTCCCGGTGTTTCTCCTCATCAAAGGCAGTACCGAGATACTTACATACTGCCAGCGCATCCTGGTAGGCAATCGAAAGAGAACTTGAGGCACCCGGGCTGGGCGTCATATTGAAAATCGCACCGTTATCGGCAATCCTTGTCTCCCCCAACAGCAGTTTCTGTTGCTTCTTATCAATGATCTGAGGCCTCATGCCGCCGTATCCTTCTGCGAAACTGATCTCCTCCGCTTTAAGTGTCGGGATGATCTTCTGCGCGTCTTTGACAAAGAGCTCTTTGCCCAGCCACGGCAGCTCTTCGAGCGCATTTTTAAGGATATAGCTTCTGATCGTTTTATCTTTAAGCAGATCCATATAGACAGAGGTCACATCCCTGTCGATATTGAGTGCAGCCAAAAAATCCTTGATATGCAGAGCATGGTAGCGCTCAAGCCTTGGCAAGGCAAAGGCTGTCGGCCCAAAACGGGTACACCACTCCTGCGTACAGTCCGGATCAGCATGTATCGCAGCAAACGGAAGCTTGGGATGCTGCATCGTATAGACCTTGGCGTTGAGCAGTTTCTCTTTGGTGAAGAAGAAGCTGCCGCCGATGGGTAGTATGGCATAGTCCAGGCCGTATCCCATTGACTGGGCAAAGAGCAGAGAGTAAGCGCCTGCATTGACCACGACACTCCGGGCATTGAAACGTGTCGTGTCTGTCGTGATCTCATAGGTACCGTCTTCAAGACGAACGATCCGGGTCACCTCTTCATTGTAGCGTATCTGGATATTTTTCTCCGTATCGATCGCCTCCTGCACGAATCGTTCGCTCAGCTTCTTGAAGTCCACCGTCGTGATCTGCCCTGATGCGCCCATCGCCAGGACCGGTTCCGTACGCCCCTCCATCAGCTTCGGCTCGATCTGCATCAGTTTTGCTTCATCCCAGAGTTCAAGATAGGGATAGAGCGTTTTAAATACTTCATAGCGTCTTTTGAGCGCCTCTATCTCATCCTTGCCGACGGCGATCACCATCTTGTCACGGACAAAACCGATCTCCCCGACACCTCCGAATTGACGGATGAAGTTGCTGACCATCGATGAGGCTTTTTTCACCCGCTTCGCTTTCTCGTAGGTGTAGTTTGTTTCGATATCGCCTACATGCAGTGTCTGGGAGTTTGCCTTGGGGTTGGAGTTGAGAAGGCTCACCTCTTCATACTTTTCAAAGATGATGATATCTTTGAGATTGGTATATTTTGCCAGGGTGAAAAGCAGCGAGGTACCCGCTACTCCTCCCCCTATGATCGCCGTTTCAAAAAGTTTGTTTACCAGCACTTTCTTTCCTCTGTTCCATCTAATGATCTCTTATGGTAACATACCCAAAGATAAACCTTATTGAGAATCTCTCCAAAGCCCATCATTGCTTTAAAAACTTTGGATAGAATTCCCTACACCACATCAAAAGGATTTTTTCATATGAAGTTTCTTATTGCACTTTTACTCTCTGTCTCTACTTTGCTCAATGCAGAGTCTTTTTTTGTGCTCAACAATATCAAGAAGGTATATCCTGTGATCGAGATACAGACGGACAAGATCGATCAGAGCTATAAAACCACGATCCGCAGTACCATGGAGGAGACACTCAAGGAACTGGGGATCGATACTTCGGGCTATGACCCGCGTTCACTCGCTTTGCTTGTCTACCACTCTTATGCTGGAGAGACACTGATGATACAGACCGAACTCATCATAGGCGAAGAGCTGCGACGGCTCGATGATGGAGAGAAAGTCTTTGGACTCACCTACCAGGACAGGGAGCGTTTTGCCGTGACGGACATCAACGATACGGAAAGTATCCATGAGGGGGTTGAGGACAGCGTGGACGCTATACTTTCGAGATTTGCCGAGCAGTACAGGGATGACAACAAACTCAAACCCAAGATGACCCATACAGGGGATCAGGGTTTTGCGCAGATGATGCAGTACGAGACCGACTACCAGACAGCCCTGCAGAAAGCGAAGAAAACGGGGAAAAACCTGATGCTGGTTCTGACAACCAACTACTGTCCATGGTGCCGCAAATTTGAAACCAATGTGCTTCAAAAGGAAGAGGTGAACCGTGCAGTGCATGAAAAATATGTACCGCTGGTGCTCAACCGTGACGAGAAGAAATTTCCCGAACAATTCACCAGCACCTTCACCCCGGTGATCTACTTTATTGATGCCACCGATGAAAAAGTCCTGCATAAAGTCACAGGATACAGCCAGAGAGAAGAGTTTATGTACCTTTTGAAATAATTTACAGACGCTCTCTCAAAAACGCTTCCGCCTCTTTGGCAGGTAGAGGTTCACTAAAGTAGTTCCCCTGCATTTTCACACAGCCCAATGTCAGCAGACAGGCTTTTTGTTCCGGTGTCTCAACACCTTCGGCGATCACATCAATGTCCAGACTCTTGGCCAGTGCGATGATCGCCTTGATGATCTCGACGCTCTCCTTTTTTCCGGGGATATCTTTGACAAAAGTCTGATCGATCTTTAGCTGATGGATAGCAAATCGTTTCAAAAATGAGAGGGAAGAACATCCTGTACCGAAGTCATCGATGGATATATGGATACCCAAAGCATTGAGCTCTATGATCTTCTCCATCGTATACTCAACGTTTTTCATCATATGTGCTTCGGAAAGCTCCAGTACCAGATGAGAAGGGTCTATCTCATAGCTTTCAATAGTAGCACCGAACTCCTCGACAAAGCCTTGATATTCCAATTGTTTCGTAGTAATATTCAGTGCGATCATCCCCGACATTATCCCCGCTTTGGACCATTGACTGGTTTGAGAGATCGCTTTCTCTATCACAAGCTTGTCGATCTCTATCACCATTCCCGTCTCTTCGGCAAGGGGTAAAAAGGTACCGGGCAATACCAGTCCTTTTTCGGGATTTTCCCATCTGACCAAAGCCTCCATACCTATGATTTTATTTTGAAGTACATCGATCTGGGGTTGGTAGTGCAGTATGAACTCGTCTCTTTCAATCGCCTGTTTCAGACTTGTTTTGAGTATCATGCGTGCCAAGGCATGGGCGGTCATCTCTGAAGCATAGAACTCAAAGGTATTTCTGCCGCTCTCTTTGGCTTTGTACATTGCCGTATCCGCATACTTTAAAAGCTCCAGTGCTTTGCTTGCATCATCCGGATAGATACTGATCCCTATACTCAGACTGAGATAGAGTTGATACTCATCCACATACATCGGCTCTTTCATATGCTCCAGGAGTTTTTGCGCCAAGGATGCGAGTTGTTTTCCGTCACTGATATCTTCGATGATCATCGTAAACTCATCGCCGCTCAATCTTGCCAAGGTATCCCCTTCGCGTATCAAAGAAGACAGCCGTTCTGCTACGATCTTCAAGACTTTATCGCCGACAAGGTGCCCATAGGAGTCGTTGATATGTTTGAACTTATCCAGATCAATAAAAAAGAGTGCCACTTTGTTACCGCTGCGTTTTGCTTTGATCAGGGCCTGTTCCAACCTGTCCATGAACAAAGACCTGTTTGGTAATCCTGTCAAAGTATCATAGTGTGCCTGGTGATGCAGCGCTTTTTTCTGCTTGAGGAGTAATGCTTCGGCCTCCTTTTGTTCAGTGATATCTTTGTTGATACTGATCAGACCGACGGGATTCCCTTTTTCATCTTTTAAGAGTGTAAGAGACAGGGAGACAAATATCTCTTCTCTGGACTTTCTGATAAAACGTCCCTCAAGATTATAGGTGCCTCTCTCCTGCAGTATATTGACATAGGTTTGAAAAGCGATAGCGTGTTCAGGATGAAAAATGAGAGAGATATGTTTACCTGCCACCTCTTCCTCGGCGTAGCCGTAGATCTTTTCGGCACCATGGTTCCAGCTGATGATATTGCCCTCCATGTCCGTCCGGATCACCCCGTCACTGATCTGTTCAAGGACAAATTGCTGTGCCTGGGTTTTCAGCTGCAGCATTTTCTGTTCAGTGATATCTGTCATGGTACCGATCATCCGTACAGGCTGGTCCTTTTTATCAAAGAGCGTCTTCCCTCTGACAAGCACCCATACCCAGTGCCCCTCTTTATGTCTTAACCTGTGGATCGTTTCACAGTATTCTGTCTTCTCGTAAAGGTTTTTGTTGATATGCTCCCATACCTGTTCAAGATCATCTTTATGTATATGATCTTCGAAGTTGCTCAACTCATTGGCAAACTCATCATCTTTATAGCCTATAATCTCTTTCCATCTTGGAGAGAAATAGAGACAGTTTTCAGCGATATCCCAGTCCCAGACTCCATCATGGCTTCCTGAGAGTGCAAGTTCCAAGCGCTCCCTGAGCATCTCATTTTGAGCATTGCTTTGCTGAAGTGCCTCGGTATACTCCTGTACCTCCCGGCTGGTGACATTGATCAGATGGACCAGTGCGCTGAAGTAATCACTTCTGATGATCTCTGATTCGATCTTTGGCGTCTGTACTATCGTTTTGACTCTGATACTTTCACTTAATGAAACGATCGTCATCGTTTGGTTGAATAACTCATTTTTCTCTAAAGTAAAAAACTCTCCATAGGTAAAAAAACCGGAGACCGGTGCAATTGACCGAAGCGGAGAGACCTCCGCTTCGATCTCATTTTCCATAAAATACCTGCGTGCCGTACAGGAGTAGACAAAGATCACCTCGGAAGGTTGCTCCGATGCTGCTTCAATGAGTTTTTGGGACCGATGAAGAATCCCTTTTGCATCGCCAAAACCTATACGTACTTTATCCCCCACAGAGAGATTTCCTGCCATGATCACCGAACCGTCATCCTCTTTTGAGAGTATCGCTCTGGCAATATTCAGGCCATCATGGTTCACAATAAGCGGAAACTCTATCCCTGTTCCCATTTTAAACTCTTCAGGTTTGATCCCAAGATAGTGGCTGTAGATATCCGCAACCTTTATATCATTTAACGTATAAAGCCGATTTTTCTCTGCCTTTGTCACAGTCATTTCATTGCCGATCGGCTGCCAGTTAAAACTGTAATCCCTATGGATATGAAGATGTTTGCTCTCCAGCGCTACGGCTACCGCACCCTCTTCCATGATCTCATCCCCGGTAAACACCAGGGTCTTTTCAAACTTTAAATTATCTCCTGCCATTCCCCCTGCTACGGGTACCTCACTATTGACAGAGGCAATGCCATTGAGAAACTCTTCGCCGTTTGTATGCAGCCCGTCGGCAAATGCAATCATCAGCCTGGTATCCTCACCTATCAGTTGCTGTGCCAAATGACGGCCGGTCTCAAAACAGTCATTCTGATCGTGTCTGACGGCAGCATATTTCAGCGTTGTATGCGCAAACTTGGTAAAACTCAGCACCACTTTCCCTGTACTGACCTTCCCATTCATGATCTCTCCATCGGTTGTCGTACCTATGATCACGGCATCAGGCAACAACCGGGTCAGTTCTGAAAGCAGTGCAGAGATAAACTCCTTATCGGTATTGGCAGAAAATATCTGTATCAAAAGTGAAGAAGAGTTACCAATATGATGATATGAGATATACTCTTCAAGACTCTTCTTGTCTGTATAGTAGGTAGTGTGATTTTGTATACTGTGCTGCATCGGTATGCCGCTCCTCCCTTTCTTTCATAGGCCCTCACCCTTTTTTTAATTATATAGTAAAAAATTGAACTTTGGATAGAAGTGCTGTTCAGAAGCCAGCTGTCTCATAAGAGAGAACCGTACTTCCCCAGTTGCGATGTACTTCTTGCTCTTCCGCTCTCCAACCCTTTTTATATAACTCTTTGCGTATCAGCCAATTCGTCACGCCATGTCCCATTAAGACGATATGGTCATGCTCCGCAGAGAGCTCTGAGAGCCTTTCGGCAGCTTTTTGTACCTCCGCTCTGCTCTTCCTCAGTGTTCTTGCCCATCTACCTATACCCATTAGCGAAAGCAGACGAAACAGCACCAGCCAATGAACGGGCTTGAGTTTTACGAATCTGCCGTTGAGCATCGGGATAGCCGCTTCGTTAAAGAGTCTACTCTTTTCATCGATCTCCACCTCCAGCAGCTCCAGTGAATCTATACTGCGTTTCAGTGTACTGCTCACTACATAGTCAGCACTTCTTATACGCTGTATAAGCGCATCCTCCGGCAAGAGATCGGTCACAATAGGTGCACTGTTATATCTCTCCTCCCATGCAGCAAGCTCCCTGGCATAGATCGGCAGGCTGGAGTCCATATCCACTTTGGCATGTCTGATAAAGGTGATTCGTTTCATCCTTCTCCTCTTCCGATCTTCAACATCTTATCCCCGCCTTTTTGAAACTCATATGCAGTGGAGATCACCTCTGTAGAAAATCCTGATCTTTCCAGCCTCTCTATGACACCTTTCAAGTGCTGTGACAGATGACCTTCAAGTGTCACGAGAGGAAATATTCTTACCTCTTTGGCTACCCTGAGCATCTCTTCTATCGCACGCAAATGAAAGGCTTCATCCAGATGCTCACTGTACAAAAAAAGAAAATGTGAACTAAGTGCCAAGTCAAACTGGTTCTCCTCAAAAGAGAAGTCCGGCAAAGCACCCTCGATATACCTTCCTTCCTTTTTTCCTTCTTCATAATCGTCCAAGAATTGCTGCATTGCCTCCATACGAAGGGTATAGAGTGCTTCAGGACCGGGTATCGTGTGCCATACGAAATCTTTTTCATTCTGCTTTACCTGCTCCAATACCTTATCGGCCACTTCATCGATACGTTGAGCGATCTGCATTTTACTGAAACGGTAAAGCGGGTCGACAGAGACCACATCTCCGCCCAGTGCTGTCACTTCGGCATTGAAACTTGCAGGACCGTCCCCGCAGCCGACTATTTTGGATCTGAGTTCCAGATCGCTCAAGAGGAACATAGCCTGATACTCAGAGAGGTTGCGGCCCCACGGTACGATATTTTCAAGCTTCATCTCATACCTCTACTTTATAATCCAGCAGCATTTCATCCCCTGTCATACCGCGAAAACCGAAGTGATAGGCAGGCTGTTCCAGGATACATATCTCTATATCCGAGGCTGAAAGTCTCACCTCTTTACGTATCCGTTCATACAGCAGCCGGATCAGCCTCTTCTTGGTTTCTTTTTTCCTTCCCTCCATCATCATGATCTCTATGATGATATAGTCATGCGTACGGCCAACCGGGTAATACAGATCTTCTTCTGCCAAGGGAATAAACCTGTGCGAACGTTTATTTTCCGGAAACTCCAAAGCCTCCACAACACAGCTGTGAATCGTGTCAGAGAGCTGTTTTTTCATAAGATTCAGCCGTTTCCCTATTCCATAGATTTTTATTTGTGCCATTTTCTATCCTTACTGACATAGCAACAGGCAGATCTCTAAACGTATCTACCTCGATCTTTACTTCCAAAGAAGTAAACGCAAATGGTTGAACAGTGATAATATTATCGATAAAAAAAGTAAGTAGTAGGCTAGCGCCAGGAGAAGAGGAGCGTTCTGGTGGTTTGCATAGTAAGTCTGTTTTTCATTGATCTGCTCCTTTTAAAATTTAGTATGACAGTGTAAATCGTTTTCTCTTAAACCGGGCTTTTCTCTCTGCGATCGAACGCTATCAAAATGAGAGAAAAATTCGTTACAATAATAGAGAGGAGAGAGATCTCTCCAAAAAGCGGCATAAGCAATCATGCTTTCAATCCAAGTTTACAAATCAGCACAAAAGGGGTGAAGAACAATGGAAAAAGAGTTGAACGAATATATCAAAAAGTCAAAAGAGTCACTGGAAAAAGTGGAAAAAAATGTAGAATCTTTGCGTGAATCCATGGGGCATGAAATGAGTGAGTTCTGGGAAAAACTCAAAGGTGAGTTTGGCCAGATCAATAAAACGCTTTCAGGTGCGAGCGAGAAATTGCAGAGTGACGCAAAACTTCAAGGAAAACTTGGTGTAATGAAAGCCAGAGAGCACCTGGAAAAGATCAAAGACACCTCAGAGGAGTTTATAAAAAAGGTTACAGACAAGACTGCTCAGGAACTCGATATCGCAAAACTCCATGCACATCTGGCCAAAATGGATGCGGCAGATCAATGGAAAGGAAAAGAGTCCCAGATGACATCACTCTATCAAGACTCCAAAGAGGAGTTTGAAAAGCTTGCGAAAAAAGCGGGCGAAGAGATCAATGAGATCCTTCTGAAGCTCAGCGATATCCGCTAGAGTCCGGTGGGCTCATCCCGGATCAACGCAGGGGTATGGACCACTTCTTCTGATAGGCCACGATCCTGAGCAGCACACCTCCCACAAACAACAAAGAGGTGGTATAGAAGTTGAGTATACTGAACTGATCCATCCCATAAAGTACGATCGCCACCAAAAGCGCAACGGTACCGTAAAAGCCTGTTTTGAAAACAAAGGGCACTTCATTGATGATGACATCCCTGGTGATCCCTCCGCCTACTGCCGTGACAAAAGCCATCACCAGTACCCCTGTGAGATTGAGTTCATTTTGCATGGCAACAAGTGCACCGGCGATACTGAAAGAGACCAGCCCGATAGAGTCACTGATGATAAAGAGCAGTCTGTTCTCTATGCTCTCGCGTTTGTGAAATTTCAGGACGATCATCAGGGTCATCATCCCCAGTACCATAAATCCCGGGGCTGCATGGGTAAAGACATAAGGTGTTCTATCTGCAAGGACATCACGTATGATCCCCCCGCCAAAGGCAGTCAGAAAGACTGAGATCAACACACCCAGAAGGTCAAGCCTGCTGCGTACCGCCACGAAAAAACCACTCATCGTAAAGGCAATGATCCCGATATACTCTGCAACCTCAAACATCAATCAATAAACTCCACAACCTCTTCAAAAGGCCGTCGTATCTGTTCGGACTGAGGGTTGGCACGGTAACCGAAAGGGACAAGAACCGCAACTTGATATTTACTAGTATCAAGTTGCAGTATCTCCTCGACCCTCACCTTTTCCATCCCCTCTATCGGACAGGAGTCTATCCCCTCAAATGCAGCAGCAGTCATCATGTTTGCCAATGCGATATAACACTGTCTTGCACCCCAGGCATAGGTCTTTTCATCACTGCTGAAGGTATCTGCCAGGAAGTTTCCGTAAAGTTCGATATAGGCTTCTATCCTCTCAGGCGGCAGAGGGCGTCTGCCAAAACGCTTCGCCGGAGTATCGCTGCCCGGTCTGAGCTCCTCTATCGCAGAGAGTATCACCACAAGGTGCGAGCAGGAGGTGATCTGAGGCTGATCCCAGCATGCGGGCCTAAGCTTTGCTTTGAGCATTTCATTGGTGATCACGAGAAACTTCCATCCCTCCTGCCCGAATGAACTTGGAGATTTCCGCCCTGCCTCCAGGATATAGTGCATCGTCTCCTCAGGTATCTTCTTTCTCTCATCAAACAGTTTGCACGCATGTCTGAAATCCATCGCTTTCATAAAGTCATTTTGCATTATTTCTCCTATCCTTCCAACCTTGCCACGGTATGGCTAATAACCTCTATCCAAGATCAGTATTACCGGGTTTTTTGATTGAAATCCTATCGTATCATATTTTTTAATTTTAAATGGTTTGCTGTGTGATTTGCCAGATCTTCATTTGACAGTGTATCACAGAATCCATTATCAGCAGCGAAAGACACCTCTTATCAGAGAAAGAATCCTGAATTTCGTTTTAATATATTATTTAGTATTAGATAGCTCTCTCGCCTTATTGCTGGACAAAACACGAAATAATTCTGTGTATATAAAATTTTTATATTTTAAAATATTATTACAGCGCTATAAACCTGTCTCTTATACACATCTGACGCTGCCGACGAAGAGGATAGTGTAGATCTCGGTGGTCGCCGTATCATTA
>OGCK01000020.1_pt1 | contig 31601 bp, 39 predicted proteins | sample 1570051 | NCBI WGS metagenome assembly OGCK01 (sample SAMN06266181, study PRJEB24510) | hot springs metagenome | isolation source: hot spring sediment | place: USA: Zodletone Spring, Oklahoma | collected 2013-12-03 | reverse complement strand
CGGAGATGTGTATAAGAGACAGCACCAACCCTCAACTCCCCCGAGATCCACCCCGCCCTCATAGGCCCCGAATACCATCTCAATCCGAAAGACCTCCCCGCGGGATTCGATGAGCAGCCGGAGGAGAAAAAACAGGAGGCAGTGCGGTGGCTCCGCATCCTCGGGGAATTCCGCAAATACACCTCAAAGCTTTCAAAAGCCAACCCAAAGATCCCACACACAAAGGCAGCGGAAGACTTTGCCATGCATTACCGCATCGACCACCAGAATGAGACCCCCTTTAGTCCGCGCACCCTGCTTAGAAAAGAAAAAAGATTCAGAACCGAGGGCATCCTGGGCCTCGTCAACCTGTACGGCAATACCCGCAACTTCGCCGAGTGGTCCCCTGAAGCAAAATCCTGGATCTGGCAGAAATACCTCAATATAAACAAACCCTGCGCCACCTGGTGCTATACCGAGCTTAAAAAAGAATCCAAAACCAAAGGCTGGAAGATCCCCTCCAGGGGGACCGTGCTCCGTTACCTCAAATCCATCCCACCTGAGACCAGGATCTATTTCAGGGAGGGGGAAAAGGCTTGGCGAGAGCAGTTCATGCCATCGGTACTGAGGGATTACGAAGGCATCAATCCCGGCAGGATCTATGTGGCTGACAACGCCCAGATCAATGTTGCTGTTCGAAGCCCCTCCGGCAAACCAGTCTTCCCCTGGTTCGTCAGCTTCATGGACATGCGCACCAGGAAGATCCTCGCATGGGAGCTTTGCGAGACACCAAACTCCACACATATAAACATCGTACTCAAAAGAAGCATTGAAAGATACGGCCTGCCCACTGACATAATCATAGATAACGGGCGGGATTACACCTCTTATCATTTCTCCGGAAAGACCAGGCGGTTCCGCTTTATCCAAAACGAACAGGAGCTGACAGGCATATACAGGCTGCTCGGCATCACCCCGCATTACTGCATCCCAGCCAATGCCCGCTCGAAGAACATAGAGCGCTTCTTCTGGACCGAGGAGATGCACTTCCAGATGGCATTCCCCACCTACCGCGGCAACTGCCCCGCAAACAGACCTGAAGGCGTGGACAAAAGGATAAAGGACGGCAAGGTTCTTGACTGGAACGAATTCAAATCCTGCCTCTCCGACTATATCAGCCGCTACAACCTGGAGCACGAGCACACAGGCCACGGCATGTACGGCCGCTCCCCGGACCAGGTCTGGAATGAGTTCTTCATCCGGAATGAGCAGAGGAGGGTCTCGCCCGTATCCCTTCGGCTTCTTATGATGAAATCCCGCATGATCAAGGTGGGCCGCTTCGGGATTCGCCTCTTCAGGACATTCTACCACTCAGACACGCTCATGGACCATCAGCAAAAGCACGTGGTCTGCAGGTACGATCCGGAGAATCTGGAAGAGGTCCACGTATATTCGGAAAAAGACGAGTTTCTGTGCACAGCACAGAAGGTACACCGCACTGCATGGAATGACGAATCCGCATACCGTGAAATAAAGTCCCTTGAAAAGCGCCGCCGCAAGGCCCTCAAAGAGGAGCGCCTGGCAGCCGAGCGCATCGCCCAGGTGGAGTTCGGGTATAGCAAGCGGGAAGTGAGCGCCCCCCGGGAGCCCGAGCCGCCCCCCAAAATCGTGCGCCTGGTGCGCACCCCATTTGACGGAACCAATAAGAAAATAGAGGAGGAGAAGGTGAAAAGAGAAAACGCAGCCGCCGTATCCGCAAACGGGGAAAGAGGGAGTTGCAGCGACATGGTAAAGAGGCTCGCACGGCGCAGGGCGGAGAAAGAGGAAGAAGAGGAACGCAGAAAAAAGGAGGACGAGCGCCGCCGTTTCGCCCGGCTCACCATCAACAACCGGGTGGTTGACGACGACGTATATTACGACGAGCGCTTTTAACGCTTAGGATTTGGGAAAGGGGGGCAGGATGCTGCAAGCACGAATGCAGGACCGGGAGGACCTCAGCAGTTTTGAAGAAGAAAGGCCGAAGATGAGACGTTTTCAGACAGCCAGGGCGGAATCGAAGCCCGACGGCGCCTATGACGGGACCCTTCATACGAGATTCGTCGCCTGGAAGGAATTGACCAGCTATTCCCTGAAGCGGATATCCGCCATGATGGGAAGAAGCGAGGCGGCCATATCCCAGTACATCAACCTGAAATACGAGGGGGACATTGCGGCCATAGAAAAGGACGTGGCCATACTGCTGCGGCGGGAAGAAGAACTCGACTTCCAGAGCGCCAGGGAGCACGGGGCCTTCTGTCCCACACAGGCAGTGACACTCATATGGGAGGTCCTGCAGTACTGCGACGAGACATGCCAGATGGGAGCAGTCACGGGACCCGCAGGCATAGGGAAAACAGAGACCTGCATGGAATACAAAAGAACCAACCACAAATCGGTCTTCATCACATCGGACATATCAACCAGAAGGGTCTCTCCCCTCCTCCGGCTGATAGCAAAAAAGATGGGCGGCCCCTCGGCATCCTACAGAAGCTCGAGCGACCTTCTGCACGGCATCATCGACCGGCTGAGGGATTCCCACAGGCTCATCATCATAGACGAATCGCATTTCCTCTCCTGGGAGTCCTTCGAGGCCATCCGGAAGATCCACGACGATGCAGGCGTGGGCATAGTATGTGCGGGGATGCAACGCCTTTACGACCAGATGAAAGGCGACGGAAACAAGGAATACCTCTACGACCAGATCTATTCCCGCATCGCCATATACCGCAAGGTAAACGTCATCACAAAGGATGACGTCAGGCTGATCGCAAACAACCTCTGCCCTGGGCTTGACGATGAATGCATCCGCTTCCTCTTCAATAAGGCCGCAGGACCAGGGAAATTCAGGACCGCAGCCAAGCTTTTAAAAAGCGCTCTCAAAAGACACTCTGAATACGGCTGCCCTATTGACATCCACCTTTTTAAAGAGGTCGAACAGTTTCTCATGATTTAATATGCCGCAAGGCATTATCGGGGGGGAATGAATATAAAACATGGAAACACAAAAAAACAGAACGGTGGAATACAGGGTCACGGCCGAATTTAAAAAAACTGGAAAGGATCTCGACGAGAAGACCCTGCGAAGGATGCTCGAGACCAAATTGAAAAGTGCCGAGATCTTTCATCTTCCGAGCGGCATCGCGGAAGTGACGCAGGTAAAAAGGATACGTTAGCTTAAAACACCGGCCGTCGTGGACCCGGGGCGGCCGGATCCCGGGCGGGCCCATCAGAGCTTTTGCATCATTGATGAAACGGCAGCTTCGATCCGCAACCATGAAGCCCGCCCCGGGATCATTGTAACAGACGATCTATCCCAAGGAGAAGGAAAAAATGCCCCTGGCGGCGACACAGGAATCCATCCAGCAGATCATATCCGCACAGGAGATGTTCTACTGCGAGCGGTTCAAATGCCGTTTGTCAGTGAAGGCATGCATCAAAAGACAGAAGATTAGCCGGGGCAACGTTTTCAACACAAAAAGTGGAATAGCCGCAGACATAAGGGTCGAATGCGCGGACTGCGGCCAGGGGAAGGAGATAAGGAACCGGAATAAGAAACAAACCCTTGTGGCAAAGGCCGGACCGAAACAGATGACACTTCCTGCATCGCCCGGAAGAGATTCGGCCGAAGAATCTGAAACCCCCTTGAAAACCAAAAGATGCTGGGCGTGCAAGGCCCATAAGCCCCTTGACCGGTTCAGCAGGAATGCCGCGGCCAGAGACGGGCTGCAGAAGATCTGCAAGGACTGCGCGCCAGCAGTAAGAAGGAAATACAGAAGAAAGAAGCTTGAGGCCGCATCATCCGGGGACCGCGCCGAAGAATCTCCCTTCCCCGTGAAAACAAAAAAATGCTGGGTGTGCAAGACACATAAACCACTGGATCAATTCAGCAAAAACGCCGCGGCCAGGGACGGGCTGCAGACAGTCTGTAAGAAATGCGCGCCCAAGATAGCCAGGAAATACAAGAAACAGAAACGCAAAACCGGCCGGGTTGTCCGGAAACACAGTGCGGGCATCATCGAGGTCGACTTTGCGGAAAACCGCGATCTTTTCGACCGGCTCATAAAATGCGCCAGTGATGCCTTCCGCACGCCGGAGAACCATGTCATGTGGCTCATAAAACAGCATTGCATTCAATCCTAAATCAGGGGAGGAGAGATGGAACGTACAAGAAGCAAACAAAACAGCAATATACCCGCCGGAGAAACGGAAGCCGGCCGGACCGAAGATCCAATGAACGGGAACAAGAAGTCCCTGCAGGACCTTCTCTCTGAGATCGCCGAGCTGCGTCTTGCCTGCGAGGACCTGAAGCGCAGCCATGAGATCCTGAAGACCCAGCTCGACGGCCAGAGACTCTTTATAGAGACCCTGCGCATACCGGGAAACATCTGCGTTGAGGCCGTGGCCGACGATCTCGCGGGCCTCGGGGCCGTGCTATTCAACCATGAGCACAATGAGGAGGGCAAGATCAGGATACCCCCCGAGATGCTGACCGGAAATTATCGTATCCGGTGCCTTAAGACCTTTTGAAAGGCATCGTATCTTGCAGGCGCTTTTAGCGTACGGGGCCGATATCCTGCCCCGGCCTGCAGAAAGGAGATGCGCCATTATAAGCGAAAACGAAAAATACAAATACCGGGCCATCAGCATTCTGGTCCAGCACAAGGGCGAGGAGAACGCCATCGATATGGGGGAGCTCTACTGTCTGGTCTTCGGAAAGCCCTATCAGAATAAGATCAACGACACCCGTGCAATCCGCACAATCATCACCGAGATGCGCAAGGAGGGCCAGCCCATCGGTTCGAACGGGGACGGATATTATCTCATCAAGACCAAATCGGAGCTTGATAAATACTGCAGCCGGCTGAGAAAAAGGGCCATCAGGATATTCTCCCAGGAGGCCCACATCCGGAAGATCTCGCTCCCAGAGCTCGTAGGCCAGGTCCATCTATTGATCAGCAATGAAATCGGGGCCCCCGATGCCTGAGAAGACTGTGGATACAGCAAAATACAACGCCAATGAACTTTTGAAATCCATCAAGCTCCTGGATGCGGAAATCTCCGCCTGCCAGGCAAAGGCGGCAAAGGAGCAGGAGCGGATCCGGCAGGAATATTACAACAGGCTCACACCCCTGCAGGAAAAGCTCGCCGGACTGGACAAGGATATCCGGAAACTCATGAAGCGCAACAAAATCGTCCTTTTCATAGACACTGACAAGGTGGCCCTGGAGAACGGGATACTTATCTATGGCACTGAGCCCAAGGTGATCATTCCCAGGGGGGCCCTGGCCAGGGCCGAAGAGCACGGCCTCGATGAGGCCATCCATGTGGCCAAGTCCCTCGACAGGGCCGTGGTCAAGACCTGGCCGGATGATAAGCTCGAACTCATAGGCGCCACCCGCAAGCCATCGGAGCAATTCGAGTACGAAACCCGCTGAGGAACAAGGAATCACAAACGAGCAGAAGGCGCTCATCCACATAGCCGCAGCAGAAGTGGGCATAGACACCAGGCATGACCGGGAGCTTTACGAGGAGATCCTGGAGCAGTATGCCGGGGTGAGGTCATCCGTGGACCTCACCCCCGAGGGCTTCGACCGGGTTATGAAGCACTTCAAGGCCCTGGGATTCGCAAAGAAGAAAACCAGAAAAGAATCCGGCAGCCGGTATGAGCACTACCGTGCCCGGTGGGCCTCACTGGGGCTTCGCCCCGGCATGGCCACTCCGGATCAACTGGCCCGAATCGAATGCGACTGGGACAGCCTCGGATGGTGGTGGAACAAAGACGGCAGGGGTAGAAGGGAAAAGGCCCTGCGGGGGTTCCTGAGAAAGAGGTTCGGACGCTCGGACCTGCGGCTTATCACCCTTGAGGACGCCTCCAAGGTGATCAATGCCGTAAAGGCTATACAGAAAAGAAAAGAGAAAAGAAATGGATCATAGAGTAAGACATTGTGATCCCTCCGCCGGCCATGTCCGCAGGTGCCGGATTACAAATAACAGCGGACAAACCTCCTTTTCCAAATCCTTACAAAGGGGCCTTCCTTAGGCATGGGGAAGGCCCCTCTATTTATAGCACATAAAGGAAGAAGGGGAAAGGTGATTAAACGAAAATACATCTATTTTTAAATTTTTGATAAGAAACCCCACACAGAGAGGGGCCGCGAGTAACAGGAAAGGGTATGGCGCTCACGGTTGACCCGGGTGACGTGAGCAGGCCGTGCCGGCGGAAACCGAATGGCCCGGGCGAGAAAGCGGCTCCCCTGTATCCGTGCGTTTCGGATCCGGATACAGGATGATATTTTTCGCTCCCCGGCGATCCGGCAGCCGGGGGGCAATTTAAATTTTAAGGCATAAATACCCCCCTATTATGGCTGGTGCATTTAATTATCTATCCGAAGGAGGAACGGCATATGAGAAGCCCCCTGGCCTATGTTGGAGGGAAGAACCTGCTTTCAAAGGACATCATCAGCCTGATTCCGGAGCATCAGACCTACTGCGAGGTATTCTGCGGCGCAGCCTGGGTCTTTTTCAAAAAGGAGCCATCGAGATACGAGATCATCAACGACCTGGACAGCGAGTTGATCACATTTTACCGGGTGCTGCAAAACCATCTGGAGGAGTTCCTGAAGCAGTTCAAATGGGTGCTCTCCTCCAGGGAATGGTTCGAGGATTGGCAGCGGCAGCAAAAGGCAGGCGGCCTCACGGATATCCAGCAGGCGGCCCGGTATTATTATCTGCAGCGGCATGCCTTCGGCGGCCATGTCAAAAACAGGACCTTCGGCGTGGGCGCGCAGCGAAGGCCCAGGATCAATCTGCTGAGGCTCGAAGAGGAACTCTCGGATGTCTATTTCAGGCTGGCCGGAGTGACCATAGAAAACCTGAGATGGGATGAAGTATTAAGGCGCTATGACAGCCGCGTTACGTTTTTTTATCTGGATCCGCCTTATTATAAGGCGCCCTATTACAGGCATAACCTGGACAGGATCGAGGATTACCGGAAAATGGCAGGGATATTAAAGGCAATCAAAGGCAGATTCCTATTGAGCATTAATGATCTCCAGCCCATGCGGGAAGTATTTGCGGAGTTCCAGATAAAACCGGTTTCCTTAAATTACTCGCTGGCCAAAGGAGTCGCCACGAAGGGAAAGGAATTATTGATCGGCAATTTTGATCTTCAATGATCAAATATATGCCGATCAGGAAATTCAGTTATGGACGGAATTATATGTAAACGCATAAATGATTGCATCAGCATCCTGGAGGAGGACGTTCTCGAGGCCCTCTCGGATGATGAGAGATACTATGCCGAGGATGCACTGCGGCTTCTTAACGAGCTTCTGGATGCCGATGCGGCCGAAGATACGGATTTTATGTGTGATATACCGCACCAGGATCAGGGTATGTTTCCGTGAAAAATTCATGGGCTTTATTCTTGACAACGATCAGCCCCGGTGATATGTATTATATAAGTGTACATATCTCAGGGGGCTGCCCCGGCCTTGCGCTTATCCAATATAAGCCGCGAAAGGGGGTTTTTTATTTTAGGGGATATTTTCCCTTCGGGCAATTAGCTCGACTGGCCTGGTTTCGTGAGGACCAGGACGTCTCCTTGAGAGCGTGTACACCAGTCGAGCTTTTTTGTGCCCGAAAGGGTCAAAATGTACAATTCTCAAGGAGGTATATCGTGACTGAAAAGCAAATGGGGGGAATAAGCTTTCCATGTCCCTCAGACCGTATCATCTCTCTCCTCGCGAGGATTCTTTTCCTGTCAGCCGCAAGCGGCATCGTTCTCCAAACCGAAGACGTCTTCGTCCTGGTCTGGGTGTTGGAGGCCTACCTTGATTATAAAAACAGAGAAATAAAGGAGGTGTCAGAGTCATGAACGTCCTGATCCGGGTACCGGAGGAGCAAGTAAAGCGTATCGAATATAGAGACGTGCGGGCGCTTACATTCCTTATATTGAATACGGCTGAGTTCCATCCGGCAGGAACATCAAGGCGGCTGTCGCAATTGGAGGAGGAAAAACCGTGAATCAAATGCGGGGCCTTGTAACGGGCCCCGCATACAAAAAGCGGCAGGAGCAATGAGCAGAACCGAGCTTTTCAACAAGATAATCGAGTTGATTTCAGGGAAGTTCTCCGGTATACTTGAAATAAGATTCCGGAAGGGCAAACCCCTCGGAATATTTCTTCTAAAAAAAGAAAAGCTGTAGTGTAAAAAGTTCAAGCTGTTATTGGCCTTCGGGCAAGAGGGCGCTGCAGCCCTCATCGTCGGTATCGGAAAAACCGGGCCGGCTGACTCACAAGTAATGTGTGAGTTGGCCGGCCTTTTTTTTTGGCCTCAACAAGCTCACAGGAGATGAGAGAATGGTCAAAATACTCACCCTAAAAAGGGTAACTCAGAACGATTCCGGCACATTCGGCGTGCTTATCGAAAATACCACCCCCTTTGCACTCACCCTGGAAAATCCCTGGAGGGAAAACCGCCGGAACTATTCCTGCATCCCGGCAGGATCTTACTGGTGCAAGCGCATCCAGTCTCCCAAATTCGGAAATACCTTCGAGATCCTGGAAGTGCCCGAGCGCAGCGAGATCCTCTTTCATCCGGGGAATACCAGGGCCGACACCTTCGGCTGCATCCTGGTGGGCGAGCAGTTCGAGTACCTGCACGGGGAGCCCGCAATCCTGCAATCAAGAAAAGGATTCGACGAGTTCATGAAATCCCTTGAAGGCCATAATGAATTCGTCATCAACATCATATGGGTATAAGCGGAGAAAGGAGCCTCTATGAACTGGAAACAACTGGGAAAGACCGTAGCCAAGGCAGCGCCTCTTCTCGGGTCCGCCCTTGGCCCCGGAGGTGCAGCCGTAGGAGGTATCCTCGCCTCCGTATTCGGTGTGAAAAATGAGCCCGATGCCATAGCCAGGGCCATAGAGACCAATCCCGAGGCCGCGCTGAAGCTCCGGGAGATCGAAAACACCCATGCCGAAAAACTTTCCGAAATCTCTCTGGAAGGTGAAAGAGTACGTCTTGCGGATGTGGCCGATGCCAGGGACCGCGAGGTGGAACTCGCCCGGATCGGCTCCAAAGGCCAGTACGCAGGCCATGTCGTGGCCCTGGTTGTGACCGTGGGATTCTTCGTCATCCTGGGCTTCCTGCTCGGCTTGCCAAGGGGGGCGGAGCCGGGACAGGCCATGCTGCTTCTGCTGGGATCCCTCGGGGCCGGATTCATGACCGTGATCCAGTATTACCTTGGAAGCTCCAAGTCCAGCTCGGAGAAAACCGCCATGATATATTCCGAGCAGCACAAAAACAAGGAACAGATCCCATGAGCCCTCTCATAGAGCAGTTCGACGCCTTTGCGTTCTCCCTCATCCTGGTAGTGTGCAGCTCGCTCATCTCCGCACTTCTCACCATGATCTGCTTCTGGTTGAAAGGGCTGCGCCACCGTATGGAGAAGCAGGAGAATTCCCTTGGAAGGCTCAAGGAGACCCTTCCCATCGAGTATTTGAGGCGCGAGGACTGGGCGTGCTGGAGCATCAAGATAGAGAAATCGATACACGATATCGACAAAAAAATCGACACAAAATTTGACGGCCTTTCAACGCTTATTCAAAAAAGCTTAAAGGAGCATTAAATGAACCTTGAAAGCAAGGAAATCCGCGCATGGATACTGAAGGCTCTCTATAATGCAAAACCGTATCCCTTGAGCTTCCAAACGATCACGAGAGGTCTCATGGAAGCGAAATTTTATTGCACCGAGATCGGCATCAAGGCCCATCTTAAATATCTCATGGATAAAGGTTACACCAAATATGAGCACCTCGAGAGAGTGGAAGTGAAGCGGGACCTCAATTACATCACCCCGAAGGGGATCGATCTGATCGAGGGGAGCATACCCCCGGATCCGGGGGTGATGACCATTGACTAAGAGATTTCTCAGGGCGCGGAGCAGGATACTGAAGCTTCCGCAGGATATCCAGAGGGAAATCGACCGGATGCTCCTGGGGGTGGGACCGGAGCGGAAGACCTATGATGAGGTCGTTGCCTGGGTGAAGGACCGGGGATATGAGACGAGCACATCGGCCATATCCCGCTATTACAGATATCTCAAGACGCTCGAGAATGTAAAAATCGCCTCCCAGCAGGTAAAGGCCATCCTGGATGAAACGGACAAGGATTCCATGCTTGAGCTTGAAGAAGGGATCAGCCGCATGGCATCGGCAATCGTAATGGAGATCCTCCAGGAGGCCGAGACGAGCCGCAAAACGGACATCCAGTATGTTACCCGTATCATCGGAGAGTTCGCCAGACTGCAGATGTCGAGTGTGGCGCGTGAGAAGCTCAAGATCGAATTCAGAAGGAAGGCACAAAAGGCCGTGGAAAACATCGAAAAAACAGCCCAAAAACAGCTCGATCCGGAAACGCTCAGAAAGATCCGGGAGGAGATCTATGGGATCGTTTAAGCCCCCTGTACCACTGACAAAATACCAGGAGAACTGGTTCAGGGACAAAAGCCGGTTCAAGATAGGAGTCATCACCCGCCAGGGCGGAAAATCCTTCGGCACGGCCCTGGAGGCCGTGGACGACTGCTATGCCCGTAAGACCATGTGGGTCTTCCTCTCCGCAGGGGAGCGCCAGTCCAAGGAACTCATGGCCAAGGCTGCCATGCACGCCAGGGCTTACGGATGCGCCATCGAGGAGCTGGAGAGCGATTATTATGTGGACAAAGACACCAAATACAACATGCTGGAAATCCTGTTCCCGAACGGTTCCAGGATCGTCGGCCTCCCCGCCAATCCCGATACCGCCCGCGGCTGGTCCGCCCATATCCTGCTTGATGAATTCGCCATGCACAAGGACAGCCGGGCCATCTGGAAGGCCCTCTTTCCGAGCATCACCCGCGGATACAAGATCCGGGTGATCTCCACCTTCAAGGGGAAATCCAACAAATTCTACGAGCTTTTCTTCAGCGCACCCACCCTGCAGCGCTATAACGGTTCTGATTACGAATACGCGGGCGAACGGGGCGGCTGGTCAAAGCACAACGTGGACATCTACCAGGCCGTGGAGATGGGCCTGGAGCTGAAGGACGAGGAAGGAAACCCCTGCGATCCCGAAGACCTGCGCCTGGCCCTGAACGACGACGACGCATGGGAAGAGGAGTTCCTCAATATCCCCTCCGACGAGGCCTCCGCATGGCTCACCCACGACCTGATCTCTTCCGTGGAAGACGTCAAACTGGATCCCTCGCCCTTCTGGGTGGAGAAGCTCATTGCCGCGGCAGAGGCAAATTATGCCGAATACAAAAAGACCAAGACCAGGCCGCCCCTGCCCCTGGAGATCATTGCAGGGGTGCAATGGGAACACGACATCTTCGTGGGCATGGACATCGGCAGGAAGCACGATCTTTCCGTCATCTGGGTGGACCAGGACATAGACGGCATCCTGCGGTCAGAGGCAGTGATCGACCTTCGCAGAAAGCCCTATTTCGTCCAGGAGCAGGTGCTGCACACCGTATTGAGCCACCCCAGGTTTCGGAGGTCGTGCATCGACGAGACCGGCATAGGCAACCAGCTCGCGGAAGGCGCCCAGGACCTGTTCGGCGCCCACCGGGTGGAGGCCATCCCCTTTACCGGTGAAAACAAGGAAAACCTGGCAGTGGCCATCAAGCAGAACTTCGAGGACCGCGGCAGCGCCATCCCGGCGAATGCCGCCATCCGGAAATCCCTGCACAGCGTGAAGAAATACCCCACCACCACCAAGCATTTCCGGTTCGATGCGGAAAAGACCGAAGAGACCGGCCACGCGGACCATTTCTGGGCCAAGGCCCTTTCCGTGCAGGCATTCTCAAAGCCTATCGGCATCATCGAATTCGAGTCAACCGGGGTCCGGCGGGACTTCACCTGCATGGATTCTTACATAGGGATGTAAGAAATGGCAGAGGAAAAGAACAAAAAGAAAAAAACCCCGGCCGTCATCACGGACGAGATCGCGGTCATCAAAAAGGACATCGACATCTTCTGGGGCTATGCCAAGTGGCTGGAGAACCCGGACCCCGTGCTCCGCACAGAGGCCCGCGGCAAGGGCCTGAAGCTCTACGATGAGGTGGACCGGGACGCCCATGCAGGGGCCGTGCTGCAGTCGCGCTACCTTGCGGTGGTGAGCAAGGAATGGGAGATCATCCCTGCGGAAGAGCCCAAAAGCAAAGGACGCCCGGCCATAGAGACCCGCAGCCAGAAGATCGCGGACTTCGTGAAAAAGGCCCTGGACGACACAAATTTCGACCAGGGGTGCATGGAGCTGCTGCAGGGGATCCTGTACGGCTATTACACGGCCGAGGTCATCTGGAAGACCACCGCGGACGCCGTCCTTCCCCATAGGATCCTGGCCAAGCATCCCAGGCGGTTCGTGTTCACCCCGGAAAGGGATCTGCGCCTTCTCACCCCTCAGAACATGATCGAGGGAGAGCCCGTGCCGGACCGCAAATTCATAGTATTCACCTACGGTTACTCCGACAATCCCTACGGCAGGGGCCTGGGCCAGACCCTCTGGTGGCCGGTGTGGTTCAAAAAGCACGGCATCAAGTTCTGGCTCGTCTTCCTTGAGAAATTCGGCATGCCCACCCCGGTGGGCAAATACCCTCCCGGAACGGAGCCCAAACAGCAGCAGGCATTGCTCGACGCCATCGACGCCTGGCAGAGGGAAACAGGGATCAAGATCCCGAACACAATGGAGATCGAGATCCTGGAGGCCACCCGCAGGGGCAGCGCGGATTACAACGGGATGTGCGATTACATGGACAAGCAGATCTCCAAACGGGTGCTGGGCCAGACCGCCACCACCGAAGGCACCCCGGGAAAATTGGGGAATGAGGAAAGCCAGGATGAGACCCGGCAGGACGTGGTCAAATCCGACGCGGACCTCCTGTGCGAATGCCTGAACGGGACCCTGATCCGCTGGATCGTGGACTACAACTTCCCGGGCGTGACCGACTACCCCAAGATCTGGCGCCGCACGGAGAAGGAGCAGGACCTCAAGGAACTGGCGGAGCGCGACAAAATCCTGGTGAACGATATCCGGCTCCCGGTCTCCCGGGACTATTTCTATGAGACTTACGGCATCCCGAAGCCCGGGGATGACGAGGACCTGGTGAATCCGTCTTCCGCTCCGCTGGCCATACAGCCCCCGGGAATGGAGCCCCCGTCATTCACCGGGAAAGGGAAAACGAAAACCTATTCTATGAACGCCATTGATGCCAAAAAATTCAAGGAGTTCGCCGAGACCCTGAAAAATGCCGCGGATCTGGCCCTGGAGGGGATGTCCGGCGTCCCTGACGATCAATGGGAGGACGTCATGGGACCCCTCATTGCGCCGGTGATGAGGATGATCTCAGAAGCCGGGGATTTTTCCGAGGTGGAGAAAAAACTCACGAAAACATACAAGGCGATGGACCCGGAGGCCCTCCGGGAGCTCATCGCCAGAGCCCGGTTCCTGGCAGGGACCTGGGGGAGGATCCAGGCAAAAGAAGAGACATCGGGGAAGGCCTGATGGCTGAAGAAAGGCTTATTAAATCACCCGAGGACCTCGATCTCATAGCGAAGTCATCCGGGCCGCTTCTGGGATTCGCCTTCGGCTTTCCACCGGAAGAGGCCGTCAAGTTCTTTGAAAAGAAGGGCTACAGGATCACCTGGGACTGGAAGGAAATGTGGCAGGAGGAACACGCGCATGCCTTCACAGTGGCCAAGGCATCCACGCTCGACATCCTGCAGGACATCCGGGAGGAGGTGGACAGATCCATCCGGGAGGGGATCACCTTCGACACCTTCCGGAAGGACCTGGAGCCCATCCTGAAAGCCAAAGGCTGGTGGGGAAAGGAAACCCTCATCGACGAGGAGGGCGTGGAGCGGACAGTCATCTACGGCACCCCCTGGCGGCTGGCCACCATCTTCAACGCCAATGTGCGGACCGCTGACATGGCCGGCAGGTACAAGCAGATGGTGCAGGTGGCGGACGAATTTCCTTACTGGCAATATATCACCGCCGAGGATCCCAGCGTGCGGCCCGAGCACTGGAAGCTCCACGGCAAGGTAGTGCGTTATGACGACCCCTTCTGGGACTATTATTATCCGCCGAATGGCTGGGGATGCCGATGCCGGGTCCGGGCACTGACCAAAAGGCACCTGGAGCGCATGGAGTTGAAGGCGGAGTCCCCGGAGGTGAAATTCTTCGAGTGGACCAACAAGGTCACAGGCGAGGTCATCGAGGTCCCCGAAGGGTGCGATCCGGGCTGGGGATACAATGTGGGCAAGGCCGGCTGGGAGCCGGACGCCGCCAGGTGGGATCCGGATATCCGGAAGCTCTGGAAGGCTTGAATGGGAAACGATCAATTCATTTTTATCGAAGTCGATGACGCGAGGCTGAAGGCCCTTTTGCGAAAGGTCCATGACCGGCTGGCCGACATGACCCCGGTGATGAGACGGATCGGGGAATATCTCTTCGCCTCCGTCCAGGAGAACTTCGAGCAGGGCGGCAGGTATTCCGCGGAGGGCTCATGGATGGGCGGCAGCAGGAAATGGAAACCCCTCTCCCCGGTGACCGTCAAAAGACGGACAGAAAGGGGCCGTTGGCCGGGGAAGATACTGATACAGAATGCCAGGCTCGCATCGAGCCTTCATGTAAAAGCGGACCGGGACTCCGCGGCCCTGGCCACCAACGTACCATATGGCAAGGTCCACCAGTACGGGGCCAAAAAGGGGGAGTTCGGCAAAAAGACATTCATCCAGCATGTCCGGGAGCATTTGAGAAGAGTGAAAGGCAGCGCCAAGAAAACCAAGGTCCGGGCGCATGAGAGGAAGATCACCCTGGCGCTTCCCTGGGGGAACATTCCGGCCAGGCCGTTCATGGTGGCCCAGCCGGAAGACGTCCGGGACATCGAGGACCTCCTGATGTCCTATATCACCGCCCAATAAAACGAGGAGAACGATATGCCGTATAACATGAACAATCCGCCGAAGCAGATCGAGGGGCTTCCGAAGCATGCCAAGGAGATCTGGATCGCCGCATTCAACAGCGCCTACGGGCAGTACAAGGAAGACGGGAAGGTCTCGGCCACCGCCTGGGCGGCGGTCAAGAAGAAATACGAGCAGGACAGGGAGGGGAAGTGGGTGGCAAAGGATAAGAATTTTGCCGAAGGCGAAAGCGGCTGGTTCCCGGTGTTCCGCACCGGCACCCATACAAGCTCCAGCGGCATCAGCCGCACCTGGACGGAGGCGGACCTGGAGAGTATCGCAAACAAGTATAATCCGCAGCAGCACGAGGCCCCCCTGGTGGTCGGGCATCCCAAAACAAACCACCCTGCCTACGGATGGGTGGAGGGCCTCAAGCGAAGCGGCCAGTTCCTGTTCGCCAGGGCGAAAAATATCGTGCCCGAGTTTAAAGACATGGTCAACAGAGGCATGTTCAAGAAGCGCTCGATATCGCTGTATCCGGACAACACCCTGAAGCACATCGGATTCCTGGGGGCAGCACCGCCTGCAGTGAAGGGGCTTCCGGACGTGCAGTTCGACGGATCGGAAGAGGCCGTCACCTTCGAGTTCTCCGAAAACTGGAAGATGCGGAGCATCGCGGACGTCTTCCGCCGCCTCAGGGAATGGATCATCGACAGGTTCGATTCAGACACAGCGGACCGCATCGTGCCCAACTGGACCATCGAGGACCTGGCCGCGGAGCCCAATGAACCGGAGCCCAACGAGCCGGAATTCCAGGCGCCCTTAGCGCTTGATCGACATAGACACGCTACTGAATTCAATCATCAAACCTCAATACAGGAGGAAAGAGAAATGGGTTTGAAAGACACCATAAAAAAAGCATTCACCAAGGCCATCGACGAGCTTCCCGAAGACCAGCTCGGAAGCGGCGGCGTGCAGAGCTTCTGCGAATCTGAAGTCAGGCTCCGGGAAGAAACGGCAGCCAGGAAGGCCAAAGAGGAAACCCGGAAACAGGTGGAAGCGGAGTTCACCGAAAAGGAGCGCGTGAGGGCACGGGAGGCCCGAAAGGGCGAGATAAAGTCCTGGTACGAGCAAAAGCTCAAGGAGGGCAAGATCGCACCCGCGTGGGCCAAAATGGGCCTCAACGAGTTCATGCTGAACCTGGATGCAGAGACCGAGATCGAATTCTCGGAATCCGGCAAGAAATCCGGCCTCGACTGGTTCAAGGGCTTCATAGAGGAGCTCCCCAAGGTGGTGGAGTTCAGGGAGATCGCCGGCAGGGACACGGATATGGGCGCCCAGGGCGATGAGGAGAAGCGTGACAAACTGGTGAGCGAGTACATGGAGCAACACAAGGAAGCAACCGAGAAGGATGCCATCCTGGCTGTCTCCGATAAGCATCCGGAGCTTTTCGGCATATCCAGACAAAAATAAATTCTTAAGGAAGAAACCGGCTTAAGAAAATAACTGAAAGGAGATGCAAAACATATGATGGGGCAAACCTCGGGAATCGAAAAGCAAGTCAAATGCACGGCCGCCATTGCCACAGCAAATCTCATCGCCAAATTCGGGGCGGATGACGACACAATGTCCCAGGCCACGGCCAGCACGGAGGACCTGATAGGGATATTCCAGCACACCACGGAAAACGCGGGTGACAGGGTCCGGGTCATGCTCTCGGGCATCAGCCCCCTGAAGATCGGCGGAAACGTCACCAGGGGCAATCCGATCACCAGTGACGCAAACGGCAAAGGCGTGGCCGCTACGCCGGGCGCAGGGGTGAACGCCAATATCATCGCCAGGGCGCTTGCCTCGGGCGTGGACGGGGATATCATCCCCGTGCTGATCATCCAGGGAAGGATCCAGGGTTAAAACCCTTCTGAAGGGAACCTTCGAACGACTGAAATAAACCTCTTTTAAAAAGGAGATTCGATAATGCCTGAACCAAAAGACCTGCACAAGGATGCAGTATTGAGCCGGCTTTCGGTCATGTACCGCAATGCGCTCATGATCTGGCTCTTTCTCATGCCGGTGGTCAAAGTGGGAAAGCGCTCGGATGTGTTCTACAAGTACAACAAGGCAGACAGCTACAAGCTCGCGGATGACATGATCGGCCCCAAGGCCCTGCCGAACGAGGTCGACTGGGGCGTTACCACGGACAACTATTCGGTCAAGGACCATGCTTTGGCCGACTGGGTGCCCCAGGAGGATATCGACAATGCGGACAATCCGCTGCGGCCTGAGATGGACACCAACGATTTCCTGAATATGCTGCTCGACGTGGCCCAGGAGAAAAGGGTCGCGGACATCGTTTTCAGCGCTGCGAGCTATCCCACGGGGAACAAGGTGCAGCTATCCGGCACGGCCCAGTGGGGCGACAGTGCGGATGACCCTATCAATGATATTCTCACCGCTGTGGAAGGCTGCTTCATCCGGGCCAACACCCTGGCATTCGGAGTGGATGCATGGAAGAAATTCCGGCAGTTGCCGGAGATCCTGGATGCAGTGAAGTCCACTACAAGGTACCAGGGGTCCCCCGGAGGCCTGGCCACCGGATCCGAGGTGGCGGCCCTGTTCGAAGTGGACCAGGTACTGGTGGGAAGATCCCGCTACATCACCTCCAAGGAGGGCCAGACCCCGACCTATGCCAGGCTGTGGGGCAAGCACTGCGCCGCCCTTTATGTGGAGAAGAATCCCGGGGTCCGCTCCATCACCTTCGGTGTCACATTCGCGGAGATGCTGCGGCAGACCTGGAAGGGCTTCGACGGCAAGCGCGGCGTCAAGGGTGCCTGGTTCATCAAGCCGGCGTGGAACTCTGACGAGAAGGTCATCGCCAGCGACGTGGGGTATTTCATCGAGGATGCCGTAGCGTAAGCACAGAATAAGCCAAAGCGAGCATGTGCGGGGCGGATTTCCCGCCCCGCCTTATTAATAATTTTTTAAACAAGAATGGAGGCTTCAATGCCTAAATATATCGTCAAAGACACCCACATCAAGCACGGTGTGGAAAAAACAGCAACGGAATATGCACCCGGGGACGAAATCGAGCTGACCGAGGCGCAGGCCGCCGCCCTGGGATCCAACGTGAAGCCGGCGGCTGACCGGAAGGCTGCTGAACTGAAAAAAGAAGCAAATACAGGGAAAGGCAAGTAGCCTCCCATAATCTTGATGATTTCCGATTCAGCCAGGAGGCAGCCATGAGCTACAGCGTACAGGACGACATCCTGGAGCAGATATCCGAGGCCGAGCTGATCGACCTCACGGATGACGAGGGCGCCGGCTCCGTGGACACCTCTGCGGTGGCCAGGGCCATCGCGGATGCGGATGCGGAGATCGACGGCTACTGCGCCACCCGCTACACAGTGCCCTTCTTGCCCGTGCCTGTGATGATCCGGAAGCTCTCCGTGGATATCGCCATATACAACCTCTATTCCCGCAGGGGAAAAGGCATGGGGGACATCGTCCCCGAGGACCGGGAAAAGCGCTACAACAATGCCATCCGGTTCCTTCGCGACGTCTCCAAAGGGCTCATCAGCCTGGGAGCGGATGCACCGGCCCAGGATTCCGGCGGCGGGCCGGAGGCCACAACCGATAAAAGCGACCGGGTGTTCACGATGGGAAAGCCGTCGGACGGATCCTCCGGGAGCCTGGATAATTATTAAATATGTACGACATCGACCAGATCGAGGATGCCATCATCACCGCCCTTGAACCTTTGAAAATCTCCCTGGGGGTGCGGACCGTCAAATCTTACGGCGGTGAGCTCGAGCAGGATGATTTCCGCAGGCTCCAGGACCCGGTGCCCGCCATATACGTGGTCTACGGCGGCGGCCGGAACATCGATCATGAACGCCGCCAGATCAAGCAGATGGCCTGGTTCGTCTTCGTGATCGACAAGTGTCTTCGAAGCGAGGCGGAGACCCGAAGAGGCGGACTGAACAATCCCGGCACCTATGCCATGCTCCGGGAGGTGGAGAAGGTGCTGAACAACAAAAACCTGGGCCTGGAGATCTACAATCTCACCCTCCAGGATGAGAACTTCGTGGGCTATGTGGCGGGTCTTTCCATCTATGCGGCCCAATACAATACCAGCCAGATGTACCTGGCGCCCATCGCTTAACACGAAAGGGAAGCTTGAATGGATACGAAGATAGAGACGGCATCCCGCTGCGGCGGCTCCCGGATCCTGGGTAAGGCCAAAAGATCCGGAAATAAAAAGAAGGCATCGAAGATGACGGTTTCCGTACAAAAAGGCGGATCCAGGATGAATGCCGCAAGGCATGAAAAAAGAAAGATCATCGATTTCGACAAATCCAAATCCGGGAGGAGGAGCAAATAATGTATACAAGACTGAATGTCATCCTGGCAAAAATCGAGACAAACTATGGGGAGGATCCCACGCCCACCGCGGCGGCGAATGCCGTGCTCACATCCCTGCCTGACATAAAATGGCCTGCGGATAAGCATGAGCGGGATTTCGTGAAACAGAACTTTTCTCCTCTTCAGCATGTGATGGGAGCCCGGAGCATTGACATCGGCTTCGATGTGGAGCTGAAAGGATCCGGTGCCGCCGGCACCCCGCCCGAATGCGGACCGCTTCTCCGGGCCTGCGGCCTGGACGAGTCCATCAATGCGGGCGTGGATGTTACTTATGCCCCGGTGTCCGCCTCATTCGAATCCTGCACCATCTACTGCCATATCCATAATCTGCTGACCAAGATCCTTGGCTGCCGAGGCACCGTGGATTTCGTCGGCGACGTCGGAAAATACGGGATTTTGCGCTTTGCCATGAAGGGGCTGTATGTGGGTCCCATCGACCAGAATATCCCCAGTTCCGTGACCTATGCCGCCATTATTCCCCCGCAGATCCTCGGCGCCACGCTTACCCTGGGAACCGCCCAGATCGCATCCAAGATCGAGGCGGGTCTCAAAAACGATGTGAAGGCCCGGCCGGACGTCACTGCGGCCACCGGATATAAATCGGTGGAAATCGTTGGAAGAAAGCCGTCCGGATCTATCGACCCGGAGGCGGTGACCATCGCCACCAAGGATTTCTGGACCGAGTGGATGGGGGGCACCCTCCAGGCATTGAATCTGGTGATCGGCGCCACGGCAGGAAACATCATCACCATCAACGCCCCCAAATGCCAGTTCAATGAAGTGGGATTCGGAGATCGAGTCGGCATCCGCACAATGGGGCTCCCCTTTGACTGTAAGCAGGACAGCGGGGATGACGAACTGACCATCAAATATACATGATATGAAAATTAATCATCATTGCCGTTTCATTGACCATATATTAAAAACTCTCTGACAGGAGATGCCATGAGCAATAAGGAAAAGAAATACCGGATCGCGGATAAGACCTATATCCAGAGGCCCCTGGTCCTAGGTCAGATCCAGCAGCTTCTGGGGCTGTTGAAGGATGTCTCGGAGAGCATCCCCGAGGCCCCGGATATCCCTAAGATTCCAGATATCGAGGACCTGGAGGACCTGGAGGGCCTGGAGGATATCTTCGAAAAACACAAATGGAAGGACCGCAAGGCCACGCTCAGCCTGATTGGCCTCCTGGGAGAGAAGCTCCCCGCTGCTATAGCCGTGGTGCTAATCCCGGAGGGACAGACTGCCAGGGAGCGAAACCTGGAGGAGATTGAAAAAGACCTGTACGACTGCCCGCCGGAGACGGCCGTGGAGGTGATCCGGGATTTTTTGTCTTTCAGCCGGAATTCCTTAATTATCAAAAAGGCGAGCGCGTTTCTGAAGGAAAAGGGGAAGATGCAGGGCGGCGGATCGAGCGCATCGTCTACATCCTCGCCGGCGGAAATGTCTTAAAGAGGGAGGAGATCCTCTGGACGGTGAACATTGCGCTGGCCAGGATGTATCTGGAATTCCGGGAAGAGCAATTGACCGGGAAAACGATGCCCACGGAATGCCCGCCCCAGGTGCGGGCCTTTTGTTCCGGGAAGGACGATCCGGAGCTTTGCAAACAATGTTTGGCCATGCATTGATCGAATGAGAAACAGTGTCGCCAAGAAGATCAGAAAGAATGTCCACAAGGAGTTTAAAACCTATTTGAAGGAGGTTTCAATGCTGTCATTCCGGACGCGCCTGAAGATCGCATGGCGCATCCTTTGGGCCAGGTAAACTGAGACGATCATGGACAATGAACTCAAATTATACGTAAAGGCCGTTGACCAGGCCGGCCACACCATCGACAATGTGGGCCGCCATGTGGACACCCTCGGCAGCAAGATCAAGACCGCCCTTTCCTTTGCCGGGATCGCCACAGGGATCGGCGCTGTGGTGATGGGACTCCGCAAGGTGGAAGGCATCCTGGAGTCCGGCTTCGACGCGATGGAGGATCTCAGGATGTCCACCGCGTCAATGGCCAGTCTGATCACTACCTTTGCAGAGGACGCCGAGGAGGATCTGGTCGGCACATACCGCAGGGCATATGATTATTCCGAGCGGCTGGTTCGGAAGATGGAGGACATCGACGCCCGGACAATCGCCACTGGCAAGGATCTGAATATCATCGTGCAGACCCTGATCCAGGGCGGTGTGCTGTTGGACATCAATAATCAGAAGCAGTTGGACGGGTTCGTTGCGCTGACCAATGCCGTTAAAATCCTCACCAAAGGACAGGAAGGGCAAAGACAAATTATTCAGGAAATCCGTGCCCTGGTAAACGGGCAGGTGGACGATAGTAGTATGCTGGCCAGAATGCTCGATCAACAAGTCGGGGGAAACCTCAAGGAGCATCTGCGGATATGGAAGGAAGAAGGAACGGTCATTGAAAATATCGGTAAACTGGTGAAAGGTTTCGCGGAAGGCACCAAGGACATGGAAAACACCTGGACTGCCGTCAGATCTACCCTGGATACCATCTCGAACCGCATTCTTAGGGAGATCATGGCCCCGACCTACGAGGATATCGTTCGCACGGTAAAAGAGCTCACGGATGAATTCACGAAACAGAAAGGCAGCCTGAAAAGCATATCCGATATGTCGCAGGCCATCCTCGGCATATGGTTGCTCGCTAAAGATACCGTCACGGTGATTTCCGATCTTCCGAAAATGCTGCCCAAGCCCCTGGACCGATTGGGAGATCTGCAAAAGGCATTTCTATATGCCCTCATGGCCTTTGAACAGGCATTGGCCGGACACGAGGAAAAGGCGGCGGAATTCTGGGATAAGACTGTCGCTTCGTTAAAAGAAGTGATTGCACTAAAGAAGCAGGCAGATGAAAAATTATACGGCCCTGGAGAGGGGTTTTATGGCCCTTCAGCATCTCTTTTTTGGGAAAATTGGTCCGAGGAAAATGAGAAGATCCGGTTACAGCAAAAGATCATTGCAGAGGAGGCGAGAAAAAAGACAAAGGCTGCCGCGAAGCTGTTGGAGGCAGAGGCCGATGTATCCGAGGCGATCAGCAAGAGAAGTTTGATCAATTATAAATCCGTCCTCGAAGAAAATAAGATCGCCCTCGATCAAAGTTTCAAAGACCGGCTCGTATCGATTAGCGCCTATTACAACCAGCAGATCACGATGGCGGAAAATCTCACACGAAAGGAGATCTCGGAGCTTGAGAAGCGAAAATCCGCTGTTGAGAAGATATATGCGAAAAAAATCGAAGGTGCCGAAGAGGATAAAAAAGGAGCACTGGAGGTTGAAAAGCGGGCGGCATTGATGAAGATCGATGTGGAGATCCTGGAAAAGCGGGCTGCAGGCGAGCAGGAAATCATGCGCCTGGAAATTGAGAGGAAGAACCGGACAAAGCAGTATTCCGAGGAACGGCTGGACACCGAACTTTCCGTCCTTTCGAGGATCCTCAATTCCGAGCGGGCGACCGCTGCACAGAGGCATGCCGTATGGGATGATTACAAAAAAAGCCAGACGGAGAAAATTCAGGCGGAGGCGGATGAATGGCGCAAGGCGGGCGTATCCGATGTCCTGATCGCCGAGGCTGTAAGCGTCAGGAAAAAGGAGATCGAGGCGGATCTGCGTTTATATACTTATGATCAGCTCAAGGCAATGTCTTATGACGAGCGGGCCACCGCCGACCGGCGGGTGGAGATCCATCGGGAGATGCGAAAGCGCATCCTGGAGGGTGAGGCTACGAACTGGGAGGCCTTCAAGTTCGGGTGGAACGAGGTCATGGAAGAGGCGGATGATACCTACAGGCACATGGTGGAAAGCGGCCGCAGGGCCGCCCAGGGCATCAAGGACGCCTTTTCCGATTTTTTCTTCGACGCCATGACCGGCGAGATGAAGTCTTTCAAGGATTACTGGCAGTCATTCTGGCGCTCTATGGCCAGGATACGCTCCGAGGAGCTGGCCAGGCAGGCATACAAGGGGCTTTTCGGGGGCGAGGGCGGAAGCCCGCTCGGCTCGATCATCAAGGGGATCGGCTCCATCTTCGGCGGAGGGGGCGCCGCTGCCTCCACTGCCGCAGGTCTGCAATCGAGAGAGGCCATCAACTCAGCCATAGCATCCATAGCCGGAGGGCTGCCGCAGATGCAGCACGGGGGCGTTGCTGAGGGGCCGGTGATCGCGGGCGAAGGCCGGTACCGGGAGGGCATCGTGCCCCTTCCGGACGGCAGGCACATCCCTGCGATCATAAAGGACCAGGCAGGCGGCCAGCCCATCATCTATGCGCCCACATATATTTCTGCGTTGGACCCGGCCAGTTTCGACGATTATTGCCGCCGCAATCCGGGACCTATCTTGAGGACGGTGGCGGAAGACTATGATTTGGGCGGCATCATGAGGATGAAGGTCAGGGAGGCGTTTTAGATGGAGATATTCCCGGAGAGCGTGCTCTATTCCTTCCCGATGGCCATCGACGAGGAATGGAGGACTCTGATCAGCGACGCCGAGAGCGGAAAGGAGCAGCGGAGAAAATGCTGGGCGTTCCCCAAGCGGGGCGCAGGGCTCAATCATAAGTGCGTGAAACTGGAGGAGTTCAAGACGGTTTGGAAGTTCTATCACGAGCGCTGCGGGGCCCACGAGAAGTTCTATTTCATTTTTCCGAATTTCGGTGGAAGCGGGGATTACTGGTATGGGGAATACCTGGGCCAGGGGGACGGCTCCGAGACCACTTTCGATCTTCGAAGCAAGGACACCAATGCGAGCTCCGTGACTGTATATGTTGACGGCACCCCGGTGTCCCACACCTTCATCTCAGGGGGCGGACAGGCGGGGATGGACCGGGTCCAGATCTCCGCACCCTCCGAGGGGGAGATCGTGACCGCTGACTTCCAGGGCCGCCTGGTCCTGGATGCCAGGTTTTTGCAGGACAAACTGACCAAGGAGCTCTTCAATGCGCTGATGTTCAATGCCCAGGTGCCGGTCATCGAGGTGAAGCGCACATGAGATCAGTGCCCGCGGCATTGAACGACGAGCTGGTGAAGGAGGCCAACTTTCTTTGTCACCTGGTGGAGCTGAACCTGTCCAGCCCTGTATGTTACACGGACCTCGACGTGGATCTGCACTACGGGGGCAATGTGTATCTGAGCAGGGGAATGACCCTGTCTCCGGCCCGGTTTTCGCTGTCCCCGCAGATCGACAAGGCGACCGTGGAACTGGACAATGTCGACCGGTCGATTTCCGCTATCGTCCAGGGCCAGGAGGTCCGCGGCAAAAGGGCCAAGATCAAGCTGGCCGGGCTGTCGTCCCCGGCGAAGGTGATCGCAACCTCGGTGAAATTCTCCGGCGTGATCAATAGGGCCCCCTGGAACAACAGGATCGCCCGGATCGAGATCCTGAGCCCCTGGGTGTTCTGGCGACGCCGCACCCCCCGGCGAATACACCAGCCGACCTGCCCCTGGCCGTTCAAGATGTCCGGCAGTCCCTGCGGGTATACCGGGTCGGAGACCTGGTGCGACCAGAGCTTCGACCGGTGTGAGGAGCTTTCCAACACAGACAATTTCGGAGGCTTCGAGTTCCTGCCCTTTTTGGTGAACAAGGAGATCTTCTGGGGCCGGGAGTCGCAGCCCAAACAAAAGCAATAATCGCCTTTTAGACTTTTGAGATAAATTCTCGAGGTAAAAGTGAAATGGAAATCGCGCAGATATCGAATGTCGCAGGCCGCATGATCGAGTCTCCTTACCGCCTCGGTGCGATGGCCCCGGGGGAGGGATTCGACTGTCTGTCATACCTGGTCTTTTTCTACCGGGAACTCGGGGTGAAGCTCCCGGCAAGACACCGGCAATACACCCTCGGCAACTATGCTGTGGAATTCCGGAAAGACCCCGCCAGGGCGAAGGAGGCCCTTTACCGGTTTTTGAAGCGGTTCGGGGAACCGGTGGAAAACCATGCGTTCATGCAGCCCGGGGACCTTTGCCTTATAAAGGGGATTGAGAAACCGATCTCCACCTTGCTGCCCGGCAGGGATCTGGTTTCCGCTATCTATGTCGGGGCAGGGAATCTGATGTCCTGCGACCGGAGGGCGGGAATCGTGATATTTCCGAAGCATAAAATCGCAACTGAAATCACGGAGGTGAGGCGGCCATGCCGCAATCCGCGCCGTTGATGGCAACTCTGGTCGGGATGGCATTGCCTGCAGGGTCGCCTGCCTGGATGGCGGGCCTGATCATGGGCCTGAGCACGATGGTGCTTCCTTCCCAGAAATCCTCGCCTGTGAACGCTTTAGATCCCGGCATGCAGGTAAATTTCTCCGATACCCAGGCCCCCATCCCCATCGGTTACGGCCGCAACAAGGCCGGGGGAAACCAGGTCTACAAAGGAGTCTCCGGGGAAAACGACAAATATCTGAATATCGTCCAGACCATCAGCGAGGGAGAGATCGACGCGGTGGAGGCCGTGTATCTTAATGACAAAAACATTACGGAATACGGGAGCAAGGCGTATTACGAATTATTCACCGGCACAGCCGACCAGACCGTGTGCACGAGCCTCCAGGCCCAGGACGCCAACTGGAAGAACCCGCAGCGGCATACCGCTTACATCTATGTGCGCCTGGAGTACGACCGGGAGATATTTCCGTCGCTGCCGGTGATTACCGTGCTTTTCCGCGGCCTCAAAGTATATGACCCCAGGACATCGACCACCGTCTGGTCGCAGAATCCGGCCCTGTGCACATACAATTACGTGCTCAACGACCGGTACGGGGTGGGCATATTATCCGATTTCTGGAGCGAATCGAACATCTGCGATGCAGCCAACTGGTTCGACTCAAAGGGTTATACGCTAAACTGCCTCATTTCCCAGCAGGAACCCTCGATCGACATTGCAATGCGCATGCTGGCCAGCGTCAGGGCCACCATGCGCTGGTCCGAGGACATTTTCAATATCCTGCCGCTTGACTATGACACCCCGGTGATAACCCTTACCGAGGATGATATAAAGGCAAACTCGTTCGATTGCGACCCTCCGGGGATCGCGGATTTACCCAATGCAGTGCGCCTCAAGTACCACAACAAAGACAACAACTACGTCGAGGACGATCTGGTATGTCCCGACACCGCTGCGATCAATCTCGACGGGGAGGTGCGGGAGCATGTGGTGCCGATTATGACGACCGACTACACACAGGTGGCCAAGATCGGCGCTTACGAGGTCGACCGGCGCAGGCTGAACAACAGGTACCGGTTTATCGGGCTCCCCAAGGCATATCCCCTGGAGCCGGGGGACATGATCAAGATGACGCACTCCGACCCTGGCTGGACTGAGAAGGTGGTGCGGGTGGAGGACGCCCAACCGCTCGGAAACCACGAGACGGCGCTTGTCGTGGTTGAGGAGAATGCGGCCCTGTACGACGATACTGTGAATATCACCACCCACACCATGCGCACCACCACCCTGCCCGATCCGCTGAAAATGCCGCCCCCTGTATCGAGCGTGCAGTTCTCGGAAGAGGTCTATGCCATTAAGGACAATACCTATGTGCGTATCAAGATCTCCTGGTCCCCGCCCCCGAATTACCCCTTCCTGGATCATGTGGAGATCTGGGCATCACAGTCCCAGGAAGGGCCTTACGTGCACTACGGCAAGGAGACTGGCAGCTTCACCTTTCACAATGCCAAGGACGGGGAGGCCTGGTATTTCAAGCTGCTCTCGGTCTCCACATACGGGGTGAAGATGGGGCTTTCCGGTGCCGCGGTTTATAACTACACCGTGGCAGGAAAGACCTCGGTGCCTGCGGATGTCACCGGGTTCATGGGCTCGGTTGCCGGGGATACGGTGCACCTTCGCTGGGAGGAGGTTGCAATAACCGATCTTCTGGGCTACGAGATCCGCCTGAATTCCGCCTGGGGCGCATCGCTCTTTTTCGGGTTCACGAAGGCACAATTCTATTCCCTGGTGGGAATCAAGCCGGGAGACCACACCTTCCTGATCAAGGCAAAGGACACCCTGGGCAACTATTCGGAGACCGCTGCATTGAAGAGCGTGACAGTATTCGATCCCCCGAACTATACCGAGAAGCATAGCTTCTCCAACGACTTCACATCAGGCACATTCAACAATACAGAGCGGTACAACGACCCCACTTACGGATATGTGCTGCGGGTGATACATACAGGGGGTTTATCCGGGGACTACACCTCACCTATGTACGATATGGGATCCGTCAAGAAATGCCGGCACTGGCTCGATTTCGAGACCGTGATCCTGGGCTCGGGCGCGGCATGGGAAAATGTATTCTCAGAAAGCGACACATGGGAGGACATCTTCTCCCCGGCAAAGATCTGGATCGAGGTGTTCGGGAACGTGCAGGCAGGCACTCTGGCCATAGTATTTTACTACAGCGAGGACGATATCACCTATTACGATATCGACAATTTCCAACTCCTGTCCTGCGAGGTGCAGGCCCGCTATATCAAATACAAGATCTTCATCACAGACTCTACCCAGGACTCCCATATCTACGTGAAAAGCCCTGTGGCGGAAAAGGCGTATTACTGGCAGTAAAGGATTAACCGGTTGTTAAAGTCAATTTAAAAAGAGGACACGGCAAATGGTTTATGATCCCAACTCTCCGGCTACCACGCATGCCGGATTATCAGACTGCGACAAGATCCGCGCAAACTGCAATGAGCTCCGGAAATTCGAGGCGAGCGCTACCGAGCCATCCAATCCCGTGGCCGGAATGATGTGGCTTTATACCCCGGGATCGGGCGACTGGATATTAAAGGAGCGGAACAAGGACAACGATGCCTGGATCGACATGATACGGCTCACTTCATCAGGCTCGCCCAAGGCGCATATCGAAAGCAATATCACCAGTTCGAACATGGTCCACGGCGTCAAGCAGGGCTCCGGGAACGGATTCGACGCGGACAAGCTGGACGGCAAGGAAGGCTCGGAATATGTGCAGATCGGATCCGTAGGGAATGAATACCTGAACCGTACGGGCACCAATGAGATCGCGGGCGCGAATCCGGCCAAAGCGGTCACCGAGACCGAATACACCAAGAAAAAAGAGATCAAGCTGAACAAGACCCCGGACACGACGCTGAAGATATATTTCGTGTTGAATATCGGCAGCGGAGCCGGGCCCCTTTACGGGAAGATCTACAGAAACGGCAGCCCGGTGGGCACGGAAAGATCTAAGTCCGGTACGGGCGCTGTGGCCTTTACGGAAGAGATCTCGGGCTGGAGCAACGGCGATCTGCTGCAGTTATACGCGTACGTCACCGGCACCCCCATCGCGTATGTGCAGGAATTTAAGATACTCGGCACCCGCCGGATAAATGTAGAGCTTGACTAATTAGAAAAATCAATGACCCTGGAATAAATATCGGCCCCGACAATGATCATCCGGGGCTTTATCTCAAAGGAGGAGATCATGAAAGGCTATCCGAAATACTTGAATACCAAGCAGGATTTTATCAACGTCATCCGGGACGACATGGACCGGGTGAAGACCAGAGAGCATCTCCAGGCACTGCTTAACACAGCAAAAAGAAAGGAACCGGTCTGGCCGGAGGGCTACAGTCCCGGCAATCCCCCCGGGCCGGAAGAGCCTCCGGTAGAGCCTTTATCCTGGAAAGAGGTGGACAATCCCGGAGGCGCTATCTTCCTCAAGGGCTTTACAATGGACGAGGTGAAAGGCATGGTGGAGGTGGTGGAGGAGATCCTCCCCTTCCGGGACCAGATCCTGGATCTCAAGGCCGCCGTATATAATGAAGCATATGCGGATGCAAATGCCCGCAGGGGATCGCTCGACCTTGAAAGCCCCTGGCTTCCGGAAACCGTAAAAATAGCGCTTTCCGATACCGAGCCTCTGGCCGATCTGGAGGTGGAAGAAAAGGATGCGGCATTGTCAGAGATTAATGGCATCCTATCGCAGATTCAGACTGTAATTGAAGAAAGGCTCGATATCGTTTAAACGAAACTTAAAGGTTGGTGATCGAATATGCCCAAGATTATATACAACACCGGCGGGTCCATCGCGGTGGGGATCGATGTAAAGAAGGTCGGCATAAGCCGGCTTCTGGGGTTCGTGGATGCGGCCGATATCAAGGTGCCGGCCGAGCAGTTCATCCGGGTGGGAAGTGCCGTACTGTATGTGGATGATGATGTGCAGCTCACATGGACCGATCTCGACACCGGCTCGGAGCAGTCGGGAAAGAATTATTTCGTGTATGCCTGCATCCCGGCAAGCGGCGATACGCCTGTGTTCAAGATAAGCCTCAACTCATCTTATCCCCAGGGTTATGACGCAAACAATTCCCGAAAGATCGGGGGATTTCACAATAATCCGGACGGCGACATCCTGCAATATTCCCTGTGGGACTTGTGCTTCAAACCCGCCTGCCCCAATCCCTGCGGCATGGTATACGATCCGGGGTCCAATGTCTGGGTGGATATATACCTGGCCGCGGATGACGGCGCCGGAGGTATTAAATCCGAAAACGGCGCCACCATACTGGACACCATAGACTGGTATTCATTCGTGGACAGAGGCAAGAAGGTCGGAAAGCGCCTCACCCGGTATGACGAATTTATGAGTTATGCGGCAGGCTCCCCGGAAGAGGAAAACATCCAGGGATCGGCCGATCCGGTAACTACCGGAGGCCACCAGACCACCGGCTCAAACCGCATGAAATCCACCATCGGCGTGGAAGACTGCGCCGGGGCGATGTACCAGTGGGGCCTGGGAAATTCATACAGACTGGACGGTGCGGATCTCGCCGCATGCCAGGCATGGGCATGGTATGATCTTCCAGGCGCTAAGGGATCAGCCTATCACCAGGGGACTTATGGAATCATCCAGCCTCGTTTCGGCGGCAGCTGGAGTGACGGCACGAGCTGTGGCTCTCGTTATATCAATTTGCTCGGCTATCCCTGGAACGCTAGCAGCTCTGTGGGTGCGCGTTTCGCCTGTGGCTGTGTAAATCTGTAATCTGAAATCTGATAATCTGTTTTTGAAATTTTGAAAGACTTAATAATTTATCAGAAAATCTATGATTTTATGTGCTACTTTTTCCCTGTTGTGGAACGTTTCCCAAAGCATGAAAAATTTGTTTTACAATCAACCATTAAGAATTGTGTACTGGATATTGCCAGAAAGATTATTAAGGCAAATAAAATCCAAAATAAAAAACCTATTCTTTATGATATTGATGTAATGCTGGAAGAATTAAGATTAATGATAAGATTTTCTCATCAAAGAAAATATCTTTCTAATAAAAAATATGAGCATGCTATCAAACTTTTAAACGAAATTGGCAGGCTTTTGGGAGGATGGATTAAAAAGGGTTAAGGGCATTTTCGGCGGCAACTGGAATAACGGCACGAACTGTGGCTCTCGTTGTATCAATTTGAACAACTATCCCTGGAACGCTTCAATAAATAGTTAGCAATTGAAATTTAATTATTATTGATACAGAAAGGAGGGTCTATCATGCTCTCCGTTTTGTCAGTCGATGATGAATCAAGTATCCGCCAGTTAATGGCCGACTTTGTGTCAAGAGAAGGGCATAAATTCAGGGGCGCCAAGTCCGGTGAGGAAGCCCTCAGAATGATTGAGCAAGAAAAACCCGATATTGTGTTTCTTGATTATAATATGCCGGGCTTGGATGGCGAGGAAACATTACAGGAAATGATAAAGAATCACCCGGACCTTTTTGTGGTTATGGTTACGATTAATAATGACAGGCTTAAGGCAATGGAACTTATGATCAAAGGCGCCTCGGATTATATCACTAAGCCCATTGATTTTCCCTATCTTTCAAGGATATTGTCCCTTCGAGAAGTTTTTGTTGGCTTGTGTCCCCCGCCTTGTTGATTTAAACCCTCCTTTAAAGGCATTTTTTCACCATTTTAAGCTTGCTTTAAACCCCGTCTTTGGGGTATTTTAAGAAAAAATTCAGTAAAATTTATGACAAACTACGTGAGAATTTATGACAAACTACGTGAGAAACTACAAATACCGGGAGGCCCGGTTGCAGGCCGACTACCGTGTATCCAGACTGATCAGCCTTTTCGGCGCATACAGCCATGAGTTTTATGAAGAGGGGGAGACCTCGGACAATGTGGAGATAGGAACCATCATCCGTCGATTCAAGGCATTTGATCTCTATGCGTCCGCTCTGATCCGGGAAGGGGAAGACGATCTTCTGGGAGGCATCCTGC
>OGCK01000019.1_pt1 | contig 32708 bp, 35 predicted proteins | sample 1570051 | NCBI WGS metagenome assembly OGCK01 (sample SAMN06266181, study PRJEB24510) | hot springs metagenome | isolation source: hot spring sediment | place: USA: Zodletone Spring, Oklahoma | collected 2013-12-03 | reverse complement strand
TTCAAGCAGAAGACGGCATACGAGATCTAGTACGGTCTCGTGGGCTCGGAGATGTGTATAAGAGACAGAGTCATTACAGCCGGACTTCTTTCTACCCTCATCGGTAGTTATTTTGTGGGGGGATTCGCCCATGCAGATATCAGCCCTAAACAATCCTCTGCAAAAGAGAAGCTGGAAGCCTATCTCAAATTCACCCAGATCCTCAATGTCATCGAGACACAATACGTGGATGAAGTTAATACGACCGAACTTGTTGACAAAGCGCTCAAAGGGATGCTGAACAACCTTGATGCACACTCCACATTTATGGATACCAAAGCCTACAAGGACCTTAATGTACAGACCAAAGGAGAATTTGGCGGGCTGGGTGTATCGATAGGGATGAAAGACGGTGCGCTCACAGTCATTGCGCCGATTGACGGCACTCCGGCACACAAAGCGGGACTGATGGCAGGGGATATCATCCTCAAGATCGATGACAAGGCGACGATCGGCATGGATATCGACGAATCGGTCAAACTGATGAGGGGTAAACCGGGCACCGATGTCACACTGACGATCATCAGAAAAAAAGAGATAAAACCGCTTGAGATAAAGATCACACGGGACATCATCAAAATTCAATCGGTTTATGCAAAAACTGTCGAAAATAATCTCCTCTACCTGCACGTCACTTCATTTGACCAGAAAGTGGTCGAGGATGTCAAAAAAGCGATCAAAGAGCACAAGAATACCCGGGGTATCATACTTGACTTGAGAAATAACCCCGGCGGATTGCTGGACCAGGCAGTCGGCCTTGTCGATCTCTTTGTCGAAGAGGGAGTGATCGTTTCGCAAAAAGGACGCTCATCTATGGAAAACATCGAGTATAAGGCGACGAAAAAGAACAGTGATACCCAAACACCGATAGTCGTCCTCGTCAACGGGGGTTCGGCGTCCGCTTCAGAGATCGTCTCCGGTGCACTGCAGGACTTCAAACGTGCGATCGTTGTGGGTGAAAAAACCTTCGGCAAAGGTTCGGTACAGGTGGTAATGCCGGTAGGTATGGATGAAGCTGTCAAGCTGACCGTAGCAAGATACTACCTTCCAAGCGGAAGAACGATACAAGCAGAGGGTGTAACCCCTGATATCACAGTCCATCTTGGCAAAGTAGAGTATATGGAAGATCCCGTGCTTCTCAAGGAAAAAGAGCTCCAAAAGCACTTGACCAATGAACTCGAAAAGATCAACGGCAACCAAAAGCAACACAAGAAAAAACAGCTTACCGAAACAAAAGAGAACAATACCACAGAAGTGGATGACTCCATCATCACAGAGACGCAGCTCTATGAAGATATGCAGCTTAAAAGTGCAGTGGATATCCTGAAAGCATTAATCATCACAAATAAAGGAAAGTAGTAATGAAAAAAACTGAACTGCTCTACGAAGGTAAAGCAAAAAAGATCTGGCTAACAGAAGATCCAAATCTTTTGATCTCTGAGTTCAAAGATTCGTTGACAGCGTTTAACGGGGAGCTGAAATCAAGCGAAGCCGGCAAAGGGGCCCTCAACAATGAGATATCCACCGAACTTTTTAAATATCTCAATGAAAAAGGCATCCCTACGCACTATGTAGATACCATCGATGAGAATCATATGCTTCACAAAAAGGCGGAAGTGATCAAGATAGAAGTGATTGTACGTAATATCGCTACAGGAAGCCTGAGCCGCAACCTTGGCATAGCTGAGAAGACTGTGCTTCCGTTTACCCTGGTCGAATTTGACTATAAAAACGATGAACTGGGTGATCCAAAACTCAATGATCAGCACTGCCTTATCCTAAACCTCGTCAACGGTACGGATGAGCTGGAGTATATCCGGTATATGGCAAGACGTATCAACACGATCCTTAGTGCCTTCTATGCAGAGCTTGATATCACTCTGGTTGACTTCAAACTCGAGTTTGGTAGAGATAAAGATGGTAACATCATTCTTATCGATGAACTAAGTCCGGACAACTTCAGACTTTGGGATACCAAAACTCAGGAGAAGCTTGACAAAGACAGATTCAGACAGGGATTGGGCGGTCTTACAGAAGCTTATAGACAAGTACTCGAAAGAATTCAAAACAGATAAGGAAAAACAGATGAAAGCAATCGTAAACGTATTTTTAAAAGAGGGAGTTCTAGATCCACAGGGAAAAGCTGCACACCACGCACTTCATTCACTTGGCTTTGAAGGTGTTAGCGATGTGCGTATCGGTAAACAGATCATACTGGAAATCGACACCTCTGATAAAGCGGAGGCAGAAGCAAAAGTCAAAGAGATGGCTGAAACGCTTCTTGCAAATACTGTCATAGAAGACTACACGATAGAGATCGCATAATGAAAGTAGCAGTCCTTAGATTTCCGGGAACAAACTGTGAGTTTGACACGCAATATGCGTTTGAAAAGCTCGGTCATGAGACTGAGCTGGTCTGGCACGAAGAGACTACACTCCCCGAAGATATCGATCTTGTCGTTGTACCCGGAGGGTTTAGTTACGGAGATTATCTCAGATCAGGATCGATCGCAAGGTTTGCTCCGGTGATGAAAGCAGTCAAAGCCTATGCGGACAATGGGGGAAAAGTACTGGGGATCTGTAACGGGTTCCAGATCTTGACCGAAGCGGGTATGCTGCCGGGTGCACTGAAGCGCAACCACCACCTGCACTTTATCTCAAAGCACCAAACCATTTGTGTCGTGAGCAATGACAATGCATTTTTGAACAAATGCGAAAAGGATGAAGTACTCAATATTCCTATCGCCCATGCTGACGGGAACTACTATATCGACGAGGAGAGCCTTGCCAAGATGGAAGCGAATGGCCAGATCCTTCTTCGATACTCAGATGCAGAGGGTAACCGTTTAGTAGTGAACGGATCAGTCACCTCGATCGCCGGTGTGTGTAACGAAACCAAAAATGTTTTTGGCCTAATGCCGCACCCTGAACGTGCCATGGAAGCGATCCTTGGTTCACAAGACGGCATCAGAATGCTTCAAGGATTTGAAGCATAATGCCGTTTGTTTTACGCTCTCTGGGACTTCTCACTACCCTGTTCTTTGCTTTAACTCTGCAGCTTAGTGCAGAGAGTGTATACAAATACAGCTATTTCCCAAAGAAAATTTACAAAAATCAGGTTTTCCCGGTTACAGTGATCGGAATCAACAGCACACAGGATCAGATACCTGAGTTTATTTTTGATCCGACCAGCAATATCCAGCCGTTATCTGATAAACCGCTTGTCATCAACAATAACAGTGACAGCTTCTATACCTTTTATTTTAAAGCAAAAGATCGCGGCCTGCGAATTCCTGCACTGCGTATTCGCACAGAGTATGTCTACACGGAACTCTCCTCCGGATTTATACCGCTTGCAGATCTGGAACACAGAGAAGATTTCTGCGGAGTGATCGCGGCAGATATGAAAGTAAAAAATTCTCAAGTTTCCAACTATGATGAGACAAACCATATCGTCACACTCAACATAGAGGCCAATGAAGCGAACCTTGAAGATATGAAGCTTCATAACGTAGAAGAGAGCGGGATAGAAGAGATTCGCAGAGACTATGCCAAAGTCTATGGAGATTTCTATGCCGTTGTACCTATGAATCAAAAAGAGCTTCAGTTTACCTACTTCAATACAATTCAGCAGCAATATAGCTCTATCAAAGTAGCCGTAGAGGTAAAAGATGCTTCAGTCTCTACCCAGGCAGAGCTTAACCCCAAAGAAGACAGCTTTGAACAGCTCAAAAAATTCATACTGGGGACCTTGACACTCTTTATGCTTGTAATGTTTCTCTTTAAAAGAGATTTCTTCTTCCTGGTAGTCGGTGTCATATCATTCATCACCCTGCTTACACTCTATATCCCGCACAAAACGATATGCATCAAGCAGGGTGCGCCACTCTATATCCTTCCAACACACACCAGCACGGTCAGTAGCCACCTGGGTGAAAAACTGGAAGCACCTTTATTGGGCGAACGAAATGAGTATATGAAAGTTGAGACCAAAGAAGGGGTCATAGGATGGGTAAAAAATGAAGATCTTTGCGAAAATTAGATTTTACTGGGGTGCTTTTCTCATCTCTTTTATCGTTGCACTCCTTATGATCCCTTTGATTACGATCTTTCGTTCGCACAAAGGAATGATCATGCACTATCTCAACAAGGTCATTCTCTTTCTTATGGGAAGCAAAGTGGAACAGGTAGGCGAAGCGGATCCCAATGCGGATATGATCGTCATGAACCATCAGGGAATTGTCGATATCATCGGTATGGAAGCGCTTCAGAAAGGGCACTTAAGATGGGTAGCGAAAAAAGAGCTTTTTGATACTCCCTGGTTTGGACATCTGCTTAAAAACGGAGATATGATCTCTGTCGACAGAGAGAATAAAAAGGGACTCATCAAGATGATCAGGGATGTCAAAGAGTCTTTGGAGGTCAAGCATCGCAAAGTTGTCATTTTCCCGGAAGGAACACGTGCCACTCAGCAGAAGCTGCTTCCCTTCAAATCGGGAACGAAGTTTATCGCTGAGAACATGAATCTGAAGGTTCAACCCGTAGTGATCACAGGAAGCAAATGGGTACTCAATGAGCACAACAGGACCGGTCATAACGGTACGATAAAATATATCTATTTGCCGACGATCGACGTAAGAGAGGCAGAGAGTACCTGGTTTGAAGCACTGCACACAAAGATGCAAAAGGAGATAGACCATGAGTTCCATCACCATCATCGCAGTCGCTAGCGGAGGTGCTATCGGTGCCACACTGAGACTCTTCATCAATGGTATGGTCAATAAGCATTTTGCCCATGCACTTCCGCTCGGTACACTGGCGGTCAATCTGATAGGAAGTCTTCTGATCGGTATGCTCTTTGCCTACTTTCACCAAAACACTACTTTTCCGCCTTACTTGAAGAGCTTTCTGGTTACAGGGATACTCGGTGCGCTGACCACCTACTCTACTTTTGCCATAGAGAGTTTCTTTTTACTTGAAGCCGGACATTATGTACACGCCTTTGCCAATATGGCACTCAATCTTTTTGGAACCATCCTGCTTGCAGGAGTGGGTTATTTCATGGTATTAAATTTTACAAAATAGGAACAACAACGTGACAACACTTAGAGAAGAAACAGAAAAACATATTCGCAAGCTTATCCTTCCCCTGAAAGAAGAAAAAGAACTGAAAGAAGTACTTAAGGCCAGATTGACAAAAAAAGAGCTTAAATTGCTTCAGGGATGGGCGGATAAGACTCCTCAGGCAGAGCTTATAATGCAGCTTCATCTTGATGAAGAAAAATATGGGGAACTCTCTACCAAACTGATCAAAAAACTCAACCAGGAAAAACTGAAACAGGAGATGATGGTCGGTCTCTAAAAGAGAGCCGGATAGACTCACTAACCGTTTTCGCGCCTGCATAGCCACTTCAGGACAAAAGGAGGAGCTACAGTCGTCAAAACGATCACAAAGATCAATACCGCATAGATCTCGTTTCCGATGATCTGGTTGACTCTTCCCACCTCTGCAAAGATAAGCCCCACTTCTCCCCTCGGTACCATTGACACACCGATCATTGATCGATAGTGGAAACTGTGACCTTTGATCAAAAATGCGCCGAAATATTTTCCGGATATTGCTGCGATCAAAAGCGCAAGACTCATCATCCAGAAGTGTGATGAAGCAAAATCGATTACCTTCAGGTTTACAGAGAGCCCTACGGTGACAAAAAAGATCGGTGTGAACATATGCATAATGGGGGTGATCGATTGGCTGATCCGCTCCATAAACTGCTCATCTCTCCTCAATCCTGCACCAAACGGAATGATAAACCTGCGTGAGAGTGCGATACCTGCGGAAAATGCGCCCAGTATTTCAGGTGCACCCGCCAGATGTGCAAGATAGGAAAAAAAAACGATCAGGGAGATGATCGATGTCGGGATAAACCCCGGTACAGTTGAAAACCTGTCCAGCTTTCTCAGAAGCAAGGAGAAGAGATGAGCCAGAAATGGTGCGATGATCAAAAAGGTGACAATAAATCCTGCCACGCTCACTGTATGCCTGAGGCTAACCTGCTGATGCAATGCATAATCATAGATAAAGACCAGCAAGATCACGCCCATGATATCATCAAGTACCGCTGCCCCGATTACGACCTGCGCCATACTGCTGTTCTCCTGCCTGAGATCTTTGAGCACCCTCAATGTGATCCCGATACTTGTCGCTGTCAGCGTACCGCCTACAAAGAGAGAAACCTCCACGGAGAGGTCAAAAAGATAATAGGAGAGTAAAAATGCCATCATGAACGGTGCGATGACACCGAAGAGCGCGACCACCGTCGCCTCTTTTCCGGCTGACTTGAGACGCTGCAGATCGGTATGCAGGCCTACTTCAAAGAGCAGAAGGATGATCCCCACTTCCGCCAGGATCTTCAATACATCATTCACTTCTATAAGTTCAAGGAACGACCCTCCCAACAGTAATCCGGCACTGAGTTCGCCAAGCACTGAAGGGATACCTGCTCTGGCAAAGAGTTCACCGAGTATCCGCGCAGTTACAAGTATCAGGAAAAGCGTCAAAAAGAATTCATGTACTTCCATCATAGGATTATTATACAGCAAATCCTGCCAATGGCAAATGTTACTTCAAAATGTTCATCATTATTGATAAAAAGGGATGGTGCAGAGTCAAAAACCGGTTACTTTTTTCCTCTTTTCTTATCACTCTTCTCTTTATTGGCATCATACACCTTGAAGCTGTCACGCTTTGTCGTTTTACGTTTTTTTGTTTTTGAGAAAGTCGTTGATTTTTTCTTCTTGTTTCCGAAAGCACCCTCGGCACTTTTTTTCTTTTCGTTTTTTCTTGCGCCTTTTTGCATACTCATGACTTTGGGAGCATACCCTTCAAGCCTCTCCTGAGGTATCGGTCTGCCCAGCATGCGTTCCACATCCCTTAAGGCTACCATTTCGCCTGGTGAGATCAGTGTAATGGCAAGCCCTTTCTTCCCTGCTCTCCCCGTACGTCCGATACGGTGGATATAATCCTGTGTCACATGGGGAATGTCATAGCTGAAGACCACTTCAAGTGCAGGAATATCCAAACCTCTTGCAGCGATATCTGTAGCGACAAGTACACGTATCTTGCCCTCTTTAAAAGCATTCAGCGCCCTGGTGCGCTCCCCGGAACTCTTCTCCCCGTGGATCACTTCTGTTTTCAGCCCGGAGAGTTTCAGCTCTTCTGCCACCATGTCCGCTTCGGCCTTTTTTCTTACAAAGACCAGTGCCATGGTATAGTTTCGTGAACCGATCAGATAGGAGAGAAGCTCCGCCTTTTTCTCCGCTTCTACAGGATAGACAATCTGCTTGACAGAAGAAGCCGCTGTCCCCATACTGTCTACCTCGATACGTTTGGGCTTATGCAGAATCTGGCGTGAAAGATTTTTTAACGGTGTGGAGAGCGTGGCTGAGATCAGAATATTCTGTCTTTTTTCAGGAAGATATTGAAGTATCTGGGAGACCTCCTTGAGAAATCCCATATCCAGAATCGTATCTGCTTCGTCCATCACAAGAAACTTCACTGCACTGAGATCAAGATGATGTTTCCCGATATGTTCGAGCAAACGTCCTGTCGTCGTGACAATAATATCAGCGCCCTTTTTAAGCCTATTTTCCTGAGCTTTGAAATTGCCGCCGCCGTAGAGCACCTCACTTCTGAGAGGAAGAAACGCTCCATATTCGATAAAACTCTGGTGCACCTGTTTGGCAAGTTCACGTGTCGGTACAAGGACTATCGCTTTGGGATAGTGTTGTCCCTCCAGGTGTTTTCCGGAAAGATCCTGTAGTATAGGGAGAGCAAATGCAGCTGTTTTTCCCGTACCGGTCTGGGCTCCTGCCAGTACATCTCCGCCTGAAAATATCGCAGGGATAAGCGCTCTTTGTATCGGCGTTGGATCAGTATAGGCTTTCTTCTCGAGCGCTTTAAGCAGTGATGGTTTAAGATGTAGATCAGAGAATGACATTGCTCTATTTGGTTCCGTTTCTATTTTCTGCCTCTTCCAACCTGCGTTTGAGACGCATCTTCTGCTTGGCCACTTCACGCATATCCGCATCACTGTCACTCTCGTCAACGATCTCAACCCCAAGGATGGTCTCCACACAATCTTCCAGTGTCAAAATCCCTTCTGTCTGGTCATAACTGTCAACGACCAGGAACATATGATCTTTACGTTTAATAAAAAGATTCAAAGCTTTGGAGACAGGGATATTCTCAGAGATCTTAAATATCTTCTTCTGTATCTCACTCAATGTCTGAGTATCATCCTTGTGTGCATGCTTGAAGATCTTTTTGGTCATCACCAAACCCGTAATATTTTCTATACTTCCCTCATAGACAGGAATACGTGAAAATTTATAGATCGCCTCTTCATTCTCTATAATATCTCTCAGTGTTCTGGAGCTGTCAAGTGCATAGACCACAGTTCTTGGGGTAAGGATCTCCTCGACTTTGATGCGGTCCAGCTGAAGAATGTTTTCAATCACTTCGGATTCCTGTTCCTTCAATACCCCTTCATCCTCACTCATCCAGGTACTTTCAAGCAGCTCTTCCCTGCTAAAACCGGTCTTACACGCATCCTTTTTAATGCGATTTGTTACAAACAGGGTAAGCAAAATGATCGGATAGGTCAACCAGATAAAAAATCGAATGATATACGCTGCCACCGGAGCAAGCTGTTTCCAGTAGACTGCACCGATCGTTTTGGGAATGATCTCGGAAAAAAAGAGGATCGCAAAAGTCATGATCGCAGAGATATAAAAAACCGCTTCATAACCGTAAATTTTTTCTGCCTGTGCCCCTACAGCTGCTGCCCCCAGTGTGTTCGCTATCGTATTGAGTATCAGAATAGATGCGATCGATTTGTTGATGTTCTCTTTATGATCTCGGAGCAAAGCACCTGTTTTAGGACTTTCTCGTTCCATGACCGAAACAAAGGGCATGTTGATCGAAAGGAGTACAGATTCCAAAACAGAGCAGAGGAACGATATCCCCACAGCGAGAAGAAAAAATAAAATCAATAAGTCCATGTGTGTAATATACCCTTTATAATAAAATCAATGTTGCCAGACCCAAAAAGCTGAAGAAGCCAACAACATCCGTCACAGTTGTCAGTATGACCGTACTTCCGATGGCCGGATCAACGTCCATTCTCTTCAGCAACAAAGGCACAACCGAACCGATGAAGCCTGCACTCAGAAGATTGATGATCATCGATAGTCCTATTACCACACCCAACATTCCTGTATCAAACCACACCGATGCGATAATACCCATAACCAGTGCAAATAATAATCCATTTCCCAGCGAAAGAAGTACCTCTTTTTTAATGGTACGGAATGCATCATGTTTCGCGATGTCACCCAATGCAAGCTGCCTCACGACTACTGTCAATGTTTGCGTACCTGCATTTCCACCCATGGAAGCAACAATCGGCATCAATATCGCCAACGCGACAATACTTTGAAGGGTAGACTCAAACATACCTATCACAAGAGAGGCTACAATCGCCGTGATCAGATTTATACTTAACCATACTGCCCGAAGCTTACCTGCTCTAAAAATATTTTCATCCTCTTCGGCATCATCATTGACCCCTGCAAGATGGTACATCTGATCGGTAGCCTGTTCATTGATGATATCCAAAATATCATCAGAGGTAATACGTCCAAGCAATCTTCCCTTTTCATTGACGATAGGCATAGAGGCAAGGTCGTATTTCTGAAACTTCTGTACCACGGCATCGATATCGTCATGGTCGGTCGCAAAAATGGGCCTGTATTGCTCCGGATTTTCATTGATATTATCAGCCAACGTTTTTGTGAAGTCAAAGATAAGAAGATGATCCAGTCCGACCCCGTAATGCAATTTTTCATGTTCGTCGGTAACAAAAAGGTAGGTCACGTTTTCCAGCTCGTCTTCTCTGCGCAACCTTGCAAAATCGCGAATCACATCATGGACATTCTGCCCAAGTTTTGCTGTGTAAACCTCCGTCTGCATGTAAGCGCCGGCTTCTTCATCCGCATAACGCTTAAGCTGCAGAATATCGGCCTGATACTCTTCATCAAGTGCTTCAAAGACCTGTTTTGCTTTTTCTTCATCGATCTCTTCAAGTTCCTGGATAAAGTCCGTCTGGTCGTCAGATTCAAGTTCATTGACCGACTCAGCGATCTCTTCGGCAGTAAATGACTCGATAATGTCACCAAAATATCTGTCAGGAAGCTCCAGCGCCACATCGGCGATCAGCTCTTTGGGGATCGAGTGTACAGCCTCTGAAAAACTTTTTTCATCTAGATCTTTAAGAAGATTGGCGATCTCTGAGGGATGCAGCTCATCTTCCCGATGGGCATTAAGATACTCTGTTAACTTATCCATCAGATCTCCTTTTGCCTTAGATTATGCAATTATACACTGTTTTAAAAGAGATATGTTTAATAGATCAATTGATTAGTAGATAGGTGGGGAATAATGGGATGACACCGGAAAGGTGTCATGGTTATTTCTTCTCTTCCGGAAGGTCACATTTTTTTGTGATCATACAGAGCGGACAGAAATCAGCCAAACCTGCAATCAACGGGATAATCCCAAGATAGAACCAAGCAATTCCCGTATAGATACCTATACCTATCAATGCAAGACCTATACCTATTCTAAATTTACGACAGAATCTTCTGATTTTGTTATAATTCATATAAAATATCCTTATATAATTATTTTTGTAACTATACTAAAGTATTCTTAGAATAAATTGAGAGTAAAAGACTCCCCTTAAAAGGAGTCTTTAGAATTTAGAGTTGTGGACCGGCAGAAGCAAAATCAAATTCATCACCGTTTCCGTCATAACGGTGGAAGTTTTTCCGGAACATGCCTGCAAGCTTCATCAGCATAGCATCATACTCCTCTTTATTCTCCCAGGTCTCTCTTGGATTCAAGACCTTGTTATCTTCCACACCATCAAGAGTTTTTGGAATACGGAGGTTAAAGATAGGCAGTGTATCAAACTCTGCATTCTTGATCGAACCGTTGAGAATACCGTCAATACACGCTCTGGTATCCTTAATGCTCATACGTTTGCCTCGGCCATATGGACCACCTGTCCAACCGGTATTGACAAGATAAACATTTACGTTGTGCTCATCAATCTTTTCTCCGAGAAGCTTGGCATAGACAGTTGGATGCAATGGCAGGAATGCTTCTCCGAAACAAGCACTGAATGTTGCCTGAGGTTCAGTAATACCTCTCTCGGTACCCGCAACTTTTGCCGTGTAGCCACTAAGGAAATAGTACATAGCCTGCTCTTTACTGAGCTTGGAGACAGGAGGAAGCACACCGAAGGCATCTGCAGTAAGGAAGATGATATTCTTAGGATGACCCGCCTGAAGGTCAGCCTTGTGGTTCTCGATATGCTCGATAGGATAAGAAACGCGTGTATTCTCTGTCTTGGAACCATCTTCGTAATCAACATTGCCGCTTTCGTCAGCAACAACATTCTCCAGAAGCGCATCTTTGACGATCGCACCAAAGATCTCCGGCTCGCTCTTCTCATCAAGGTTGATCACTTTTGCATAGCATCCACCCTCAAAGTTGAATACACCGTTATCATCCCAGCCATGTTCATCATCACCGATCAGTGCTCTGTTCGGGTCAGTGGAGAGTGTCGTCTTGCCTGTACCGGAAAGTCCGAAGAAGAGACATACATCTCCTTCTTTACCAACGTTTGCAGAACAGTGCATAGGGAGTTTACCCTCAAGCGGCAACCAGTAGTTCATCATAGAGAAGATACCTTTTTTCATCTCCCCGCCATACCACGTACCGCCGATGATCGCTGTGTTTTCTTCTATGTTAAATACCACATAAACATCCGAATTGAGTCCATGCTCATTGTACTTTTCATTCACTGTTTTGCATGCATTGTATACCGTAAAGTCGGGTTCAAAATCCTCCAACTCTTCTTCTGTAGGGCGGATAAACATATTTTTGACAAAGTGTGCCTGCCATGCAACTTCAGAGACAAATCTTATTTTTCGTCTGCTCTCTATACTTGCTCCCGCATAGACATCCATGATATAAATATTTTTACCTGAAAGCTGAGAAAGCGAAAGATCGAGAAGTTCATCATAGATCTCTTTATCGATTTTTTTATTTACTTCCCCCCAAGCGATATGTTGGTTTGATGGTGCCTGATCTACAAAATACTTGTCATTTGGACTGCGACCAGTAAAAATACCTGTATCACACATCGCTGTACCTGTTGTAGATATCTTACACTCTCCACGGTTCACTTCATGTGCTTGGAGCTCATCATAACTTAGATTATAATAGACTTCTCCAATATTTTTCAGTCCTAGTTTTTCTAGTCCATTTGGTATCTTCTTACCCATAATACTTTCTTTTGCCTCTTTTTTTATTTAAATATTGACAGCAATACACCTGCTGCAACTGCCGAACCGATCACGCCTGCCACATTCGGACCCATGGCATGCATAAGTAGAATATTACCAGGTTTTGCCTCCATACCTACTTTATTGACGACCCTCGCCGACATAGGTACGGCAGATACACCTGCTGCCCCGATAAGGGGGTTGATAGGTTCTTTGCTAAATTTATTCATGATCTTTGCCATAATGACACCTGCGGCCGTACCGGCAGAAAACGCCAAAAGACCGATGATCATAATACCCAGCGTTTCCAATACAAGGAATTTGTCCGCAGCAAGCTTCGAACCAACTCCAAGTCCAAGGAAAATCGTAACGATGTTGATCAATGCATTTTGCATCGTATCGCTCAATCTGTCCACCACGCCTGACTCTTTGGCAAAGTTACCGAATGCAAATGCCCCGATAAGCGGTGCTGATTCAGGAAGGAGCAGCATTGTCAGCATGATCACAACGATAGGGAAGATCAGCTTCTCTCTTTTGTGCACTTTTCTCTGAAGCGTCATTTTGATCTGACGCTCCTCTTTTGTGGTAAGTGCTTTCATGATCGGCGGCTGGATCACCGGCACAAGTGCCATATAGGAATATGCCGCTACTGCGATCGCACCCAGCATCTCCGGAGCCAGTCTGTTTGCGATAAAGATCGAAGTCGGGCCGTCTGCACCGCCGATGATAGAGATCGCCGAAGCTTCCTTCAGTGAGAAGCCGATCGCAACTGCACCGATCAGTGAACCGAAGATACCGAACTGTGCTGCACCGCCGAGGATCGCAGTTTTTGGGTTTGCCAGCAAAGGACCGAAATCCGTCATCGCACCGACCCCCATAAAGATCAGCAGCGGGAAAAACTCATTGGCAATACCCATATTGTAGATGATACCGAGCATCCCGTGTTCGCCACCCATATTGGCAAGCGGGATATTGGCCAGCAGTCCCCCGAATGCGATAGGGATCAAAAGCAGCGGTTCGAAGTTCTTTGCGATTGCAAGATAGAAAAGGATGAATACGATCGTGAGCATGATCAAACGCCCGACTGAGGATTCGAAAGCGCTCATCAATCTTCCTTCACCGTGAGGTTCCGCAGTCATCTCACCGTCATCGACATTGACAATTGCGCTTAGACCTGTCGTTTTCCAGAAACTTGCCACAAGCTCTGTTACACTTTTAGGTTTATACTGCTCTTCCTGCTTCTCTTCAGCGGCTGCAGGCACTTCCTGCACAGGTGAAGCCTGGGCAGCAGATGTCACAGCTACTATACTGAAAAGCAGTAAGAGTAGGATCTGTTTGATTCTCATGATTACTCCATTGTAGCCAGAAGTTGTTGGTCGGCAACCGCATCATTGACTTTGACGTTGATCGTAGCAACTTTTCCGTCTTTAGGTGCAACGATATCGATCTCCATCTTCATCGCTTCAAGAATCATGATCTTATCTCCCTCTTTCACGCTGTCACCCGGATTTACAAGAATCTTCCATACGTTACCAGGAGTTTCCGAGTTGATATGGAGTGAACCTTCTCCCGCCACTACTGCCGAAGGTGTCGCTGCTTCTGCCACTGCAGTAACCGGTGCAGATGATGCTGCCGGTGTCACCTGGATATCTGCATTGCCTTCCGCTACCTGTACACTGTACTGTTTACCGTCTACTACTACTGTATAATTTCCTGCCATTTCTTTATCTCCACTACAATTATTTTTACCTTTTCTGACCATGAGAGGCCCCTCGCCTTTCAGGAACGCAATACCTTTCTGATCGCATGATGCTGCGATAAAGATATTCTCTTCCGTCGCAGGAAGCCCTTCATCCTCCAGCACTTTTGTCCAGTGTGCAACAGACTTATGCTCGTCGCGGTCAGCGATATCAAGCGGGTTCTCCGTTGTAGGCTCAAGTTTGAGTTTTTCGCCTGCCAGTTTGATGATCTCAGGATCAGCCTCTACAGGAGTTTTACCGAAGTACCCCAGTACCATACGCCCGTAGCCTGGAGCGATCTGCTTCCATGGCCCGAACATGACGTTGGCATACGCCTGCTGCCAGTAGAACTGGCTGACAGGAGTTACGGATGTACCGTAACCGCCACGCTCAACCACCTCTTTCATCGCAAGGATCACTTCATCAAACTTCTCAAGATCCCCTGCGTCTCTCATCATCTGCGTATTTGCAGTCAACGCGCCGCCAGGCATCGGAGAGAATGGGATAAGCGGCGAAACCTGAGTTGCTTCAGGCGGCACCATATAGTCAGCGAGACACTCTTTGAGTCTCTCTTCATACTTGAGTACCTTGTTAAGCTCCAGGTCACCCAGGTTGAAGTTTGTGCCTTTTGTTGCATGCAGCATTGTGAGGATATCCGGCTGCGATGTACCGCCGCTCACCGGTGAAGCTGCAAGGTCAATACCGTTTGCACCTGCCTCAAGCGCTGCAAGATATGCAGCTACCGATACACCTGCTGTCTCATGCGTATGGAGTCTCAAATGCACCTCTTCCCCCAAAAGTTTTCTTGCCATATAGATCGTCTCATAGACTTTATGGGGGTTGGCAGTACCTGAAGCATCTTTAAAACAGACAGAATCAAAATCGATACCGCTGTCAAGGATGTTTCTCAGTGTTTTCTCGTAGAATGCGACATCATGCGCACCTTTACATCCCGGAGGAAGGTCCATCATGGTTACCACCACTTCATGGTTCATTCCGTACTTCTTGATACATTCAGAGGAGTACATCAGATTGTTCACATCGTTGAGCGCATCAAAGTTTCTTACCGTTGTGGTACCGTGTTTTGCGAACATTTTCGCGAAAAGATCGATCATCTCACGACTGCCCGTATCAAGCATCACTGTGTTGATACCGCGAGAGAGCACCTGAAGGTTTGCATCCTTCCCGACAATCTCCCTGAATCCATCCATCATATCAAATGCATTTTCCTGAAGATAGAAAAAGAGTGACTGGAACCTTGCTCCGCCGCCAAACTCAAAGTGCGTAATACCTGCCTGCTTTGCAGCTTCTACAGCAGGAAAGAAATCATCCATAAGTACACGACCACCAAAGACAGACTGAAATCCGTCCCTGAAGGTTGTATCCATAATATCTATATATTTTTTTGCCATTTACGATACCTTGCTTTGATTATTTGTTTTTTCGAAATTCAGTAACAGCAGCGATAATCGCAGCGACACGCGCTGACTCATCACTGTCAGAGGAAGAAGGAGCTGCAGGAGCTGCAGAAGGCTCTTCATCGGGGAAGTATTTTGAGATTATCTTCGCCTGAAGGTTAACGACTTGCACAAGTACAAGAAGGAAGAGGAAAACAACCCCCATTCCCAAGGCCATAAACTTGATACTTTCGACTAATAAATTTACTTCTGTTTCCATCATTGTCTCACTTTATAAGTAATATGCGATTTTAAAATAAATTAGCTTTTTAGAAGGTAAAAATGCTTAATTTATCGACGTTTTCGGCTTCGATTCTTTTTGCGTGTTTCTTTTTGTTCACTTTCATACTCCTGCATCATATCATCTACACTTTGTTGATCAAATCCGATCTGTGTTCCGATATTGGATTGTTCTTTCTCTATCAATTGCGACAAAAGTTTTTCCAGCAATAGCTTCTGATCCATCTCATGAAGATAGTCCAGGAGATTTAAAGCATGGGGATGAACATGAGTCTCCCTGATCTTTTCTGCCAGATACTCCATCCCTGATTGGTCTAACCCGCTCTCATCTTTGATCGTAGCCAGCTGCATCTCTGCACCCACTTCTTTTTGGATACGCTGAAGCTCTTTGAACTCCTCGGTTGTTACAAGCGTGATCGCCTGTCCGCTTTTGCCCGCACGGCCGGTACGGCCGATACGGTGTACATAACTTTGAGGATCAAACGGTATATGATAGTTGAAAACATGGGTAACACCCTTGACATCCAAACCTCTTGCAGCGACATCTGTCGCTACCATGATTTTTATCTCTCCCCGTCTGTAAGCTTTGACCATCACCTCACGCTCTTCCTGCTCAAGGTCACCATGCAGCCCTCCCGCATTGAATCCCAGTGCCTGAAGGTGCTCCGTAAGCCTGTCTACTTCCCGCTTCATCCGGCAGAAAATGATACATTTGTCCGTATTTTCCGTTTCTAGAAGTTTAACGATCGCATCATCTCTCTGATTCTCATCTATGACATAGTAACGCTGTTCGATCACGTTATTGGTCGTCTCCTCCTCGTTGACTACAGAGACAAACTCCGGCTGATAGAGGATATCTTCAGCCAGATCCTTGATCGGATCAGGCATCGTTGCAGAGAAGAGCAAGGTCTGTCTGTTTTGCGGGATATACTCAAAGATCTCTTTGATATCATCCAAAAATCCCATATCCAACATCTCATCGGCTTCATCCAGTACAACGATCTCGGGATTGAAAGTATCGATCTTCCCTTTTCTGTAAAGGTCTTTAAGCCTACCCGGGGTAGCTACGACCACCTGAACACCTTTATGGATCAGGGCGATCTGCCTGCCGTACCCCACGCCGCCGTAAACGGTTAAGGTACGTATACCCGCGAAACGTCCAAGATGATAGAGCTCATCGCTCACCTGCGTTGCCAGTTCTCTTGTGGGCGTGATCACCAAAGCACGCTCACACTCTCCTTTCGCGATCTTATCCATCATAGGCAATCCAAAAGCAGCGGTCTTTCCAGTTCCGGTATGGGCCTGCCCTACCAGATCGGAACCACTCTCTATGATCGGAATGGCAACTTGCTGAATAGGACTCGGCTCCTTAAAGCCGGCGATCTTCACACCTTTGAAAAGGTCTTTGTGAAAATTGAAATCTTTAAATGTCATATTTTTTACCTTATTCTCTGTCCAAAAATCTTTTGAACTTATGAAAGCCTCTCCAGAGAGACTCAATAAACTCAAACTAGATCATCATAAGCAGGAGGATCCCCAGTATGATCCTGTACCATCCAAATGCCACAAATGTAAAACGCTGCAAAAAGACCAAAAAGAGTTTGATCGTCAGATAGGCAACGACAAATGCCGTGACAAACCCTGCAACAAACGCACCCCAGTTGGCATCGGCAAACTCGCCGTAGTACTTGAGCAGGTCATATCCGCTCACTGCTGCCATCACGGGAATTGCCAATAAAAATGAAAACTCTGCAGAGGCTTTTCTATCCAACCCCACCAAAAGCCCGCCGATGATCGTCGCACCCGCCCTACTTGTTCCCGGTATCAGGGAAAAAATCTGAGCAATCCCGATCCAAAGTGCCTGCTTCATACTTACCTGCTCGACATCATAGGTATGGGAACTTTCCTCTTTGTAGAACTTTTCTACGACTAAAAAGATAATACCTCCCACAATGAACATCCATGCTACGATCTCCACGGTAAAGAGTGTTTTGATAATGTCTTTGAAGAGAAAGCCAATAACGGCCAAAGGAAGGAAAGCGACAAAAAGTTTTTGCCAAAGAGAGATTTTTTTGAAGGAGATCTTCTCTTTATACAAGAGAAGGACCGCCATGATCGCCGCAAACTGGATGATCACTTCATAGGCTTTGGTCAGATGATCCTGGGAGACTCCCAGAAACTTACTGGCCACGATCATGTGTCCCGTCGAAGAGATAGGCAAAAACTCCGTAAAACCCTCGATAATTCCTATGATGATCGCCTGAATAATATCCAAAAACCGTTCCTTATATCATCGAGCTGAAATAGCTCTCATCTTTGGCCAACAGCTCTTTGGGTGTACCGCTGTCAACCACACCGCCATCTTCGAGTACATAGATGTACCCTGCACTCTTGATCGTGCTCAGTCTGTGCGCGATCGTGATCACTGTCTTTTCCCGGAGGAACTCATGCAGTGCTTCAAAAAGCTTCTCCTCGGTATGTACATCCAGTGCTGACGTAGATTCATCGAAGATCACCACTCTTGGATCACTCAGTATCATACGCGCGATGGCCACCCTCTGTCTCTGTCCGCCGGAGAGTTTGATGCCGTCTTTCCCCACCAGTGTCTCCAGCCCATTTTCAAGACCGGCCAACACTGTGTCAAGTTGTGCAATGTGCAGTGCTTTCTTGATCTCTTCGTCACTGTAGCTCTTGCCCAGTGTCAAATTAAAGCGCATTGTATCATTAAAGAGTTTAGGATGTTGCAATATCAGGTGGATATTTTCGCGGATTGTTGAAAGTTTCAATCCCGTGTGTGGAATATCGCCATAGATGATCTCCCCCTCTTCAAAAGGATAGAAGCCTACAAGAATATTCGCCAGTGTCGTTTTGCCTGAACCGCTGGCACCTACCAATGCAACCTTCCCACCTGCCGGAATATGCATATTTATATTTTTCAATATATGCTTTTCCTTCTGGTAGCTGAAAGAGAGGTTCCTGACCTCGATACCCAGTGTTTTACACCCTTTAAAAGGATTTGCTTTTTCTTCTATGACCCGCTCCTGGCCAAGTGCGAAGAGACTGTTGATGCGTTCGCAGGCAGCATTGGCGGTAGCGAGTACATACTGGAAATTGATAATATCCTGCGTTGGAGCCACCATAACCCAAAGGTAAGAGAAGATCGCAAGCATCAATCCCACAGAAAGATCGGAGTATGCCACCGCCAGGATACTCACCGCCCTGAAGATCTCATAACCGCCCAGGAACACAAGATAGGAAAACTTGATCGCAGCATCACTCCTGTAACCATAGGCAGTGGCATGCTCTTTGAGCTCTTTTGCTTTCATTTCGGCCTTTTTGAAGAAGTACTCCTCTTTGTTTGCGGCACGAATCTGATGAAAAAGTTCCAGTGTCTCGGTCAGTGCATCCTGAAAGACGCCAACCGCTCTGTTCTCCTCTTTTTTCAATTTCCCGATATTTCTCGAGAGTTTAGCGGTAAAAAATACGACCAGAGGGTTTGTAATAAGGATAAAAAGCGCCAGCTGCCAGTGGATCCAAAGCAAAACAACGGCAGAGAAGATCAACGTAAACGAAGCTATGATCAGCTTGGAGATCGTCGTACTGATAAAGCCGTCTATCGTCTCAACATCTGTTACCAGCTTGGAAGTGACGGCTCCCACCCGCATCATCTCATACTCTTTTAGCGAGACATATCTGAGATGCTTGAGCAGTGCCTGCCTCATTTTATAGGTCATCTCTTTTGAGATCGTCACAAAGATCTTAGCCTGCCAGATCCCCAGAAGCACACTGAACAGACGGAGCAGGAGTATCACTATCAAGGTCGCGAACACATACCCTTTGATATCACTCTGCCAAAGATTGGCCTCTATCCATGAGATATACCCATGAGGCTTGTTTAACAAAAGTTCGTCAACAAGGATCGGGATAAAGAGCGGGATCATCACGATAAGAAGTGTCGATAACAGGGCAATAATATTGCCCAGAATCAGTGTTTTTTTGTGCTGCAGCAACTCTTTGATGATCCCCTTGATGCTGCAGCGGTTCTGTTGCATTAGCGTGCGTCTACTACTTTCAGGATCTCTCTGAGATCTTTGATATCCACACAGTGCGTCGCCGCCTTTTTGAGCACCGGTTTTGCACAAAATGCCACTCTAGTGTCTGCATGGGCGAACATACTCAGGTCATTGGCCCCATCACCTACGACCAAGGTATCCTCACGTCCTACACCAAGCAACCCCTGCATACGGACGATCATATCGCCCTTTGCATTGGAGTACATCATCTCTCCTCCGACTTCTCCGGTCAACATCCCGTTCTCCACATGAAGAAAATTGGAAAAGTCTGCATTGATCCCCAATCTTTCACACGCAGGCCTGGTCGCGTTTCTAAAACCGCCTGAGAAACAGACCACCGTATAGCCGCGTTCTTTTAGTCCGGCTACCACTTCGGCAGCACCCGGCATCATAGGAAGATTGCTGCAGATGGCATTGACCGTCTCCTCTTCCAGCCCTTCCAGCAGTGCCACCCTTGCCCTGAGTGACTTATAGAAATCCAGCTCTCCGGCCATTGCACGTTCAGTGATCCCTGCTACCTGTTCTTCAAGGCCCAGCGGTGCTGCCAAAAAGTCGATGGTCTCTCCATCCATCAAAGTCGAATCAAAGTCAAATACTGCCAGTTTGGACATAATTACCCTCTATGTATAATTTGGATAGAATTATAGCCAATTAACCCAAAATCCCCAGTAAAGGCCAATTTTAGATGTTTGAAGCTTTCTGTAAGAACCTGCATAACGACGAACCCTTTATCACCGTAGAGGTCAATCCTCCTCACGGCGCATCACTCGATCCTATTATCGAAGAGATCAAAAAAAGCAACCTCGCCGAAAAAGTGTCAGGATTTTCATGCACCGACAACCCTCTGGCAAAGCTGAAGATGTCTGGCGTGCTCTCCGCGATCAAGCTTCAACAGACCTTCGGCAAACCGGTGATCGCTACGATGAGTATGAGGGACAAAAACAAGCTCTCGCTGCAATCAACACTGCTTGGTGCCAATGATTTTGATCTGAGATGTATCCTTGCGCTCACCGGTGACCCTGCAAAGCTTTCGGACCAGCCTGAAGTGAAAGGGGTTGTGGAGCGTGACTCCACCCTGCTTTTGAGCATCATCTACCACCTGAACAAAGGGGTAGACTACTCCAACAAGCCGCTCAACCCTGCACCCAAACCGATCTATCCCTTTGCCGTGGCCAATGCCTACGCCAAAGATATGAAAAAGCTGCAGAAGCGTATCATCAAGAAACTCAACTACGGGGCAAGAGCGATCATCACGCAGCCTGTCTATGACCTGGAAAATGCCAAAGAGCTTCTTGAACTTTTTGAAGAGGCAAAAGAGATCAGTATCCGGGACACGGCAAAAGAAGCGCAGTTGATCCTGGGACAGTTCCCTATCGTAGCAGCACGTACTGCCAACTTCATCGACGACAAAGTACCTGGTATCTCTGTCCCCAAAGAGATCATCGACGAGATGAACCTTGCGGCGATGGACGGTCCGGAGAGAGAGAAAGAGGTGGGATTTGCCCTCTCCAAACGCATCTTTGACGAGATGATGAAGCTGCACGGGAAAGTGCACCTCATGACGCACAATAGGTTTGATCTCTGTAGTGAGTTGATCGGATAATACACAACTTATTACTTTTATAATCATTCATTAAACTTCACCTGCTATACTGTTCCGAAATATTTTAGGAGTATTAATGTCCGAATTAATGAAGTTTAAACTCGTCAACAAGATCGAGGGACTCTCGTTTATCATCCTTATCTTTATCGCCATGCCGCTCAAATACAGCTTCGGATACCCGATCGCTACCAAGATCGCGGGGATGGCGCATGGACTGCTTGTTTTTGTATTTATCTACCAGATCATCGAGGCGAAAAAAGAGGCCGGATTTACATTGAAAGAGACAGCGCTCTACTCTATCCTCTCACTGATCCCGTTCGGATCTTTCTATACAGACAAGCTGCTTGCCAAAAAGATAGAAGACTCCAAGGTCAAAGCGTAACCATCAAAGCGATAACAGCGTAACGCGCGGCCTTGGCTGCCGCTACGATCACGACAAACCACTTAAACTCGTATCTCAATACCCCGGCTATAAATGTCAACGGATCTCCGATGATCGGCATCCATGAAAACAGCAGTGTCCAACCGCCGTATCTTCCGAACGACCTGCTCGCGCTTGCCATCTTTTCTCTGCTCAGGTAGCCTCTATTTTCCAGATACGCTTCGCCTTTAAGTCCCAGCCAGTAGTTGACCATAGACCCCAATGTATTTCCCACTGAAGCTGCGAACCACAGTAACCATACCACATAGCCTTCGGAAATATCATAAATCAGTAACGCTTCGCTTCCCATAGGCACGAGCGTAGCTGAAACAAAAGCGACAAAAAAGAGTGTGAGATAGACCATCAGAGTGTTTTGAAGATGATCTTACCCTCTTCGACGACAGCAACCTGCCCCTGGCATGCCAGCGAAGGGAGGGAGATATACTTTCCGATGGTTTTAGCCTGATGAAAGTGTCCTTCGATCACCAGATCCGCATCACGGTAATATTCCACTATCTGTTCTACCCGTAGCTCAAATCCGATAAAGTGAAAACAGATCTCTTTCCCTGCAAGTTTACCCATACGATGGTTGATAATACGCTTTTGAAAAGGCTTGAGTAGCGTGAGCGTTGTTTTATTACGAAGAAGTTTGCAGTAGAGATCATACCCGAATCCCGTCACATATCTGTCCCCGTGGGAAAGCGCAACCCTCTCTCCGTTCAGCGCATAATATATCGGCTGTTCCTCTCTGCTGTAAACTCTCATATCCGGGAAAAGTGCTTTGAGGCAGAAATCATGGTTCCCCTCAAGATAGATGAACTCTATCTCTTTGGAGAGTCTCTGCAGTAGTTCTATTGCTTCTTTTGAGAATGTTTTGATATAGTCGTTGTAGCCAAACAAAAGATCGAAGTTGTCACCCATCAAAAAGATTTGAGGGGTCTGGATCTCTTTTGCTGCGATCTTTTGAAGAAGGGTAAGAAAGGCATCCCCGTGATGCGGGTAGTGGGAATCGGCGATAAAGATAGCATTTTCTTTGATCTCGCTATTTCCCACACTTAAACCTTTTCATACGTTTATTTTATTAAAGGCATTGCAAAGCAATGCAAACCAAACCTGCTACCTGCTACCTGCTACCTGCTCCCTACTATCTGCTACTTGGTTACGGCATATAAGCGATCGTCGGAATTCCCATCCCTTCGGGGAACCCGCACATCAGGTTGGCTGCGGCAAGTGCCTGTGAACTTGCACCGCGCAGAAGGTTGTCTATCGCAGAGTTCACAAAGAGCGCATTGCCGTTTTTCTGTGCATAGATATCACAGAAGTGTGTACCGGCCGTACTCTTCACATCTACAGGATTCTCCCGGATACGAATGAACGGGTCGTTTTTATAGTGCTCTCTTAGTACTTCAAGCGGATCGATATCCTCTTTGAGCACCGCATAGCATGATATCAGCTCTCCACGTGTCGCCGGGATAAGATGCGGTACAAAGTTGACCTGCATCTTTACCCCGTGTACCTTCTCTATCTTTTCTGCGATCTCGGGTGCATGACGATGCTTAAGTGGATTGTAGGCAAAGATATTGTCATTGATCGTGACAAAGTGTGTTGTTTCACTCAGTTTCTTCCCCGCACCGCTGACACCGGACTTCGCATCGACAAAAAGCGGTACATTTGTGTCCAGATAGGGGATAAACGGCAGGATTCCCAGCAGTGTCGCTGTCGGGTAACAACCCGGCCCGGCTGCAAGGTTGGTAGACTTCAACGCTTCACGGTAGTACTCGATCAGTGCATAGACCGAGCTGTCCAAATGTTCCTTATCTTCATGCTCACAGTAGTTTGCTTCGTAGGTATCCAGTTCAAGACGATAGTCTGCTGAAAGATCAACCACCTTTACCCCCCTGTTCAATACCTCTTTGGCAAATCCCATAGATGCCTTATGAGGCAAAGCCAGAAACACAAGGTCACAATGCTCTGCCACGCCTTCCGCTGAGGCCTTCTCCACATTGAGTGACACCACCCCCTCAAGTGACGGGTGAAGTGCCTCGATCATCGTGTCACCCGTTGTAGTGGCAAGATAACTTAACTGAAAGTGGGGATGCGTCACCAGCATCTTTACTAGTTCAAGTCCAGTATATCCGCTCGCCCCTACTACACCTACATTTATCATCTATTTTCCTTCATATTAGTTGGTAAACAAACCCTCTATTTATCATAGCATTGCAAGCAATGCATACCAAAACCTGCTCCCTGCTATTTCCCATCTACTACCTAGAGGTTGATCTCTTCGTAGCAGATCGCTTCAATGTCGTAGGTTTTATCTCCGCTTGGAAGACTCATTTCGATCTCTTCCCCTTCTTCCTTTCCGATCATGGCACGTGCCATCGGCGACTGTATGGAGATAAGATGTTTAGCCGGGTTCGATTCATACGCACCGACGATCGTGTACTTTATCTCTTCGTCCGTCTCATGGTCTGTGAGTACCACCGTGGATCCGAAGCTTACTCTCTGATGGGCAAGCTTAGAAGGGTCAACGACCTGGGCGCGCCCTACGACATCCTGCAATTCGGTGATACGTGCCTCCATCAAGCCTTGTTTCTCTTTTGCCGCATGGTACTCTGCATTCTCTTTGAGGTCGCCCAGTTCCCTGGCTTCATCGATCACCTTAGCGATCACGCCTCTTTCTACGTTTTTGAGATGTTCAAGTTCTTGTGACAGTTTTTTATAAGTTGTTTCCAACATCGGCTCTTTTTGCACAGTTTTTCCTTTTGTGTTGATTTGCATCGGAGTGAAAACTCCTCAGACTCATGCTGTGCGAATCAGACGGTTCGCAGCACTGGTGCTCTTTTATAAATGTTTTATTATAATTTAAGGGTATTATACCAAAAAGATTTTTTAAAGAGGTGCGGATGAGACATATACTGGTTACCAACGATGATGGTTTTGAATCAAAGGGACTGCATGCCCTCGTAGAGGCGCTCAAGCCGCTCGCGCGAGTGACAGTGGTAGCACCTACGATGGAGAAGTCTGCCTGTGGACACTCACTTACCCTCACCCGCCCTCTTCGTTTTATAGAGTTGGATGATGACTTTTTCAAGCTGGATGACGGTACACCGACTGACTGTGTGTTTCTCTCTCTCAACAAACTTTTTGATGAGGATTACAAACCCGACCTGGTGATTTCGGGGATCAACAAAGGGTCGAATATGGGTGAAGATATCACCTACTCCGGTACGGCATCAGCTGCGATGGAGGCGGTGCTTCAGGGTATCCCCGCTATCGCCATTTCGCAGGTCTGTATCGACAAATGCCAAAATATCGATGATATGGGGTACGATCTGGCCCAGCAGAGTATAGCGACTTTGGTTAAGCGTATCTTTGAAGATGATTTTCCTCTGCCCGAACGTAAATTTCTCAATGTCAATATCCCTCCGATCAGAGCGGAAGCGTGTCAGGGCTTTAAAGTGACCAGGGCAGGCAAACGTGTGTACGGCAACGATGCGCATGTACACTGGAACCCGCGGGGGCATGAGTACTACTGGATCGGCCTGCCGCGGCTTGACTGGCATCTCACAGAGGGGCATATCACCGATTTTGAAGCGATCAGACAGAACTATGTCTCCATTACCCCTGTCCACCTTGATATGACAAGTCATGATGATATCGCGGCACTGGAGGAGTGGCTGTGATCTGCTCTCCGTCATTCCCGACCCCGATCGGGAATCTAAAAACAAATGAACCACAGGTTGTACAATGAGATATGAACGTTGCCGTATGCTGTTCGGTGAAGAGGGTTTTGAAAAGCTACAAAATGCCAGGATACTCATCCTGGGGGTCGGAGGTGTCGGTTCCTATGCACTCGACTGTCTCTACCGTTCGGGCGTGAAGAATATCACGATCCTCGATTATGACCGCTACGACGAGACCAACCAGAACAGGCAGATCGGTTCGGAAGCGGTTGGCATGCTTAAAACGGAACGTCTCGCAGAACTCTATCCCGGTATCAAAACGATCACTCAGCAAATGGATATGGCATGGGTTGAAACGTTTGATTTTGATCCCTATGATCTGGTCATCGATGCGGCGGATACGACCAAAGTGAAGATAGAGGTCGCCAAAAAATGCTACAAAAAACTGATCATGTCGGTAGGCTCGGCAAAGCGTTTTGATACGGCCAAGATCGAAGTGGCTACGATCTGGAAAACACACGGTGATGCCCTGGCGCGCAAGATCCGCAATGAGCTTAAAAAAGCGAAGTTCAGCAAAAACTTTACCGTAGTCTACTCTCCGGAAGAGGACCAATGTAAAGTCAAAGGTTCCTGTGTCGCTGTGACGGGAGCATTCGGACTTACCGTATGTTCTGAAGCGATCAAGAGGATTTTAAAAGATTAATCTTCCATTTTAAAGCGGCAATCCCCAAGCGTAACGGTTTTGCCTTTTTTGACCTCTGCAAGGATATATTCCCATGTCGCTTCCACATCGGTCTCGGGCATCTCTTTCTCGATGATGTTCATCGCCTCATGCTTGGAAGTCTTCGTCCACTGCTTTTCGTAGGTATACTGGGTAAGTATCTGCACGCTATCCACCCTTTCTATATCCAGCCCAATTCGGCAAAGATCGGCTCCATCTCCATCCACCAGTTCTGAAATCTCACAGAGATATCGTTGATCGCCTCATCTTCTTCTCTCCACTCTTCCAGCTTCTCCAGGATAAGCGGTTTGTTCTCTTCAGATACTTTTTCAGATGTCTGTACATACTCTATCACTTCTTCAATCTTCTCTTTTATCATACGGTTCTCCTGAATTGTTTTGACTATTGTAGTTGATTCTTCATGGAAATGTCAATGACTTTTTATCTCATTTAGTGTATGGTTTCATTATATAAAGGAGATAATCATTTACTATGTATAGAGAAACGCTACTCAATTTTATCAGGAAAGAATCCTCAGCGGGGATTATCCTCATTATGACAACCATAGCGGCACTGCTGCTTCAGAATGGGCCATTGTCCAGCTACTACACCGGCTTTTTGCATACCCACGTCGAGATACGATTCGGAGAGCTTCAGATAGCCAAACCTCTTTTGCTGTGGGTCAACGACGGGCTGATGGCCGTTTTCTTCTTTTTGATAGGTCTTGAAGTCAAAAGGGAGGTCATAGAGGGGCACCTCTCCTCTCTCCGGCAAATTACTCTGCCGGCAATTGCCGCTTTGGGAGGGATGATCGTCCCGGCACTCTTTTTTATTCTTTTCAACGCCGGCGATGAATTTGCAATGAACGGATGGGCGATACCCACCGCTACTGATATTGCCTTTGCGTTGGGGATTCTCTCATTGCTTGGACCGCGCGTGCCTGTATCACTCAAGATCTTTCTTATGGCATTGGCGATCATCGATGACCTGGGAGCCATAATCATTATCGCACTCTTCTACACAACAGATCTCTCAACCACATCGATTGTCATCGCAAGTATGGCTTTGGCCGTACTTTTTGCTTTCAATCGGATGAACGTTGCGAAACAATCGCTTTATATCGTAGTGGGTATCGTACTCTGGGTCTCTGTGCTGAAATCAGGAGTGCATGCCACATTGGCCGGAGTAGCTCTGGCATTTATGATACCGCTTCAGTCAAAAGATGAAAAAGGAGAGACCTTCTCCATGCTCAAGAACATGGAGCATGGGCTGCATTACTGGGTGGCATTCTTTATCCTCCCTCTCTTCGCTTTTGTCAATGCCGGTGTAGACCTCAGAGGAATCTCCGTAGAAGAGATCGTCGGACCTGTACCTATGGGTATCATGATGGGACTTTTTATAGGGAAACAAGTAGGCGTTTTCGGCTTTTCGTGGATCGCGATCAAGCTTGGACTTGCTTCCCTACCCACTGGAGCAACATGGATACAGCTCTATGGTGTAGCCATCCTTACGGGCATCGGATTCACGATGAGTCTCTTTGTTGACAGCTTAGCCTACAACGATACCGATCTTTTCCGTTATGCAGACAAACTGGCGATCCTGCTTGGATCTTTCCTCTCCGGCATCACCGGTTATCTGTTGCTGAGATCAAAATTAACCAGTAGATGATCCTCCCCCTCCCCTCTCCCATGAGGGGTATCCAATAAACCAAAAGCACCATTACGCTATAATCGCGGCAATATTATCTAAATGACGGACAAAACAATGAGTGAAACAACCCAAAACACTGACAACAAGAAGGGCTATGATCCCAAGGCCACGGAAGACACATACTACAAGATATGGGAAGAGCGCGGATACTTTGAGATAGACGGGAACAAAGCGATCCAGCAAACAGATGATCAGGGTAAGGCAAAAACCTTTGCGATCATGATGCCGCCACCCAATGTCACCGGAAGTCTGCACATCGGCCATGCATTGACATTTACACTCCAGGACATCATTACCCGTTATAAACGAATGGACGGATACAAAACACTTTGGCAGCCGGGAACCGACCATGCCGGCATCGCGACACAGAATGTCGTAGAGAAACAGCTGCTTGCGGAAGGTACGACCAAAGAGGAGATAGGCAGGGAAGCATTTCTCGAGCGTGCCTGGAAGCAAAAAGAGACAAGCGGCGGCAGTATCGTTCACCAGATGCGTAAACTGGGTGTATCCCCGGCATGGTCCAGAGAGCGCTTTACAATGGATGAAGGGCTGAAAGAAGCGGTCAAAGAGGCATTTGTCCACCTCTACAATGAAGGAATGATCGTACAGAACAACTATATGATCAACTGGTGTACACACGACGGTGCACTCTCAGACATCGAAGTGGAACACGAAGAGGTCAACGGCAAGTTCTACCATATGAACTACCATTTTGCCGACGGCAGCGGCCACATCACAGTCGCTACGACAAGACCTGAGACCTATTTCGGGGATACTGCGATCATGGTCCATCCTGAGGATGAGCGTTACAAAGAGATCATCGGCAAAGAGGTACTCATCCCGCTGACCGACAGAAAGATCAGGATCATCGCCGATACGCACGTGGATATGGAGTTTGGTACCGGTATCGTGAAGGTTACCCCGGCACACGACCAGAACGACTATGAAGTCGGAAAACGTCATGACCTGGAGTTCATCACAGTATTTGATGAGAAAGGTATCCTCAACGACTACTGCGGCGAGTTTGCAGGGATGGAGAGACTCGAAGCAAGAAAACCGATCGTCGAAAAGCTTGAAAAAGAGGGATATATCGTCAAGATAGAGGAGCATGTACACCAGGTCGGCCACTGCTACAGATGTAAGAACATCGTAGAGCCCTATATCTCTAAGCAGTGGTTTGTCAGAAGCGAGGTGGCAAAAAACTCTATCGAGAAGACCTATGCGGGCGAAGCACAGTTCCACCCGCAACACTGGCTCAACTCCTACAGGGCATGGATGGATGAACTGAGAGACTGGTGTATCTCCAGACAGCTCTGGTGGGGGCACAGGATCCCGGTATTCTACTGTGATGAGTGCGATCACCAGTGGGCAGACAAACATGACAACCCGGAAGCGTGTCCGCACTGTGCAAGCAAAAAGATCCACCAGGACCCTGACGTGCTTGACACATGGTTCTCCTCTGCACTCTGGGCGTTCTCTCCGCTTGGGTGGGGGAACAACGGCAAGATGGCAGACACCTACAACGATACGGATCTTGCCGACTTCTACCCCAACTCACTGCTGATCACCGGATTTGACATCATGTTCTTCTGGGTGGCACGTATGATGATGATGGGTGAGCACTTCATGGGTGAGCTTCCGTTCAAAGACATCTATATGCATGCGCTTGTAAGAGATGAACACGGTGCGAAGATGAGTAAGTCCAAAGGAAACGTCATCGACCCGCTGGATATGGTCGAAGAGCACAGTGCGGATATCATCAGGTTTACCCTGGCATTCCTTGCGGTACAGGGAAGAGACATCAAGCTTGGTGCTAAGAACCTTGAGCAGTTCAGGAACTTCACAAATAAGCTCTACAATGCAACAAACTTCCTGCAGATGAACGTGGATACCTTTGCTGACCTTAAAGATATCGAAGTGAAGACACCGCTTGGTAAGTATATGCAGAGCCGTCTGGCGAAAGCGGTCGAAGAGGTACGCGAAACGCTTGAGACCTATAAGTTCAATGAAGCGGCAAGCAACCTCTACCGTTTTGTATGGAATGAGTTCTGTGACTGGGGGATCGAGTACTCCAAAGCTTCCAAAGAGTCTATCGCTGAACTGGGAGCGATCTTCAAAGAGACACTGAAAATGGTTTCACCGTTTATGCCGTTTATCTCTGAGCACCTCTACCACAAGCTTTCAGGTACAGAGCTTGAAACCGGTGAGTCTGTGATGGTGATGAACTTCCCTAAAGAGGTTGCTGCAGATGAAGATGCCGAGGCGATGTTTGCGATCATCGAAGAGGCGATCACTGCGATCAGAAGAGCGAAGGTCATCATCGATATGGGTAACTCCAAGATCGCCAAAGCCTATGTCAAGCTGGACACAAAGATCGACACAGACGTAGCGAAACCTTTCATCGAAAAACTTGCAAAAGTCGAAGAGGTGGAATTTGTCGATGCAAAAGTAGAGAACGCTGTAACCGATGTTTCAGACAACCTCGAGGTCTACATCCCGACTGAAGAGATCGACCTGAGCGCGATCATCGGCAAGCTCAGCAAGCAAAAAGAGAAGCTCGAAAAAGAGATCAACAAACTCAGCGGTATGCTAAACAATGAAAGGTTCGTAGCCAATGCACCCGAAAACGTCATCGCCGAGAACAGACAGGCACTGGAAGATGCGCAGTCCAAGATGGAAAAAGTTGAAGCTGAACTTGCAGGGTTTGGGACCAATTAAATAGGACGTTTTTAGAGCAAAGCTCCAAAAACTGCGCTAACACTAGGTTTGCTTACGATTCAGCATTTCACACCCTTTCATTTAGTGAAAGGCTTGCATTAGACTTTAGTCTTAAAAGTGCTTCACTTGCACTGCATTTTAATGCTTGTCAGCAGCAGGCTCACGCAACTGGTCGCGTTGAATAAATACTGTCACGGCGAACGTCCTTGAAAGCAGTGTGATTTGTACTCATGTGCAAAATCATACGTCGCGTTTCGAGAGCTGTGACGCTTTTTGTCTACTTTTTCTAAAAAAGTAGAAAACAACTATAATATACTTGAAACTTTAAACCTACCCTGCTATCGTTAGAAAAATAATTTTAAACTATCAAGAGGAATAGTTAACCGTAGGTCGGGGTATCCTTACCCCGACATCAATGTTTTATGCCATAATGAATGTTTGTGTCGGGGTGGGGACACCCCGACCTACGGATTTTATAAATCAAAAATAGGATTTAATAATGACCCAAAAAGCCCAGGAAGCCTATAACCATCTTCTCAACAAAACCTATGACAAAGCTTTTGTGCTCTATAGCGAGCTGGCTGCACAAAATGACCCGGTAGCACACTACTACCTGGGATTCCTCTACTTCAGGGGATTCGGCGTAGACCAGGACAGCAAAAAAGCCTTTGAACACTACCTTGAAGCAGCGACCAGAGAGGTTCCACTGGCACAGTTCGATGTAGCGCTGATGCTCGAAAACGGTGAGGGGTGTGAGCAAAACTTCTCAGAAGCGGCATTCTGGTACGAAGAGGCGGCAAAACGCGGCAATATAGATGCCTTCAACAACCTTGCTGCGATGTACAAAGAGGGGCGTGGCGTCCACCAGGACTACCAGAAAGCCTTCATCCTCTTCAAAAAGGCTGCCATGGCAGGCAATGCCTCCGCACAGTTCAACCTCGGTGCACTCTACGACCTTGGCCTGGGGTGCGAAGAGGACAAAGAAAAAGCGATCGAGTGGTGCCGCAAAGCTGCCTACCAGGGCCACCAAAAAGCAAAAGAGATCATCATGAGAATGCAAAATGATGGGAAGATCGTTTTCTAGTCCCTCCCCTCTCCAGGGAGAAGGTTGCCCTCTCTTCTTCTCTACCACTTTACCTCATAAAACCTCCCATATGGAACATTTTATGCGGTTTTACATTTTCCCCCTCGTCCCCAAGCTCCAGCTTGCGGGATGCAGACTTTAACCTAGAACTAAAAACAATAATACACACTCCCAAACTCAGTTTGGGAGCGAGAGGAAGGTTAGTATTCAGCTAACAATTTATCTAAATGACATTTCCTTATACATTCTACATCCTTCTTCCAAATGAAGATCACATGCTTTTCCAAAGTATTCTTTTGCAAGACGCATATTTACTCGAACGCTTTCACCATCTAAATATTTTCCGGCGGTTAGAAAACAAGACCACCCATGACCTTTTTCGCATCCTTGTATAAAGAAGTCCGTTGCTTTAAATTTGTTTGTTTCTACACCATCTGTTCCATTCTCATAAGCCTGTCCAAGCTTATAACATGCTTCTTTGTTTCCCTTATTACATTCTTCAGACATTTTATTAATTCTACTTGTAAACTTTGTCAAATCAGGTGTCATTCCATTATTACCCTTGCCATCAGCTCCGTGACATACTACACATACAGCAAACATTGCTGGTGCTTCACCCTTCAAACCTCCTGCAATATAATCAGCGATCGCTTCAGCATCTGCTCCTGCTGCCATACCGCCAGGCATTGCACCCATTGGATAATCTTGTCCAAACGAACCATTTCCAATAATATCTGTCTCTTATACACATCTCCGAGCCCACGAGACCGTACTAGATCTCGTATGCCGTCTTCTGCTTGAAA
>OGCK01000017.1_pt1 | contig 33324 bp, 25 predicted proteins | sample 1570051 | NCBI WGS metagenome assembly OGCK01 (sample SAMN06266181, study PRJEB24510) | hot springs metagenome | isolation source: hot spring sediment | place: USA: Zodletone Spring, Oklahoma | collected 2013-12-03 | reverse complement strand
CCCCTAGATACAATGATATTTCAGTAAGTATACAAGAATTGCGCTTAGTAGATTAATAGGATAAATTTTATTTTATTTAAAAAGATTACAGTGTAGCAAGTATGGGATGAAACGTAACAGTGATGATTCTCTAGCCCCTCTGATAAAGAGGGGGAAGAGATAGCGCTAGATACTTCTATGTGCATCTTCGTGGGAGTGGTCCCAGCTGAGTTTAGCGCCGCCGAGCATATGGAAGTGAAGATGGAAAACCTCCTGTCCGCCGTCCTCTCCATTGTTGGTGATAAGCCTGTATCCCGTCTCAGCGATACCCACTTTTCTCGCGACCTCCTGTGCAAAAAGGGTCAGTCCCGCCATCGTCTCTGCACCCACATCCTGAAAACAGTCTACATGGATTTTAGGGATGATAAGGATATGGATGGGCGCCTTGGGATAGAGATCATGAAATGCCAGAAAATGCTCGCTTTCATGCACGGTATTGTTTGGGATCTCACCGTTTACGATTTTACAAAATATACACATACTGCTTGTCCTTTATACGCTTTTCATGGGCAATTATAACACAGATAAAGCATAATAAATCCCACTGTTAGCAACTTTTCGATAAAATCACGGCAATACATAGAAGTGATCTACAGAGGATTGTATGAAAGAATTAGAAGAGAAAATCGTTCAGGCTGCGTCGCTTGAAGCACTGGAAAAAGTACGTGTGGAACTTTTCGGCAAAAAGGGTGTGCTTGCTGCAGAGTTTGCGAAGATGAAAGATATCCCGGGGCCTGAGAAGAAAGCATTTGCCGAAGGTCTCAACCAAACCAAAGCTGTGCTGCAGGAGCGTTTTGATACACGTTATGAAGCGTTGAAAGCCGAAGAGATAGAGAATCTTCTCAAAGCCGAAGCGATCGATATCTCTCTGTATGGCAACAGGGTACAGAAGGGTGCACTCCATCCGGTGATGGAGACGATGGATAAGATCATCGACTACTTTGTAGCGCTTAACTTCGCCGTGGAGAGCGGCCCGATGGTAGAAGATGACTTCCATAACTTCGAGGCGCTCAACCTGCCGAAATACCATCCGGCACGTGATATGCAGGATACTTTTTATTTTGGTGACGGTTCACTCCTCCGTACGCACACTTCACCGGTACAGATTCGTACGATGATGCAGACAAAGCCGCCGATCCGCATGATCGCACCGGGATCTGTGTTCAGGCGGGATTATGACCTGACGCATACGCCGATGTTCCATCAGGTAGAAGGGCTGGTTGTCGATGATAAAGGCAAGATAAGTTTTGCCAACCTCAAAGCGATTCTGACAGATTTCTTGCGCTATATGTTCGGGGATGTGGAAGTACGTTTCAGACCGAGCTTCTTCCCGTTTACAGAACCCTCTGCTGAGGTGGATATCTCCTGTGTCTTCTGTAAAGGAGAAGGATGCAGGGTCTGTTCGCATACCGGTTGGCTTGAGGTACTTGGCTGCGGGATCGTAGACCCCAATGTATTCAAGGCCGTAGGATATGAAGATGTCAGTGGGTACGCATTTGGTCTGGGGGTAGAGCGTTTTGCAATGCTGATACATAATATCCCTGATCTCAGAAGCCTTTTTGAAGGAGATATTCGTTTGTTGGAGCAGTTTAGATGATAGTAACAAGAAGTTGGTTAAGCGAATTTATAGATCTCAGTGACGTATCCAATGATACGCTCTACAGGACCTTTAATGCCATAGGTCTTGAAGTAGACAGTATCGAAGAGATCACAATACCAGAGAAAGTCGTTATCGGCAAGATACTCTCTTGTGAAAAACATCCCGATGCAGACAAACTGAATGTCTGTAAGATCGATGTGGGGTCAGGGACAAGGCAGATCGTCTGCGGTGCAGCCAATGTTGTGGATGCGGAGTATGTAGCGGTAGCGACGATCGGTGCTGTGTTGCCGGGTGATTTTGTGATCAAGCATGCCAAGCTGCGTGGAGTAGAGAGTGAAGGGATGGTGTGTTCCTCCACCGAACTCGGCCTGCCTGCAATGGGTGAGGGGATCATGATCCTTGATGAGAGTATCGGTACACTTGAGGTCGGCAAGGAGTTGGGTGAGTACCTGACGGTTGCCGATACGGTCATCGAGCTTGAACTTACTGCCAACAGAGGCGACTGTCTGAGTATCTACGGTGTGGCCAGGGACCTGAGTGTCGCATTGGATAGAGAGATGAAGCTCTTTGAGTACAAGCAAGAAGAGAAGATGAAGCTCGGTATCGCCAGAGAAGCAGAGATCCATCAGGAGGGAGAGATCGACGCCGACCTCCACTTTAAACTGGCAAACCTTGAACACGTACACAGCAGTTTCCTTATCGATCTTAGACTGGCATTGATTGATGAGAGCACAGAAGACAAAGTTGATGCGATGCTGAAGTATGCGATGCATACAACGGGGATCGCATTGAGAGCCTATAAAAGCAGTTTTTTCCGTAATGAAGATAAGGTTACCGTGATCGTACGTTCCGCACAAAAAGGGATTGTCGAAGTCATCGGTAACGGGAAAGTACTCTCGACGGTGGGTGTGAGCCAGGAGGAAGAGGCAAAAGCGACAGATGAGAGTGAACAGATATTGATTGAAGCCAGCTATATCAACCCCGATGTGATGGTGGAAGCGATCTGGAACGCTGATGATACTTATGAGACAGATGATCTTTACTACCGTACTTCAAGAGGCAGCAATCCTGACCTGATTTTTGGACTTAGTTATCTCTCTATGCTGCTTGATACCTATTTTGAGTTTTCTTGTTACGAGGGAGCATTGAGGGTAGAGATAAACAGGGAGAAAGAGGCGATCGCTGTTGATACCAAAGAGATCTCATCTATTATCGGAATGAAGATCGACAAGAGCAGGATCGTTTCGATTTTGCAGCATCTTGAGTTTATTATCAACTCAGTAGATGAGACAGTCATCTCTGCGACGATCCCTCTCTTCAGACATGATATCAAAAATGTCCAGGATGTGGCCGAAGAGATCGTAAGGATCATCGGGATCAACAATATCGAAGCAAAACCTCTGGCATTTACTGAAGCAAACCGTCTCAATGCCACCTCTGACAGATACAAGGTGAAAAGAGCTTTCAAAAACCGTGCGGTAGGATGTGGCTTCTATGAAAATGTGAGCTATGTCTTTACGCAGAGATCGGTACTGGAAAGGTACGGTTTTGCTACGGTAGAGGAGAAACTGGAGCTTACCAACCCGATCGCAGAGGAGCTGAATACGCTTAGGACTACGATTCTGACCAACCTGCTGCAGGCTGTGAAGCGGAATGTAAACTACTCCAAAAAATCTATCCCTCTCTTTGAGATAGGTACGGTATTTGATCCCCGGAGAGAGGAAAAAGAGGTACTCTCTTTTGTTTTTTCGGGACATTCTGAGAGCGAAAGTGTACAAAATGCCGGAAAACCAAAATCGATCGATTTTGCTGCATTCGTCGATAAGATCAGTGCGATCATCGGTGCGTTTGAACTGGTGCCATGCAGCAGAAACAATGGATTGATCCATCCCTACCAGTCTGCAGATATCGTTGTGGAGGGCAGGGTATGCGGGTATCTCTCCAAGCTTCATCCGACAGTACAGGAGAGTTACGATATCCCGGTGACATTTATTGCCGAGATCGACCTTGATCCACTGCTGCCAAAGCATGTCAATGCCGAGGGGGTTTCCAGATTCCAAGGGGTATATAAAGACCTCTCCGTAGTGATCGACAAATCGATCCTCTACTATGAAGTCGCAAAGGTGATCAGGGGTCTTGATCTTCCTGTGCTGAAAGATGCGTATCCGGTAGATATCTATGAGGATGAAAAACTGGGCGATAAGAAAAGTTTGACGATCCGTTTCTTTATCCAGTCTATGGAAGATACACTCAAAGAGGGTGATATTGAACAAGTGATGGACAGTATTATGAGTGCGCTTGCAGAATCATTTCAAGCGCAGATCAGGTAGGCAGATGATGAAAATTGAGCTGGCATCCTCTTACGGTTTTTGTTTTGGTGTAAAACGGGCGATCCGTATCGCAGAAGAACATAAGGGAAGCAAAACCTATGGCCCTCTGATACACAATAAGGATGAGATCAATCGACTCAAAGAGGGGTTCAACATCGGTCTGGCCGAAACGCTTGAGGATATCGATACCGATGATGCTGTAGTGATCCGTACACACGGCATCCCCAAACACGAACTTGAAGTGTTAAAGACACACAAGAACAAGGTGATCGATGCGACCTGCCCCTATGTGACCACGCCTCAGCAGATCGTCGAAAAGATGAGCGAGGAGGGATACTCTATCGTCATCTTTGGCGACAAAAACCATCCTGAGATCAAAGGGGTGGTAAGCTATGCGGTCAACCCTGAAGATGCTTTTATCGTACTGGAGGCAGAGGAGCTGGAATCATTGCCCCTTAGCGGTAAAGTAGCCCTCGTCTCGCAAACGACCAGAAAGCCAGAAGATTTTCTCAGGATTGTCAATGCCTTGATCCTGACACGCAAAGAGGTGCGCGTATTCAATACGATCTGCAATGCAACCTTTGAAAACCAGGATGCGGCAGCAGCGCTGGCAAAACGTGCGGATGTGATGATCGTCATCGGAGGTAAACACTCCTCTAACACAAAGCAGCTGCACAGTATCTGCAAACGTGACTGTGAGGAGAGCTACCTGATCGAGAATGAGCAGGAGCTTGATCCGTCCTGGTTCGAAGGCAAAGAACTCTGCGGGATCTCAGCAGGCGCTTCTACGCCGGACTGGGTGGTTCAAAACGTGATCGATAAGATCGAAAGTATGAAAAAATAGGGATATTGATGCATTCTATCACGCTTAAACCTATCTCAAAAGTCGAGGGAGAAGTAAATCTCCCAGGGTCCAAAAGCCTTTCAAACAGGGCATTGCTGCTTGCAGCTTTGGCTAAAGGCACTTCAAAAATCACCAACCTTCTGGAGAGTGATGATACACGCCATATGCTCAATGCCTTGAAAACATTGGGTGTCAGCTATCAGCTCTCTTCCGATAAAAGAGAATGTGTTGTAGAAGGGAATGGGGGAGCTTTTGTACACAGTGAGACCAAAGAGCTCTTTCTTGGCAATGCCGGTACGGCAATGAGGCCGCTTTGTGCAGCGCTCTGCCTTGGAAAAGGGAGATATCGACTCACGGGTGAACCGCGTATGGAGGAACGCCCCATTGGTCACCTTGTCGATGCCTTGAGAGAAGCAGGTGCGAAGATCACCTATGAAAAAAACGAGGGATATCCTCCTCTTTTGATAGAGGCTGACGGACTTCGGGGCGGTGAGGTTGAGATAGACGGTGCGATCTCCAGCCAGTTCCTCACTGCTTTGCTGATGGCCGCTCCGCTGATAGCGAATGACACAACGATCAGGATCAAAGGTGAACTGGTCTCAAAACCTTACATTGATATTACCTTGGATATCATGAAGGATTTTGGCGTGACTGTAGAGAATGAGAACTATAGTATGTTCAAGGTCAAAGGGGGGCAGAACTATCGTGCGGTTGAGAGCTTTATGGTAGAGGGGGATGCCTCTTCTGCCTCCTACTTCCTTGCAGCAGCAGCGATCAAAGGGGGCAGGGTCAAAGTGACGGGTATAGGCAAAAAGAGTATCCAGGGAGATATCCGTTTTGCTGATGTGCTGGAGAAGATGGGTGCAAAAGTGGAATGGGGGGATACCTATATCGCTGTCAGCAGGGGAGAGCTACATGGTATTGATATGGATTTCAACCATATTCCCGATGCTGCGATGACGATCGCAACGACGGCACTCTTTGCCAAGGGTACGACCACTTTGCGCAATATCTACAACTGGCGTGTCAAAGAGACCGACAGGCTTTCGGCGATGGCAACAGAGCTTCGTAAAGTCGGTGCCGAAGTAGAGGAGGGAGAGGACTACCTGAAAGTGACACCTCCTGCCAGTCTGAAACATGCTGCGATAGATACCTATGATGACCACAGGATGGCAATGTGTTTCTCCCTCCTGGCACTTGATCCTGTCTCTGTGACGATCAACGAACCTGAATGTACGGCAAAGACCTTCCCGACCTATTTTGATGTACTTGAGAGTATCTCCTCTTGAGTACAGGACTTTCTTAATAATAAATAGCATACTTTTCTTAAAATATACTCTCTTTCAAAAGTAAAAACCCTGTTATTTTCGGTGTTTCCGTACTCTTATATGCTATCTGTCAGTAAGCGTTATTTTTGAAAAAATAGGTATAATAACAAAAATTGTGTACACATAAGGATAGGTATGAAGTTCGAAGATATCGAAGTAGAAGACGTAGATTTTGAGGCGATGCTAGAGGAATCGTTCAAGAAAGCAGAATCAAAAAGTGATTTGGTAAAAGGTACAATTGTAAAGATTGATGAGAAAGATAACTTGGCAGTTGTAGATATCGGTGGCGGCAGAGATGCAAACCTGAACCTCGATGAGATCAAAGATGCAGAAGGCAATAACCTTTTCAACGTAAATGACCAGATCGAAGTAGTTACCCTTGGCAGAGGAAAAGTGTCTTATAAAGCAGCTCAAGGCAGGGTAGCGATCAATGAGTTTATTGCCGAGTATGATCCTGAGCAAGAGTATATCATCGAAGGTACAGTGACAAAGAAAAACAAAGGTGGATACGTTGTAGAAGTAGACGGTCTTGAGTTCTTCATGCCGCGTACACTCTCTTACCTTTCATCAAAGACAGACCCTATCGGCAAAAAAGTCAAAGCAATGATCGTTAAAGTGGATAAAGAAAAAGGTTCTGTTGTTGTATCAAGAAAAGAGCTTATTGAGAGAGATAAGACAAAAACAGATGAGATCGTAAACACACTGCTTGAGAGCAAAGAGCCGGTAGTCGGTACAGTGAAAAAGATCACATCTTATGGTATGTTTGTAGATGTGGGTGGAATGGATGGTCTTGTCCACTACTCACAGATCTCTCACAAAGGGCCTGTCAACCCTGCAAAATACTTCAGCGAAGGTGATGAAGTAAACGTGGTTGCACTTGACTATGACAAGAAGAAGAGACACCTCTCCCTCTCTATCAAAGATGCCAATCCGGATCCATGGGCAGATATCGACTCAATCATCGGAGTAGGCGATACTGTAACTGCTACTGTATCCAATATTGAGCCATACGGTGTATTCGTAGACCTTGGAGAGGATCTTGAAGCTTTCCTTCATGTATCAGAGATCTCATGGGATAAAAATGTAAAACACCCAAAAGATTATCTTGAGAATGGTCAGGAGATCAATGTAGAAGTCATCGAAGTAGACAAAGAGGGAAGAAGACTTAGAGTAAGTCTTAAAAACCTTCTTCCAAAACCGATGGATGCATTTACTTCCGAGTTTAAAGTAGGTGATGTTGTAAAAGGTACGGTGACATCGGTTACTGACTTCGGTGCATTCGTGATCGTAGGTCCTGTTGAAGGCCTTCTTCACAATCAGGAGGTATCTTGGGACAAGAACAAAACTGCGAAATCAGAGCTTAAAGTAGGTGATGAGATTGAAGTGAAGATCATCAAAATCGACAAAGATTCGGAGAAAGTATCTCTTTCAAGAAAAGTTTTGGAAGATTCACCGGTTAAAGCATTTGCACAAAACCATAGAAACGGTTCGATTGTAAGTGGTACAGTAAAAGACAAAAAAGATTTTGGTGTATTCATCTCACTGGGAGACAATGTTGATGCACTGATCAGAACAGAAGATCTTCACCCGCTCAAATTTGATGAGATCGAAAAAGGGCAGGAGATCAAGGGTGTGATCAGCTTTATCGATGCAGACAATGATCGTATCAGAGTCTCTGTAAGAAGACTTGAACGTCAAGAAGAGAGAGAAGTGATGGAAAAACTCAATCTTGAGCAAGATGATAGCATGACGTTAGGTGATGCATTTGGTGATGCATTTAAAAAATAATCACCTTTTTAGATAAATTAAAGCTTCAAATCCTATACTTCGATGAAAGAAAATGAGGTAGATACCTCATTTTCTGATCATACTAAATTATGTGTTCTTAATAAATTGAAACAAAGGTTATTACATGTCAAAGAAGACTATTGTTGTTTGTGACCACATTCATCAGAGTGGTTTAGATATTCTTGCAAATGATAATGATATTGAGCTGATCAATGCTGCTGATGAACCAAAAGAGAAGCTGCTTTCAGAGATTATCCCTCTGGCTGATGTTGCTATCACACGTTCATCTACTGATGTTGATGATGCCTTTTTGGCAAATGCGAAAAAAGTGACTGCCGTAGTACGTGCAGGTGTTGGTGTGGATAATGTCGATATCCCTGCGTGTAGCAAGCAGGGGATTGTCGTAATGAACGTACCGACTGCCAATACCATTGCAGCGGTAGAACTTACAATGGCACACATGCTTTCATGTGTCAGAACTTTCCCTTATGCACATAATAATCTTAAGCAGGATCGTATCTGGAGGAGACAGGACTGGTATGGTACTGAGCTCAAAGATAAAAAACTTGGGATCATCGGTTTCGGTAACATTGGTTCACGTGTGGGCAAGAGAGCAAAAGCCTTTGAGATGGATGTGATCACCTATGACCCATACATTGATTCTTCCAAAGCGACAAATCTTGATATCAAATATACAAAAAACTTTAATGACATTCTCTCCTGTGATATCATTACGATCCATACCCCGAAAACCGAAGAGACCATCGGTATGATCGGTGCAGAAGAGATCGCAAAGATGAAAGATGGCGTGATACTGATCAACTGTGCAAGAGGCGGGCTGTATGATGAAGATGCACTGCTAGAGGGCTTGAAATCCGGAAAGATCGCTATGGCAGGGATCGATGTATTTAACAAAGAGCCGGCAACAGATCACCCGCTCCTTGATCTTGATAATGTAACGGTAACACCGCACCTTGGTGCAAATACCAAAGAGTCTCAGAGAAATATTGCGGTCCAGGCAGCAGAGAATGCGATTGCGGCGGCAAAAGGTATCGCCTATCCGAATGCACTCAACTTGCCTATCAAAGAGAATGAGCTTCCAGACTATGTACGTCCATACCTTGAGCTCGTCCAAAAGATCGGACATATCTCTGCGCAGGTAACAAAATCGGCGATCAAGTCTATCAAGGTCACGGCAAAAGGCGAGATCGCTGAATACGTTGAGTCACTTGGCACTTTCGCAACGGTAGGTGTATTGACCGAGTCTCTCTCTGACCAGGTAAACTATGTCAACGCTGAATTCGTTGCACATGAGCGAGGCATTGAGATCATCAAAGATACCAAACCTAATACGAGCGGATTTACCAATAAAATTGAAGTGAAGCTCACTACTCAAGATGGTACCATTACCATTGGCGGTACCGTATTTGACGGTACAGAACAGCGTATTGTTGAAATTGATGAGTATATTTTGGATGTTGAACCAAAAGGGACAATGGTCTTTTTCAGAAACACAGACACTCCAGGCGTGATCGGCGATGTAGGCAGAATCATGGCAAGCCATAATCTGAACATCTCAGATTTCAGACTTGGACGTGACAAGAAACAGCAGGCACTTGCCGTTGTTAAAGTCGATGGACAGGTGACTAAAGCGATTCTTGACGAGCTTTCGTCTCTTGAAGCGTGTATCAGCGTAAGTTACGCTTCTCTATAATTTAACAGCCTTTTGGCTGTTAAACTCTGCTAATCCCCCATTAATATCATCATAAGTTATATGTGATATAATCCCATCTTATTATCAATTAATCTTAGCTTACTCTCTGTTTGTTAGGTTATAATGTTATATTTACTGGGGGTATTGATGATGAAAAAGTATCTGATCTTTCTTTTGGCATTGCCGCTCTTTGCCGGCCTGGAAAATCTTCAGCTGCAGCAGGCACTGGAACTCTTGAAAGAGAATAACCTTGAGCTAAAAGTGTCTCGCTTTGAAGCACAGATGAAAGATTATGAGGCAAAAGCGGCAAAGGGACACCACTTTGGTAAACTGGACGTCACGGTTTCGGGGATGCGCTCCAATGATGCCGGAAACGTCTTTGGGTTCAAATTGGCGAGCCGTGAAGCTACGTTTGGAGACTTTGGAGCTGGTGAATTTGATCCTACAAATCCGAATGTCCTGAGTGTTCAACCTTATAATTTAAATTATCCGGAAGACAGAAATCACTTTCAGACCAAAATCTCCTATATGCTGCCGCTCTATACCGGGGGTAAACTGACCGAGTACGGGCGTATCACCGAGTCGATGCACGAGATGAGTCTCTTTGATGCAAAGCAGTTGCTGAATGAAAAGATCTTCCAGACGAAAAAAGCATTCTACGATATATCGCTGGTTGAAAACTATATCAGCAATCTCTCGAAGATCCTCCAGAACATCAAGCGGCTTGAAAACATCGTAGATACGATGCGAACAGAAGGTTATGCGCAAAATATCGATCTTTTGGAAGTTCAGGCGCGTAAAGCAGAAGCACTCAGTATGTACAACCAGGCCAAGCTTAACAGGGAGCTGGCTTATCAGTTCCTCTCATTCTTGCTCAACCGAAATGTATCCTCAATCAAAAAAATCAGTGATATCGCTCCTATCCCAACAGTAAGCCAGGAAAAGCTTGAAGCAAAAAATATCGATATCCAAAAAGCCCTTCTGGGTGAAAAGATCGCTGATATGGCGGTGGGAGTAGAAGAGGCCAACTTTTTACCGACTGTCGGTGCATTTGCAGAGTACGGAAGTGCAGATGACAAATTCTTAAACGAGTTCGAGCAGAAAGACTCCTATACCGTTGGAGTTCAGCTCACATGGAACCTCTTTGCCGGCGGAACAGACTATGCAAACCTTGAAAAAGCAAAGGTAAACCGTATGAAGATACAAAGTCAGGTAGCTTTGGCAAAGAGCGGTATCAGCCTGAAGGCAAAAAAGCTTGTAACCGAGATAAAAAGCAAAGATGCGGATGTGAGAAGCTATCAGAAACAATTAGAATTTGCACGTAAAGTGTATGAAAACTATCAAGGGCGTTATCAAGAGGGGATGGTCTCCATCTCGGATGTCCTGATCAAACAGTCTAAAGAATTGGAGATACTGCTGAAACTTTTAACTGCGAAAAATGAACGTAACACAAAAGTGTTTGAACTTAACAGTTTGCTAAACAGCAGTGATATATAAGAAACGAGGAGAAGATATGAAAAAATTAGTCACATTGATTACTCTGTTGTGTGTAACGGCAGGTGCATATGCCATCGATATCGAGTTAAGCGGGTCAGTGGTTTCGGATAATCAAAAAATGATCACAAGCCGCTATATGGGCTATGTGAAAAATATGGCAGTGAGTGAAGGAGAGATCGTCAAAAAAGGCCAGCTTCTTTACGAGATAGATTCCAAAGAGATAGAAGCGGCAGAAAGCCAGGTGGACCTTGCGATATCGCAGGCAAGACTTGCGCTTCAGATGAATAAAAGCCAATACACCAATGTCCTGACCAACCTTGCAAGGCATCAAAGGCTTTATGAGAAAAAAATGGTCTCCAAGTACGAGCTGGAGACCCTGGAACTTGCCGCAGCAAACCTCAAAGACATGGTTGAGATCGCAGAGCAGCAGGTCAAACAGGCAGAGGCAAAAAAAGAAGAGGTGCTCAATCAGTATAAGTATCTCAAGATCACTGCACCCAATGATGGTGTCATCGTTGAAAAGAAGCTTAACGAAGGCGAAATGGCGATCCCGGGGATGCCGGCCGTAGTGCTGACCGATCTCAGCCGCCTGAAAGTCATCGCGGAGATTGCAGAGACACAGCTTGTACATATCAAAGTAGGCACAGAGGTGGAATTAATGATTCCTTCTATCTCGTTTGCTACAAAGGGAAAAATTTCATCGATCATTCCAAGCTCCAACCCTATGACACACAAGTTCAAGATCAAGATGGAGTTTGACAAACAGGATGCTTCTGTGTATCCCGGAATGTATACAAAAATTATCATAAAGTGTGACTGTGATGCAAACCACCAATAAGAAAGAATATCAAGTAACCGATGTTGCAGGCAAGCTTGCAAAAGGGTTTTTAAGAAACCCTTTGACGGCTGTCCTGGGTGCTTTTTTGATCCTTATGGGGTATCTGGCACTGAACATTATGCCGCGTGAAGAGGATCCCCAGATCGCGATCTCCGGGGGTGCCGTGATCGTGCCGATGCCGGGCGCTTCTCCCAAAGAGATCGAAAATGTGATCATTAACCCGCTGGAGCGTAAACTAAGGGAGGTCAGCGGTATAGAGCATATCCACGGCATGGCGATGGACAATGTCGGCGTGGTCAACGTGATGTACTATATCGGAGAAGACAGGGAAGACTCGAATCTCAAGCTCTATGACAAGGTGATGCAGAATATGGATCAGTTGCCAAAAGGAACGATGCAGCCAATTGTCAAACCGTTTGATATCGATATTGATATTCCTATCGTCACCATTGCTTTTTATCCAAAACCCAAGAGCGAACTCTCCGAAGTAGAACTTTTCAAAATTGTCAGAGAGGTACAGCAAAAGCTCAATTCGGTCAATAATGTCGCAAAAACCACACTGAAAGGTGCGCGTAAAGCACAATACAATATCGAAGTGGATATGGGAAAACTCTCAGCATATCATCTCTCCCTTGGCCAGATCATGAAGGCAGTCCAGTCAGTGGCAGTCAATGTACCGGAAGTGAAGGGGAGAACACAGCAAAATACGCTTGTGGTCTTCGGAGTGAAAAATGCGATAGAGAGCGTAGAGGATGTTGGCAATGTTATGGTCACGCAGTATATGGGTTCACCGATCTACCTCAAGGATGTTGCTAAAGTGACGGAAGGTATCGATATCCAGAACTTCCAAACCGCAGAGATCCTTCATAAGAATGCCAAAGAAGAGCAGTTCAGCGAGTCAGCCAAACAGGTGACACTCACCGTTGCCAAGCTTGCGGGTACCAATGCCGTGTTTGTTGCCGATGAAGTGATGGATGTACTGAAATCCTATCAAGCGAGATTTGAAAAAGAGGGTATCGGCTATCTGGTCACAAGAAACTATGGGACCAGGGCCAATGAAGCCGTCAATGAGTTGATGCACCACCTGATCATTACGATTATCATTATTGCAGTGATGCTTGTCTTTGCACTGGGGTGGAAAGAGTCGATCATTGTTACTTTCACCGTGCCGGCGATCTTGGCGATCACACTTTTTGTTGCCTATCTGTCGGGGCAGACGATCAACAGGATCACGCTTTTTGCCTTCCTGCTTTCTCTTGGGCTTTTGGTGGATGCAGCCATTATTGTGATCGAAAATATCCACAGACACCTCCATGCGCATGATGTGGAGAGCAAAGAGATGGATGAACTGCTTGTCGAAGCGACCGATGAGATCGGAGCACCGACCAATGTCGCGACACTGGCGATCATCATGACGATGGTGCCTATGGCGTTTGTAGGAGGGATGATGGGATCATTTATGCAGCCGATCCCTTACAATGTACCTGTTGCGCTGATCGCTTCGCTTTTTGTGGCGTATATCTTTACCCCGTACTTGAGTCTGAAACTGCTGAAAAAACCAAAGCATAAACATCATCATAAAGAGGAGGCGCACTCATGAAAAAATTGGAAAATTTTATCTATGGCATCCTCAATGAAAAGAAAAAGAAGAAACTTGTCGTCACTCTGACTGCTGTAGCCTTCTTCGCTTCACTTTTGATGTTTCCGACAAAAATAGTACTCGCAAAGATGCTTCCAGGCAAGAGCGACAATACCTTTTCGATTTATATCGACACTCCGGCAGGTTCTTCGATAGAAGAGACGAAACGTGTCAGTTCCTGTGTGATCGATTTTCTGAAAAAAGAGGAAGAGATCATGCATATTGAACTTTTTATGGGGCAGGGAATTCCTCTGGATTATGCAGGCTTGGTCAAGGGTGCGAGCATGAAGCAGACGGAAAATGTTGCCGAGATATCGGTCAATCTTACCGATAAGCACCACCGTGATGAGCCTTCGTTCCTGATGGTACAGCGCCTGCGTCCTGCAATAAAGGAGGCATGTCTCCCTCTGGTCAAAGAGACCAACATTAAGTTCATCGAACAGCCGGCAGGCCCTCCGACGATGGCTTCTGTCGTTGTCGAAGTCCACGGCAGCAACCTTGAAAAGATCAGAAAAGTGGCACTGGAGACCTCTGAGATCCTCAGTCATACAGAAGGGCTTGTCGATGTTGATGTCATGACGGATGAGATTTTTGACAAATATGAGCTGATACCTGATAAAGAGAAGATTTCACGTTCCGGTCTGAGCGTGGAACAGGTCAATAACATTCTTTATCTCGCTTTTGAAGGGATGGTGGTCGCGCATAAAAACTCGAATAATTCCACCGACCAGATACCTATTTTCCTAGTCTTGGAAAAAGAGAGCAAGAAACTTTTCTCCAAAGATGAAGCTGCGCTCAAAAGCAAACTCTCTTCGCTCAACCTGATGAATATGCAGGGGGTAATGGTCCCTTTGAGCGAAGTGGTGTATATTAAAAAAGTGAAATCCAATCCTATGATCATGCATAAAAATCTGAGTCGTATGATCAATGTCATTGCAGAGACAGATATGGTCTCCCAGGTTTACCCGCTGCTTGATGCCAGAGGACAGATGATAGAGTATTTCGAGAAGGAGTATATCGTTGAAAAAGAACCGGGTATCAATACCTATATGTTCGACCTGCATCTGACGGACAGGGAAACAGGAGAAAAGATCCTGCTCCGCTGGGATGGCGAGATGAAGGTGACACTGGATACCTTCAGGGATCTTGGCGGTGCATTTATCGCTGCACTGGTATTGATCTTCCTGTTACTGGTGGTTTACTACAAGAGTTTTGTGCTTAGCGGTATCATCCTGCTGGGTTCCTTTCTGTCGCTCATCGGTGTGATCGTAGGGCACTGGGTGGCAAACTGGTTTACGAGTGAAACGTTTTTCCTTACGGCAACCTCATTGATCGGATTTATCGCACTGATGGGGATCAGCTCGCGTAACTCGCTCCTGCTGATCGACTTTGCCAGATCACTGATGGAGTGCCAGGGTATGCCGAAACGCAGAGCGATCGCAGTCGCCACGGCAACCAGGGCGAAGCCTATCGCACTGACGGCTGTAGCGATCATCCTCGGGTCGGCACTCCTTGCCAGTGACCCCGTCTTTGGAGGGCTCGGGGTGGCATTGATCTCCGGTACGGTCGCTGCGGTATTTGTATCGCTTCTCTTTGTCCCGATCCTGATGGATAATGCCAAGGCGATGGATTTTGAGAACGGCACATGTGATATGGAACATCATAACATCTCTATTACGAAATAATCTTTTATACCTCTAGTGTTCCCGCTTCTTGGCGGGAACGCTTCGCCTCACCTTTTTATTAACCAACCATTCGATATAATCTGTCCAATGATTTTATTTTGAGGAGCTAGTATGGCTACAATAGGCATGGGTGATATCAAAAAGGGTACAAGACTTGAGCTCGACGGAAACCCTTATAGGGTAACTGAGTTTCAACACGTGAAACCGGGCAAAGGGGCGGCGTTTGTAAGGGTAAAGATCAAAAACCTGCAAACAGGCAAGGTGATCGAAAAAACGATCCATGCGGGCGACAAGTTTGAAGTACCGGAACTTCAGCAAAAAACGATGCAGTATCTCTATGATGATGGCGAGTTCCTTCAGTTTATGGATACAGAGACATTTGAGCAGATCGGCTTGACGCATGAGCAGGTAGGAAAGGATACCTTCGATTTTATGATCGACGGTATGGAGGCGGAAGTGCTTTTCCATAACGGAAAAGCGATCTCAGTCGAGATCCCTCAGACGGTAGTCCTTAAAATCGTAGAGACTCCGCCAAACTTCAAAGGTGACTCACAAGGCGGTAAAAAGCCTGCGAAGCTGGAGAGCGGTGCGGTGGTGCAGGTACCGTTCCATATCCTTGAAGGTGAAATGATCAAGGTAGATACGGTAGAGGGCAAGTACCTCGAAAAAGCGAAATAATCCTTTTTTTGATCGGGAGTTTCCCGATCGTAACTCCATTTTTTACTTCATTTAAAAACTTCACATGGGATTCGATTTTTTCTCAGCGGTTTTCATTTAGCATTTATTGATCTTATATCGTTATAATCATTACAGTGACATAGATAAAGGAGAACAATCAATGGCAAAAGTAGTATTACCACTGGCAAAAGGATTTGAAGAGCTTGAAGCGGTTGCTCTGATCGATGTAATGCGTCGGGGAGGCATCGAAGTGTGTATCGCCTATCTGGGGCAGGATCGTGCAGTACTTGGAGCCAATGGGATCACTCTTATGGCAGACACCCCTATCGCTGAGGTCAGTGCCGATGCGTTCGATATGATGGTGCTGCCCGGAGGATGGGGCGGGACCTATGCGCTGGCCGAAGATGCAAAGGTGATCTCCCTGCTTCAGGAGTTTAAAGCAAACAAGATTGTAGGCGCGATGTGTGCTGCACCGTATGTGCTTAAAAAAGCCGGAGTGCTGGGACATGACTATACTTGTTATCCGGGGTCCAGGGATGAGATCAACCATCCGGGATACAGAGAAGACAGTAAGGTTGTTGTTGACGACAACGTCATGACTTCACAGGGACCGGGAACCGCTGTATGTTTCGGGCTTGCAATTCTTGAAAGACTGGCAGGCGTGCAGACGATGCAGAAGGTAAAAGAGGGAATGTTGCTGGATTATTGCTAATACAAGTGCGGGATTTAAAGGAGATTTATCTAAAATACGTCCCAACAAATAGAAAGGTAGATGATGTCAGAAGAACCGAAAAACATGCCAAAATACACCCATTTACATCTCCATACCGAGTACTCGCTGCTCGATGGGGCCAATAAGATCAAGGCATTGGCGAAGAAGGTCAAGGAGCTGGGTATGGATTCGGTCGCGATGACCGATCATGGTAATATGTTCGGTACGATCGACTTCTATAACACGATGAGAAGCGAGGGGATCAAACCGATCATCGGGATGGAAGCGTATGTCCATAACCAGCCTGATATCGATGACAAGAGTGTACGACAACGTTTTCACCTCTGTTTGTATGCCAAAAATGATGTAGGATACAAAAACCTGATGTATCTAAGTTCTCAGGCTTACCTGAATGGCTTTTATTATTACCCCCGCATCAACTGGGACCTGCTCAAAGAGCATTCTGAGGGACTGGTCTGTACCTCTGCCTGTCTTCAGGGTGAGGTCAACTGGCACCTGAACCTCTCTGAACGGAACGTGAAGTTCGGTGCCAAGGGATATGAGGAGGCGAAGCGCGTAGCGCTCAAATACAAAGCACTCTTCGGCGATGATTTCTATCTGGAGATCATGCGGCACGGTATCGGTGACCAGCTTCGTATTGACTCTCAGATCATACAGCTTTCACAAGAGACGGGTATAAAGATCGTCGCCACTAACGATACACACTACACCAAGCCAGAAGACGCGGATGCCCATGAAGCCTTTATGTGTATCGCGATGAACAAACTCTATGATGACCCCAACCGTATGCGTCACTCGGTCCATGAGTTCTATGTCAAGTCTCCCCAGGAGATGGCAAAACTCTTCGCCGATATTCCCGAAGCACTGGAAAATACACAGGAGATCGCGCAGAAGTGTAACCTGGAGATCAAGCTGGGCAACCCCACACCGCCGAACTTCAAGTTTGCAAGGGAGAAAGCGGCGCTGATAGGTCTCGAGCTTCCAGAACCGGATGAAGAGTACTCTCTGGCGAACGATACTGCACTCTTTATTGAAGAGTCCAGGAGAGGACTTGAAGAGCGCCTGAAAATCGTTGATCCTTCCAAGCATCAGGAGTACCGAGAGAGGCTGGAGACCGAAATAGAGATCATCTCCAATATGAAGTTCCCGGGATATATGCTGATCGTATGGGAATTCGTCGATGCTGCCAAGAAGATGGGTATCCCTGTAGGGCCGGGACGTGGGTCTGCTGCGGGGTCACTGGTGGCCTATGCTTTGCGCATCACCGATATCGATCCGATGCCCTATGGCCTGCTCTTTGAGAGATTCCTCAACCCGGAGCGTGTATCGATGCCGGATATCGATATGGACTTCTGCCAGGCCCGCCGCCAGGAGATACTGGATTATGTGATCGAAAAATACGGGCGTGTGAACGTCGCCCAGATCATTACTTTCGGTAAACTGCTTGCCAAAGGGGTGATCCGTGATGTTGCGAGGGTACTGGATATGCCGTACGCCAAAGCCGATGCTATGGCGAAACTGATCCCCGATGAGCTTGGGATAGACCTGAAAAGTTCGTACGAAAAAGAGCCCAAGATCAAGGAGCTCCTGGAGAGTGACCCTCTGGCTGCACGTACCTGGCAGTATGCACTTGCACTTGAGGGGCTGAACCGCAATGCCGGGACCCATGCTGCCGGTGTCGTTATCTCGAATGAACCCCTATGGAAGAAGACACCGCTCTTCAAGCCTTCGGGACTCAATACGCTTGCGACGCAATACAGCGGAAAATATGTCGAAGATGTGGACCTGATCAAATTCGACTTTCTTGGGCTGAAGACGCTGACGGTGGTCGAAGAGGCCAATAAACTTGTAGAAAAAAGGCACGGAAAGCGTATCGACTTTGTCAAAGAGGATATAAATGACAAAGGCGTCTATGAGTATATCTCTACAGGCGAGACACTGGGGCTCTTTCAGATCGAATCTGCCGGAATGCAGGATCTTGCCAAAAAACTCAAGCCATCGGGTTTTGAAGATGTTATTGCGATGCTCGCGCTCTATCGTCCGGGTCCGATGGAGTCCGGGATGCTTGATGACTTCGTAGAGCGTAAGCACGGGCGCGCGGAGATCACCTATATGTTCCCTGAGCTTGAGCCGATCCTCAAGCCGACCTATGGGGTCATTGTCTACCAGGAACAGGTCATGCAGATCGTACAGACGATCGGCGGCTTCTCCCTTGGCGGCGCAGACCTTGTCAGACGGGCGATGGGGAAAAAGATCAAAGAAGAGATGGACAAGCTCAAAGAGCAGTTTGCAGAAGGTGCATCAGAGAAAGGTTTTGACCGTGCCAAGGCCGAAGAGCTCTTCGATCTGATCGTGAAGTTCGCCGGATACGGGTTCAACAAGTCCCACTCTGCCGCGTATGCCCTGATCACGTTCTATACTTCATTCCTGAAGCGCTACTATCCGACGGAGTTTATGGCGGCCATCCTGACACTCGAGAAGAACAATACCGACAAGGTCGTGAAATATGTGGATGAGCTCAAACGCATGGGTATTGATCTCTTGCCGCCTGATGTCAACCGTTCTGGGTTGGTTTTTGAAGCCCACAGAGTGGAGGGCAGAGAAGCGGTAATGTTCGGAATGGGTGCGATCAAAGGCGCAGGGGATATTGCGATCAACTCGATCCTTGAAGCACGTAAAGCGGGTGAGTTCAGGGATATAAGCGATTTTGTTTCCCGTATCGACTCCAACAAAGTCAACAAAAAAGTGATCGAGTCGCTTATCAAGGCAGGGGCATTGGACTGTTTTGGTTATTCGCGCCATGCGATGCTTTCTCAGATCGAAGAGATTTTGGAAGCAGCGAAGAAAGCTGCTGATGCAAAAAAAATGGCTGAAAACTCGCTTTTTGGAGCAGGAGAAGAGATGACAGCGGTGACATTGGCACTCTCACCCATGCCGGAGTTTGAACCCCTGGAGATACTGGAAATGGAGAAGGCCTCTCTTGGGTTCTACGTATCCGGGCACCCTCTGGACAAGTTCCGCGAAGCACTGGAGGAGATCAGCTATACGCTCAGTTCCGAGATCGATGATCTTGCGGATGGTTCAGAGGCACTTTTGATCGGAAAGATCGAAGGTATCACAGAAAAGATCAGTAAAAAAGGCAATAAGTTCGGCATCGCCAATGTCATGGACCTACATGGAAATATCGAGTTGATGCTCTTTGAAAAGAGGCTTAAAGAACTTGAAGAGGACTTTGACCTGACTAAACCGATCGCTTTCAAGGTGAAGATCACCAAGGACGGTGACTTTACCCGTATGAACATCCTCAAGATCGAGTCGCTTAAAGATGCGAAAAAAGAGAAGGTTAAGGTCAGAAAAGAAGAAAAACATGTCGAGGAGCCGGAACAGCCGCCGCTTATCCTGGCACTTAATCTGATGCCGGATCCCAAGATCGCAGAAGAGTTGATGTGTTTGGCGGAAAAGTATCCCGGTAAACGCCCGCTTGAACTCCATATCAAGTCGAAGCTTGCGGATGTGGTGATCGAGAGCAAGATGAAAGTGAGCGAACTTATTGTAGAAGAAGCCAAAGAGCTGGGTGTCTACCTGGAGGAACCACTCGTCGTTGAAGGATAACCAATGAGCAAGATAGGTCTATTGCCGGTCTTGCTGATGATCGTTTTGCATGCGGCAGAAGATAAAAAAACGGTAGAATAATATTTTGGAGAAACAGCGAAAAGCGTGGCGTGCCATACCGCTTATGCAACTCACGTGTTTGGTACATTAAGAGAACAGAAGGAAGAGACAATGTGGCGTAAATTTATACTTTTTATCTCCCTGCTCGCATTGAGTAGTGCTCAGGAGACTCCAAAGATGCTGCATGCACACAGTATCGTGGTCAGCCATAAGGCCAAGGATGGGAGTGTTGCAAAGATCAATGTTGCCAGGGATTCTGACCTGAGATGCAGGGAAGTCCCCTTTGACGGTAAGTCATTCTGGAGCGAAGACTATCCTCTTCAGACGGTACCGGAGTTCTGCACAAAGCGTTTTATTACCACAGCAGGCGTACTTGCCCCTATGAAGATGCATGAGAAGATCGACACTTACGGTGAACTCGAGGTGCTGGAGTTTCTTGAAGAGATGCAGGAAGATCCGGGCATGCTTTTTGTTGACAGCCGTAAAGAAGAGTGGTATGAAGCACGAACAATCCCCGGTGCGGTCAATATCCCCTTTATCTATTTTACCGAACGGGGAACGTGGGAAGAAAAGAAACAGGAAGCACTGAAGCTGCTGGGGGTGAAACTGGCAAAAGAGGGGTATGACTTCTCCGCAGCCAAGACCGTGCTTTTTTTCTGTAATGGTGTTTGGTGCAGACAGTCTCCCCAGATGATCGAAGCACTGCTGGAAATGGGATATCCCCCTGAAAAGATGAAGTGGTACCGTGGCGGGCTGCATAGTTGGCTGAACGTGGGCATGACCTCGTTATCTCCTTCAAAGTAGAAAAAAGGACATAGGGTGAATGTACTTGCACTTATCGTACTTGCCGCAGCCCTCTCTCTGACCCTCAATCTACTGCTGAAACGTTTTGATGTTTCTACTATTGTAGGGTATATCTTTACGGGTTTTATCATCGCAACATTTTTTGACTATGTCAAGATAGATCAGCAAATCTTAGCCGAACTTGCAGAGTTTGGAATTGTTTTTCTGATGTTCACCATTGGCTTGGAATTTTCCCTGAACCACATGAAGCGCATGAAGCAGGAGGTATTTCTATTTGGGATACTGCAGGTAGTGCTCACTGCATTCTTGTTTACCTACTTAAGTATTGCACTCTTTGATTTGCCATTGAAAAGTGCTTTAGTGGTGGGAACGGCGCTTTCGCTCTCCTCTACAGCGATCGTATTAACCACACTCAATGACAATGGCGACATACACCGGCCATATGGAAGATATGCACTTGGGATCCTTCTTTTTCAGGACATAGCAGTGATACCGATATTGCTTTTGGTCTCTTTTTTGGGCAAACCTTCCGGTTCTCCATCAGAAATTATTTTGGGTACATTGGTTTCCGGTTTTATTGTCATCTTTACGCTTTTTGTCGTGGGAAAATATGCAACGACCAAATTTTTGGGAGCTGTAGCCGACAGTAAAAAAGAGGAACTCTTTATCCTGGCGATATTGCTGATCGTGCTTTCTGCATCACTCTTTGCGCATGTATTCGGATTTTCCTATTCCCTTGGTGCATTTATTGCAGGAATGTTGATCTCTGAGAGTAAGTATAAACATCAGATCGAAGCAGACCTTGTCCCTTTCAGGGATATCTTGCTTGGACTCTTCTTTATCACGGTAGGACTTCAGATCAATCTTGCGGTGGTCAGGGAGTATTTCTTTGTCATAGTCGGGTTGACCGTGGCAATCCTTCTTCTTAAAGCGATCATTATCTTTTTGATCACCGTGATCTTCTCATTTCCAAAGCGTGCCTTTAAAACGGCACTGGCTCTGGCACAGGTAGGGGAGTTTTCCTTTGCCGTGTTTGCCTTGGCAAAATCCTATCAGCTTGTTGACAATGAAGTGCTTCAGGTGCTGATCTCCGTAGTCGTTGTTTCACTGATCTTTACCTCATTGTCAGTCAAGCATGTCCGAGCCTTTACCAATCTCTTCTATCAAAATCCTACTGAGGCGATGAGGGAACCTATCGGATCATCACCGATTTCTCATCATATTCTTGTATGCGGATATTCGTTGCTCGGTCAGCGTACCGTAGAAGAGCTCAAATCCCAGGGGATCCCCTATATAGCGATCGAACACGACAGAAGTCTGGTGAAGTTGGGAGAAGAAAAAGGAGACAGCGTTTTTTTTGGAAATGCAGCATCAAAAAGACTGTTGAGTTCATTGGATATCAAAAATGCGACCGCAGTGATTATTGCGATTGACAACGATGAAAAGATCAGGCTGATCTGTGAAGCGATCCAGAGTATTGATGAGAGGATCGATATCGTCCTCAAGGTTTCAGACCGCAGGCAGATAGAAAAGCTTTCCGATCTGCCTATCAAAAGTTTTGTCAATCAGAATGAAACGGTAGCGAAACTTTTGGTTGATCAGGCACTCAAATGTGAAATAGCCTAACCTATGTGTTTTCAAAATGTTACATATTGATATAAAAATATGAAATAAATCACATAGATCAATCTTTTTTCAGGATTGTATTTTCCAGCTTTCTCTCTTCTTTTCCCCTGTGAGAGTCATTTTTTGTGTAGTATGGAAACAGTTTTAATGGATAACTTTTTGATAACCAAAAGTTTCACTCTCCTTATACGAAAATAGTGCTACACTTGTTCCACTAAAACAAAAAGTAAGGAACAATTATGGCAAAAATCATTTGGTCAAAAATTGATGAAGCTCCGGCTTTGGCAACGTATTCATTTTTCCCGATTGCATCTAAATTCTGTGCAGCTGGCGGTGTAGAGCTTGAACAAAGTGACATCTCTCTTGCAGGTCGTGTACTTGCAGCAATGGGATTGGCTGAAGATGAACTTTCAAAACTGGGTGAGCTTGTACTTAATCCTGAAGGTAACATTATCAAGCTTCCAAACATCTCTGCATCAGTAGGACAGCTTAAAGATTGTATCGCTGAACTTCAAGGTCAAGGTTATGATATCCCTAACTACCCTGAAAACCCGCAAACAGATGCTGAAAAAGAGATCCAGGCAAAATATAGCACATGTCTTGGTTCAGCGGTTAACCCGGTACTAAGAGAGGGTAACTCAGATAGACGCGCGGCAAAAGCAGTGAAAAACTTTGCTCAGAAAAACCCGCACAAACTAAGAGCTTATGCTGAGAATTCAAAAGCTGCTGTTGTACACATGGATGGTAAAGGCGACTTCTACGGCAACGAAAAATCAGTGACTATGGAGAAGGCACAAAAAGTAACGATCGCACTGAACGGCAAAGAACTTAAGTCTATCGATGCTCTGGAAGGTGAAGTGCTTGACGGTACATTCATGTCTGTAAAAGCGCTTAGAGATTTCTATAAGGAAACGATCGAAGAAGCAAAAGCAAAAGGCCTGATCTGGTCGGTACACCTCAAAGCAACAATGATGAAGATCTCTGATCCGATCATGTTCGGTCATGCATTTGAAATCTTCTTTGAAGATGTATTTGCCAAATATGCTGATCTTTTCAAAGAACTGGGTGTGAATCCAAACCTTGGTATGTCAGATCTTGAGAAGAAGATCAAGGGTCATGCGCAAGAAGCTGAGATCAAAGCGGCATTCCAGGCAGTTGTCGATGCTGATGCACCAAAAATCGCAATGGTTGATTCTGATAAAGGTGAAACAAACTTCAACGCACCAAATGACATCATTATCGATGCTTCTATGCCGGTTGTGGTAAGAGAAGGTGGTAAGCAGTGGGACAGAACGGGTGCTGCGCTTGAAACATTGGCTGTTATCCCTGACAGTACTTATGGTTTCTTCCACCAGGAGATGGTGGCTGACTGTGTGAAAAACGGTCAGTTTGATGTAACGACGATGGGTACAATGCAAAATATCGGTCTTATGGCTCAAAAAGCGGAAGAGTACGGTTCTCACCCAACGACATTCGAACTCTCTGAAGCGGGTACAGTAACTGTAACAGCTGAGGATGGTACAGAGCTTATGAGCTTTGAGTGTGAAGCAGGTGATATCTGGAGAATGTCAAGAGCAAAAGATATCCCGATCAAAGACTGGATCCGTCTAGCATTTGAGAGAGGTCAGATCGAGCAGATCCCTGTAGTGTTCTGGCTGGATGAGAACAGAGCTCACGATGCGCAAATGATCGCAAAAGTGAAAAAATATATGCCGGAGTTTAACACTGAAGGTCTTGAGATCCACTTTATGGATATTGCAGCTGCTACAAGATTTACCAACGAGAGAATCAGAGCAGGTAAAGACACGATCGCGGTCACAGGTAACGTTCTGAGAGACCACTTGACAGATATGTACCCGATCCTTGAGCTTGGCACATCGGCTAAGATGCTTTCTATCGTTCCGTTGCTTGCCGGTGGCGGTCTGTTTGAAACCGGTGCAGGCGGTTCAGCGCCTAAGCACGTAGATCAGTTCCTTGAAGAGGGCCACCTCAGATGGGATTCTCTTGGTGAGTTCCTTGCACTTGCAGAGTCACTGAGAATGATCGATCAAAAATACCCGAATGCTAAACTTGCTGCTGTTACAGCTGCACTTGATGTTGCAAATCAGGAGTACCTAGACAACAACAAAGCGCCAGGCAGAAAAGCGGGTGAGCCGGATAACAAAGCGTCTCACTTCTATGTGGCTCAGTACTGGGCGACAGCGTTGGCTGATTCTTTGGACAAGGATCTTCAGGCTACATTTACTCCGATAGCGAAAGCGCTGAAAGAGAACGAAGAGAAGATCATGGAAGAACTTCTTGCAGCAGAAGGCAAAGCACAGGATATCGGCGGATACTACCACCCTGATGATGCAAAAGCTGAAGCAGCGATGAGACCGTCTGCAACACTCAATCGCATTATCGATACTATCTAATTCGTTTCTTTATTAGACAGTATCTGACACTGCATCATGATGATGCAGTGTTTCTTATCAAAATATTTCAACATTTTGGTATACTAATCTTCTCAGATTTTTCTGACAATAACATAGGGTAGTCGACTTCTAAAGCATTGCAAAACATTATTGATGATCTTACGGGCATGAGCGCCCTAAAATGATGAGTTATGTTTTGCTAAAGAGTCACCCTATGGATCTCATTAGAAAGGATTCAAATGGCTAAAGGTAGAAAAGTAACGATTATTGGAACGGGTAACTTCGGTTCAACCGTTGCATTTATTTTGGCAATGAACGGGGCATGCCACAACGTGGTATTGAGAGGGCGTGATATCGACAAGGCAAGAGGAAAAGCACTTGATATGTCCCAGGCTGCGAACGCAGCACGTCAACATACGGTCGTAAAGGCAGCAGTCGGGCCTGAGGATATTGCCGGTTCGGATATCGTAGTGATCACGGCAGGCGCACCAAGAACACCCGGAATGAGCAGAGATGATCTGCTTAGCAAAAATGCAGCGATTGTAAAAAAATATGCGAAAGAGATCAAAGAGCATGCGCCCGAATCCATCGTCATTGTGGTATCCAATCCGCTTGATGCGATGACGTATGTGGCACAAAAAGTGACAGGATTTCCAAGAGAAAGAGTGCTTGGAATGGCCGGTATCCTTGATGCCGCACGTATGGCACACTTTATCTATGAAAAACTTGAGTATGGCGCAGGGCAGATCCGTGCTACGGTAATGGGAGGACATGGCGATACAATGGTTCCTCTGCCTAAGTTTACAACCGTTGCAGGTGTACCGATCGAAGATCTCCTGGATGCAGAGCAGATCGGCGAGATCGTTCAGAAGACAAGAAACGGCGGCGCAGAGATCGTAAACCTTTTGGGGGACGGTTCAGCATACTATGCACCGGCAAAATCTACGGCGATCATGGTAGAGTCTATGCTACGAGACACGAAGCAGATACACTCTTGTGCCATTATGCTTGAAAATGATTATGGTTATTCAGGCATTGTTTCCGGTGTTCCGGTGATGATCGGTGCCGGAGGCGGGGAAGAGGTGATCCATATGACACTGAAGCCGCTTCAGCAGGAGCGTTTTGCCAAGTCTGTGGCTGCGGTACAGGAGATGGTAGACAAGCTCTATGAACTGAAAATCTTCGACGAAGAGGCGTAGTGTGGCAGGACGTAGGGTAGGGATCGTAGGCGCCGGCGCTGTAGGCGCAACGGCAGCATATTCATTGGTGATGACGGGCAGCTGTGAAGAGATCGTTCTTTTTGATATTGTCGAAGGCGTAGCGCAAGGTAAAGCGATTGACATGGGCCAGGCGGCTCACTATTCGCCAAAAGGTACCAGGGTGACTGCTGTAAAAAGTGCGGCAGAGATGAAAGATTGTGATGTTGTCGTGATCACTGCGGGTGTACCGAGAAAAGGTGATATGACCAGGGCTGATCTTTTGATGATCAATGCCAAGATCATGAAAAATGTGCTCAGTGATGTGGCGAAGCACTCTCCAGATGCCATTATCATCTGTGTTTCCAATCCTCTGGATGTCATGACCTATGTCATCCATAAGATGACAGGTTGGGAACGTAACCGTATTATAGGAATGGCCGGCGCTTTGGATGGTGCCAGAATGGCTTATCAGATCTACAAGACTCTTGGGTATGGAATGACGCAGACAGGTGATCTTGTCATCGGTGATCACGGTCAAAATATGATTCCTCTGCCACACAAGGTACAGGTTGGATCAGTGAATGCAAGTGAACTTCTGAGTCAAGAACAGATGGAACAGATCATTGACCGTACGAAAAACGGAGGCGCTGAGATAGTGAAGCATCTGGGTACTTCAGGCTATTATGGTCCCGGCCGTGCCGTAGCACATATGGTGGAAGCGATACTGGATAATTCCCGTATTGTTGTCTCCTCTTCGGTACTGCTTCAGGGAGAATACGGATACAGTGATGTCTGTGTGGGCGTACCGGTTGTACTCGGCCGTAACGGGGTTGAAGAGATTATCCAGATCGATCTTGATGAAGAGACAGAAGCGAAGTTTAAAGTTTCGGTAGAGTCTATTCGGGACAATATCGATATTTTGTTTGAGAATAAATTTTTTGAATAGGATGGTAAATGAGAGAAATCGAATATAATGAGGTGGTAAAAGCCGTTAAAGACATGATCATGTATAGCGGCACCGATCTTCCGCAGGATACGTATGATGCATTAAAGCAGGCAATGGAAGAGGAGAAGTCACCTGTAAGCAAAGAGGTGATCCGCCAGATCCTTGAAAATGCGGATATCGCTAAAGATGAGAAAAGACCGTTGTGTCAGGATACCGGCCTTGCTGTTTTCTTTGTGAAAGTCGGCGATGAGGTAAAGATCAAGGGCGGGCTGCTGAAAGATGCGATCAACGAAGGTACGGAGCAGGGGTATACGGAAGGATATCTCCGTGCTTCGACCTGTGAACCCTTCAGCCGGGCAAACTTGAAGGACAAAGTAGGATACAACCTTCCTGCGATCATTCACTTCGACCTTGTAGCAGGAGACAAGATCGATATAGAATATGCGGCAAAAGGCGGCGGATCGGAAAACGTAAGCAGGGCGAGGGTATTTCCTCCTGCTGCAGGAAAAGAAGGTATCATCGAGTATGTCAAAGAGGTGATCAGTGATGCCGGCGGGAACCCCTGTCCTCCCATCACGGTAGGTGTCGGTATCGGCGGTACGTTCGAAAAAGCGGTGATAAGCTCCAAACATGCGCTCTTTAGAGATATCGGCAGTGTGAACACCGATCCGGAAATGGCGGAGCTTGAAGAGGCGATCCTCAATGAAGTGAACAAACTTGGAATCGGTGCAATGGGTATGGGCGGGACAAAAACCGCACTTGCAGTACATATCGAATCCAATCCGTGCCATATCGCTTCATTGCCTGTTTCTGTGAATGTGCAGTGTCACTCATCCAGACATACGCATATCACACTATAAGGAGAAAGAGGATGGCAACATACAATTTGACAACACCGTTGAGCAGCGAAGATACAAAAATGCTTAAGGCTGGGGATACTGTATTACTGAACGGGACGATCTATACAGCGAGAGATGCAGCACACAAGAGGCTTGTAGAGCTTATCGAAAAGGGTGAGGAGCTCCCGTTTGACCTTGAGGGATCAGTGATCTATTTTGTCGGTCCAACCCCTCCAAAACCGGGTGATCCTATCGGGAGTGCAGGCCCGACTACATCCTACCGTATGGACAGTTATTCTCCCACGATGCTGAAGCATGGCTCAAAAGGGATGATCGGAAAAGGAAAAAGAAACCAGGCAGTGAAAGATGCATGCGTCGCATATGACGGTATCTATTTTGGCGCAACGGGCGGTGCAGGCGCACTTCTTGGAAAGCAGATCAAAAGTGCAGAGGTGATCGCCTATCCTGAACTTGGTCCTGAGGCGGTACGTAAACTGGAAGTGGAAAATTTCCCGGTAACGGTGATCAATGATACATACGGAAACGACCTTTACCAAATGGGCAGGGAGCAGTACGAAGTCAAGGACTGACGCTTATCTACCTCTTCTTTGCATATCCTTTTTGAGGATATGCCTCTCTTTTTTCTCAATCCTTTTCATTTTAAGTTTTATTAATTATTATAAGATATTATTGTTACATATAATTTTTTCAAGGGAACGACTATGCAATTTCGGACAGAGAAAGATACCATGGGTGAGATGCAGGTGCCTGCAGATAAATACTGGGGGGCACAGACGCAACGTTCACTGCTCAATTTCGAGATCGGAAACGAGAAGATGCCTTTGGAGGTAGTATACGGTTTTGCACATCTGAAAAAAGCGTGTGCACTTGTCAATCATGAGCTTGGGCGTTTAAGCGGAGATAAGACGTTGGCGATCGTCAAAGCATGCGATGCGGTGCTCAGCGGGGAGCTGGATGATCATTTCCCCCTGGTGGTATGGCAGACCGGTTCTGGAACACAGTCCAATATGAATATCAATGAAGTGGTAGCAAACAAAGCCACAGAGATACTTGGAGGTGATTTTACTCAAGATAAACTGGTTCACCCCAACGATGATGTCAACAAAGGGCAAAGTTCCAATGATACCTATCCTACCGCTATGCGTATCGCAGAGGTTGTCTCTGTGACAGAGAGACTCATACCTGCACTAACGCAACTCAAAAGTACGCTGGAAGCAAAATCAAAAGCCTTCGGAGATATCGTCAAGATCGGAAGGACACACCTTCAGGATGCGACACCTCTGACACTGGGACAGGAGCTTTCCGGATACGTTGCAATGCTCAATACAAACCTTAAACAGATCAATGATGCCTTAAAATACTGCAAAGAACTCGCAATCGGGGGGACTGCCGTGGGTACGGGGCTCAACTCCCATCCTGGGTTCTCGCCGAAAGTGGCAGCACAGCTCAACGGTTTTATGGAGAAAAACTACGGTTTTGTCTCCCAGCCCAATAAATTTCATGCTTTGACCGGACATGATGCGGAAGTGGTACTTTCCGGAGCACTCAAGGCATTGGCTGCAAATCTGATGAAGATCGCCAATGATATCAGGTGGTTGGCATCAGGCCCAAGATGCGGGTTGGCAGAGATCGAGATCCCGGCCAATGAACCGGGTTCATCCATCATGCCGGGCAAAGTGAACCCCACACAGGCCGAAGCGATGACAATGGTAGCGGTGCAGGTGATGGGCAATGATGCAGCCGTCGGTATCGCAGCAAGCCAGGGTAACTTTGAACTGAATGTATTCAAGCCGGTGATCGCCTACAATATTCTACAATCAATAAGGCTTTTGGCCGATGCCATGGTCAGTTTTGACAGGAACTGTGCGACAGGTATCGTACCGATCAAAGAGAACATCGACAGATTCCTGAATGATTCGTTGATGCTGGTAACAGCGCTTAACCCTCATATCGGATATGACAATGCGGCCAAAATCGTAAAAAGAGCACATGCGAACGGTACAACGCTGAAGGAGGAAGCGGTGAATCTTGGATTGATGAGTGCCGAAGAGTTTGATGCGGCAGTGAAACCCGAAGAGATGATCATGCCTAAAGGGTAACAGTTTTCTATGGGTGAAAACCTCAATTTTGAGTAATTTTCACTCTTTCCTCTTAAAAACTGTGTAGATATAGTACACTTTTGCAAATTCAAATGAACTAATAAAAGAATTAATCCTAAATTATTTGATGAAATCCTATAATACATGAATTAATTTGTAATTTTAAAGGAGATAACGTGAATATTCATGAGTATCAGGCAAAACAAATTTTTGCCAAGTATGGTGTTCCTACACCAAAAGGTATCGTTGCCAATACTCCGGACCAAGCGGCTAAAAATGCTGCTGAGCTTGGCGGGGATATCTGGGTGGTTAAAGCACAAATTCATGCAGGCGGAAGAGGACTTGGCGGTGGAGTAAAGCTTGCCAAGTCTATCGATGAAGTAAGAGAGCTTGCGAGCCAGATCCTTGGGATGACACTTGTAACGCACCAGACGGGACCTGAAGGTAAGCTGGTACAGAAAGTCTATATCGAAGAGGGTGCGGATATCAAAGATGAGCTTTACCTTGGTGTCGTACTTGATAGAGCAAAAGAGATGCCTGTGATCATGGCTTCGACCGAGGGCGGTATGGAGATCGAGAAGGTTGCCGAAGAGACTCCCGAGAAGATCATCAAAGTCGCTGTTGACCCTGCGATCGGTTTCCAGGGATTCCATGGAAGAGAACTTGTCTTCGGACTTGGGATTACAGATCCGAACGAACAGAAGAAATTTATCGATTTTGCGTCAAAACTCTACAGGGTATATATGGAAAACGATGCGGAACTGATCGAGATCAACCCGTTGATCAAGACTGGATCGGGTGATTTCATTGCGCTTGACGGCAAAATGGGATTCGATGACTCTGCGCTGGGGCGTCACCCCGAGATCGAAGATATGAGAGATATCTCAGAAGAGGACCCGGATGAGAGGGAAGCGAGCCAGTACGGACTTAGCTATGTGGCACTTGACGGTGAGATCGGTTGTATGGTAAACGGTGCAGGTCTTGCAATGGGTACAATGGATACGATCAACTATATGGGCGGAACACCGGCAAACTTCCTTGACGTGGGCGGTAAAGCGAACGCTGAGACAGTGGCAAAAGGGTTTGAGATCATTCTTAAGAACCCGAATGTCAAAGCGATCTTTGTAAACATCTTTGGTGGTATCGTAAGATGTGACCGTATCGCGAACGGTATCCTTGAAGCGACAAAGATGGTAGATGTACATGTTCCTGTAATCGTAAGACTGGATGGTACCAATGCGCTTGAGGCAGCAGAAATTCTTAAAAATGCAAATATCGCAAACGTTATTCCTGCAACTGATTTGGCTGATGGTGCGGCAAAAGCAGTAGCAGCGGCAAAAGGAGAGTAAGAGATGAGTATTTTGGTAAACAAAGAGACAAAAGTAATCGTACAGGGTTTTACAGGAAGCGAGGGTACATTCCATGCTGAGCAGTGTATCGCATACGGTACAAACATTGTCGGTGGTGTAACGCCGAACAAAGGCGGGCAGGAGCACCTTGGCAAGCCGGTATTCAATACAGTCAAAGAGGCGGCTGAAGCGACAGGTGCTACCGTTTCTATGGTATTTGTTCCGCCTGCGTTCGTAGCAGATGCGGTCATGGAAGCGGCTGATGCAGGTATCGAGCTTGCCGTGATCATCACCGAAGGCGCTCCGGTACGTGACATGCAAGCGGCAAAAGCCTATGCCACAAAACACGGTATGAAGACAATCGGACCGAACTGTCCTGGTATCATCACGGCTGAAGAGTGTAAGATCGGTATCATGCCCGGTATGATCTTCAAAAAAGGGAACATCGGTCTTATCTCCAAGTCGGGTACTTTGACCTATGAGGGAGCAAACCAGGTAGTAAAAGAGGGATTCGGTATCTCAACAGCGGTTGGTATCGGCGGTGACCCGATCATCGGTCTTTCCTACAAGCAGTTGTTGCCGATGTTTGAAGCGGATCCTGAAACAGAAGCGATCGTCATGATCGGTGAGATCGGTGGAGACCTTGAGATCCAGGCAGCAGCTTTCATCAAGGAAAACATCACGAAGCCGGTTGTTGCTTTCATCGCAGGCCAAACTGCGCCTAAAGGCAAAAGAATGGGGCATGCCGGTGCGATCGTATCCGGTTCGGCAGGTACTGCAGCAGAGAAGATGGCAGCACTTGAAGCCGCAGGTGTCAAAGTAGTTGTTTCTCCGGCGGATATCGGTAAAGCCATCAAAGAAGTACTCTCCAAATGAGAACCGTTAAGCAAACGACAATAGTTTGTCGTTTGTAGGTTCGGAACCGAAGCGGTCGGAACGAAGTGAAGCCGCAAAGGATTTTCCGCTTACCCTCATCTTTGAAGCAGCAGCTCAGTTACTTACCTGGGCGTAAGCTCTTTCAGTACAACTTTCAAATCTAACGCAGACGAAAATATAATTTTACAAAAAACAAATTTAGAAACCCTATAACGAATTTTTAAAATCTACACACTCCTTACATATTTTTTCACTATAATGGTTGAATAAGATAAAAGGTAAATTATGAAACAGACATTCGAAGTACTTAACATAAAATGCGGAGGATGTGCCTCCACCATCAAAACGAAACTTTTTGATGCATTTGGAGAGATCGAGGTCGACCTGAGCAAAAATCCGCGTGAAATTACAGTGGATATCACAGAAGAGCGGGTACCTGAACTCAAAACTGCGCTAAAAAAGCTTGGTTATCCGATGAAATCAGAGCAGATAGGATTTGTAGAAGCAAATACAGCAAAGGCAAAAAGTATCATATCTTGTGCTATAGGGAAAATGAATCAATAAAAGAGTGAAAAGCACCTCTTCTTCTTGCTTCAAAATGTAACAAAATCGCTTATAGTTACAATAATGCCATGTTATTCATAGCTCCCTTAGAGAAACTAGTGTATCCTCAACCATAGTGAATTGTTTATCTCCTGTCTCTTATACACATCTCCGAGCCCACGAGACCGTACTAGATCTCGTATGCCGTCTTCTGCTTGAAAAA
>OGCK01000016.1_pt1 | contig 34637 bp, 34 predicted proteins | sample 1570051 | NCBI WGS metagenome assembly OGCK01 (sample SAMN06266181, study PRJEB24510) | hot springs metagenome | isolation source: hot spring sediment | place: USA: Zodletone Spring, Oklahoma | collected 2013-12-03 | reverse complement strand
AATGATACGGCGACCACCGAGATCTACACTATCCTCTTCGTCGGCAGCGTCAGATGTGTATAAGAGACAGTTATAACACAATGCAATTTCAGATAGATAAAACTGACGGCAAGGCCAGAGCGTGCACGATCACGACTGCCCACTCAAGGATACAGACACCGGTATTTATGCCTGTAGGCACGGTAGGCGCGGTCAAAGCACTTGATGCGGTTGACCTGCAGACTTTCATCAAACCCGAGATCATCCTGGGAAACACCTACCATCTCTACCTCCGTCCCGGGGATGATGTCGTTGCCAAAATGGGTAAGCTCCACGGCTTCACGAAGTATCCCAAAAGCTTTCTCACCGACAGCGGCGGGTTTCAGGCCTTTTCACTCTCTGACAATGTCAAGATCGACGAAGAAGGCATCCATTTCAAGAGCCATATCGACGGAAGCAGACACTACTTTACTCCCAAAAAAGTGATCGATATCCAGAATAATCTCGGTTCGGACATCATGATGATCCTTGACGATCTGGTCGCACTGCCTGCGACCCCTGAGCGTATCAAGGCAAGTATCGAACGTACCACACGCTGGGCAGAAGAGTCGATCAGCTACCACAAGGAGAACCAGAAAAAGGGTATCGGTGTCGATCAGAATATCTTTGCGATCATACAGGGCGGTATCGACAAAGGATTCCGTGAAAAGTCCGCCAAAGAGCTTTGTGCACTGGACTTTGACGGCTTTGCGATCGGAGGGCTCAGTGTCGGTGAGGCCAACCAGGATATGTATGATACCGTGGAGTGGACCACCCAGTTCATGCCCGAAGAGAAACCTCGCTACCTGATGGGTGTAGGCACCCCTGAAGACCTTGTGGAAAATGTCTACAGGGGGATCGATATGTTCGACTGTGTAATGCCGACACGCAATGCCCGCAACGGTACCCTCTTCACCTCTTTTGGCAAGATGCATATCAAAAATGCCGCCTATACCACCGATGAGAGTCCGATCGATCCCGAGTGTGGATGTATGGTCTGCCAGAACTACTCACGCTCCTACATGAGACACCTCTTCAGAGCCCATGAGATCACCTATCTCAGGCTCTCTACGATCCACAACCTCTACTACTACCTGCATCTGATGAATCAGATGAGAGAGGCGATCATGGAGGGAAGATTTGAGGCATTCAGAAAAGAGTTCTACGCAAAAAGAGGGATTGAGATAGCGTAGTAATCTCATGGATTTGATCTATCGGATTGTCACTTGATCAATATTTATATGCATTAAGGTCCAGAAACGTTTGCTTTTATCTCTTCATATCCGGTCCAAAAGCCTAATTAGGGCTCATCTCACCGGCCCTGGCAAATGCTGTTTCCAGATGCATACTGATACGGGCGACATGGGCACTGCTGCGTTGGAGCCACTTGAGGGCTTCAAGCGCTTTTCCGCCCTCGATGATGCTCACGGTATCGTCTGCCATCATGGAAGTTAATGTTGCTCTGCTGTGAGAGACAAATCTCCTGATCTTTTTCGCACTCTTTCTCCCAAAGATCGTCGCTTCATTATATGCTTGTTTCTCCAGACTCTTCAGCTGAAACTCTATATCTTCACATAGCCATTCGAATCCCTCTTTGAGATATGCTGAACGCATCAGGTAGTCGATACTCTTTTGGTCCTCCTGGCACCTGTCGATCAGGCGCTGAAGATGATCGGTGGTATGAATGATATCGATCAGCCGTTTCCAGTTGGTCTCTTCACTCTGTGAAAGATGTATCCTGTCGCAAAACACCTCTATCTCCTCCACTCTGCTCTCAATTTTCAGAAGATCAAATTTCTCGGCTTCTTCTTGGTTTGCCAGCCGATAGTGCATATAGAGCAGTACATTTTTCCACTCATCCTGAAGATACTTTTGTATCAGGCTCAACGCCACCGGGATATCTTCGAGCAACCCCTCTTCAAATTTGTAGTGCATACTGCTCTTCGATTTTGGTATGAGATGCTCCATCATCTCTGCAAATCTTCTGGCAAAGGGCAATACCACAATCACGCCAAGAGTGTTGAAAAAGGTATGAAATCCTACCAGCGCCAGCTCCGTATGTTCGCTGAACGCAGTCGGAAAGATATGAGGAAGTACCGTGCTGTAGGGTGTGATCAATAAAAACGCGCCCAGTCCCGTAAGAAAATTATAGATCACATGGGAAAATCCCGTCCGTTTGACCTCTACCGTACCGCCTATCGTGGCGATCAGAGCGGTAAAGGTCGTCCCCACATCCATCCCGATCACCAGAGCCGCGGCCTGTTCAAAGCCTATCGCCCCCGCATAGAGCAGTGTCAGCGTTGCTGCCACACCTGCACTGGAAGATTGGGTGATGATCGTGACGATGATCCCCACTATCAGCAGCTGCAGACGCCCCATCCATGTATCTTCAGGAAGATATTTTTGCAGAAGCACACTCTCTACGCCTGACATCGCCCCCTGCATCCACTCTATGCCTACAAAAATAAGTCCAAATCCGGCCAGCGCATACCCTATCGCGGCCATTTTATCAGAGAAAAAGAGCTTAAGCATCGCACCCAGCAGGATAAAAGGCAGGATCACCGTACCCAGTTTGAGCTTGAACCCGAGCAGTGCCACCATCCATCCGGTGACCGTCGTACCAATATTGGCCCCAAAGATGATCCCCAGAGCCTCGGGAAAGGCCAGAAGCCCAGCCCCCACAAAACCTACCGCTGCCACTGTCGTAGCGCTCGAAGATTGCAGGATCGCTGTGGTGACCGCTCCGGTGAGTGCACCGCTCGCCGGGGTTCTGGTAAAATGCATCAGCGCTTTGCGTATACGGTCGCCTGCCAGGGCACGCAACCCTTCAGTCATGATGATCATACCGATCATAAAAATACCGATACTTCCCAGCAGCTGCGATATCTTCAGAATGGTCTCTATGCTCACCTATCGCTCCTTGCCAACCTTGCGCTTCTTCTCTGTATCATACCATAGTTGATTCCAAACTATGATAGAATAGAGGATACAAAAAGGAGTAACCTATGGCTGAGCTTGAGATAGAACGCAAGTTTCTGCTTTTGCCCTGCAGGGTAAAAAAGTTCTTGGATCTTTATACGATTCTGTACAAAAAAGTACGCCTTGAGCAGTACTATGTTTCGACTCCGGCCTCTCCCTATACACGTTACCGTAAAAAGGGTGATACCTACTATCAGACGATCAAAAGCGGTGAAGGGATGGTGCGCGAAGAAAAAGAGTTCGAAGTCTCCGGGGAAGAGTATGAAGCACACAAGAGAGAAGCGCTTGGCCGTATCATCACAAAAGAGCGTTATACCTTTGAGTATCAGGGAAATACGTATGAGATGGACAGCTTCAAAGGCACATTGAAAGGGTTATGCTATCTAGAGATCGAGTTTTCGGATGAAGAGAGTGCAAAGGCCTATAAAGTGCCTGATATTTTTGAGGAGCTGCTCGTCACGGAGGTCACTTATGATAATGCATTTAACAATGCTGCTCTGAGTAACTCTAATATTTTCCCGACCCCTCAACTCAGGCATGCGTATATTGATGAAGATCAAGGACTTTATGAGATCACCCCCTTTCTGGCTACCCATCATGCGATCGATACAATGATCTATCTGCTTACCAGCGAGATAAAAGGGTATCAAACACAACTGAAAAATGATCCCAAAGATGTCGAAGCGTTGCATCAGTTCCGTATCCATATGCGAAAGCTTCGTGCACTGCTGCAGGAGTTTGAACTTTTTTTCGATCCGAAATGGCGGAAGAAACATAAAAAACTGCTTGCCAGGCTCATGGAAAAGACCAATAAGAAGCGGGACAACGATGTGGCATTGATCGATATCAATACCTTTGAAAAAAAACTCGGCTCAAAAAATAAAAAATCTTTGGATTCATTGAAAAATTCTTTACAAGAAAAAGAGGAAAAGTTCGAAAAAAAACTTATTTCTTTTATGTGTGGGGAGCTCCTTTCAAATGAACTTATGGTACTGTGTCAAGACTCTCATGACAAGGATATCTACCAAGAGAGTGCAAAACAACCTTTGATCCTTGTATCGATCACCATTATCCGTCAAAGAATCCAGGAGATCATCTCAAAGGGTGAAGTGCTCCAGGAAGATTCCCCAAAAATGGCTTATCATAAACTCCGCATACAGTTTAAAAGACTTAGATATCTTTTCGAATTACTAGCACCGATCATACCTCAGGAGAAGCTCGATAATGCACTCAACCACCTTAAAAAGATACAGACAATCCTGGGAGAGATCAATGACCTTCAGGTGCAGCAAAAAGAGCTGAAATCATTTTGTAAAAACTGTAAAGATAAAAAACAAAAGTCATTAAGAGTGCTGCAAAGGAAGATGAAAAAGAAAGAAAAAAAGAAACTTGGCGCCTTTAAAAAAGCATTTGATATCTTCAAAAAAGAAAAGTCACTGTATCAGAAACTGCTTTTTTATTAATCGCAAACATTCTGACGATACCTACATGACGTTTTATAGTGACTACACACTCAGGTAACACTAATAGAGTATGATACTAAGTACTATCATATAAAAAGAGGAGTCAAGCTATGAAAAAATTTGGTTTAGGACTTATCCTGCTACTTCTTCTGATTCAATTCCTACCGATAGGGCGTGATCATACTAATCCTGCTATCCTGGCTGAGCCGCAGTGGGATTCCCCGGAGACAAAACAACTCTTCAACAGAGCATGTGCCGACTGTCACTCCCATACTACCAATTGGCCCTGGTATAGCAACGTAGCTCCGCTCTCCTGGATCATTTTTGACCATGTTGAGGAAGGCCGTGAGCATTTTAATGTATCTGCATGGGGAGTTCAAAAACATAACGAAGGCGAAGAAGCAGCCAAAGAGGTAGAAGAGGGAGAGATGCCGATATTTGGCTATACGATCACTCATCCTGAAGCACGTTTGAGTAAAGAGGAGAAACAGCTCCTTATTAAAGGTCTAGAAGCAACATTTGGCAGAGAAGAGGATTAGCCTCTTCATCTGAAGGATGATCAGAGATAAAGATCAGAGCCGATCACTTTATAGAGGATGGGTTCTTCAAACTCATCCTCTATCTTGACCCCTCCGATAATACCCACGGGGTGCCGGGAGTGTTTCGCAGCCTCCAGCAGTGCTTCACCACCGACATTGGCTTCTGATTTTGTTTGGGTTAAACGGTAGGCACCAAGTCCGATGTAGTCCAGATCAAGCAAATTAGCCTCTTCTATCTCAGAGAGGTTATGCGTAGAGAGACCAAGCAGTTTTCTACCGATCATAGCCCGCACTTTCGTCACTGACTCATTGAGGTTGTGACCATACTCCCGTATATCCTCCTGTCCGATATGCAGCCCGTCGGAAAACTCAATAAGCTCGACCGTATCATTGACAATGAGTATCCCCTGATAGTGTTCCCGGATAAGCAGCAGATCGGCTTTTTTCTCTTCCAATGAACCTTTTTTATTGCGGTATTGAAGTATCGGGATATCAAAATTTTTGAGATGCTCCAGATGGGAAAGAAGAGAGACACCTCTGCTGAAAAGTGTCTCTCGGTCGACGAGTGCATAGATCTTCGTAGTAGCGTTTTGAGCCATCTCTTATGATCAACCCGTCTTTTTGTTGAAGAGTTTTAAGAGATCCGATAGTGTCTGTTTCATCTCTGCGCGGTTTACCACCATATCGATCAATCCGTGCTCAAGCAGAAACTCGGCACGCTGAAACCCTTCAGGAAGGTCAACACCCACTGTCTGCTTGATCACCCGCTGCCCTGCAAAACCTATCAGCGCATCGGGCTCGGCCATGATGATATCGCCCAACATCGCAAAGGATGCCGAAACACCCCCCATCGTAGGGTCGGTTAGGACAGAGATAAACGGCAGGCCTTTCTGGTGCAGCCTGTTGAGCGCGGCAGAGGTCTTGCTCATTTGCAGAAGTGAATAGGTACTCTCCTGCATACGCGCGCCGCCGGACGCGGAGACGATGATAAAGCCGCACTCTTTTTCGATCGCACGGTTGATACAGCGTACGATCTTCTCGCCCTCTACAGAACCGAGGCTTCCCCCCATGAAGGAGAAGTCAAATACTGCAATCTCTACAGGCTGACCATCGATCGTAGCATTTCCGCTCATGACAGAAGAGGTCTTCCCCGTCTTTGCCTTAGCTTCTTCGATACGTTTCTTATAAGACTTCTTGTCTGAGAATTTTAAAGGATCGACCGGAGCCAAAGTAGCATCCATTTCAACAAATGACCCCTCATCTACGATCGCTTCAATACGCTTCTCCGCACTGATGCGGAAGTGGTGATTACACTTCGGACAGACATTCAGCTTTGATTCGACCTCTTTATAGAACATTAGAGAGGTACATTTTGGACACTTGATCCACTGATTTGGTGTCTCTTTTACGCTCTCATCTTTTTTGAACAGGTTTCCAAACATTGTTTATTCCTCCAGGTTAACCGACTGGATCAATCCAACGATCTTCTCAACGATATTTTTATTTTTCGATACTATAACATAATCCTCATCAACAACCACTTCAAGCCCCTCACAAAGTGCCAATCCTGCAGCAAAATCGTAGATACGGAACGGACCCACAAAAAGCACAAACGCTACACTATGGGCATATGCCAAAGAGAGTGCTACCGCGCCGGGAGCTCTGAACTTCATCTTCTCCTGATGCAGCTTCTCTACCAGGGCACCATTGGCATAGGCCTTCTCAAAGAGCCCTATCTCGCTTCCCGGCATCTCTCTCAGCGGGCGGAACTCCTGGCTGAAGAGTTTTCCCTGTACCGCTTCTTTCCCGGCTTCCTTGATGAAGAGATCCCCGTTGGCGAGATTACAGACCACCGCACTCTCAAGTACGCCATCTGCATTGATCAGAGCGACAGAACTGCCAAAATAGGGAAACTGGGAGAGCGCATTGGAACTGCCGTCAATCGGGTCGATAATGATCTGTTCCTGCCCCTCTCCGATCAATCCGCTCTCTTCTGATTCGATCATGCCGAATGTACCAAGATGCTTCACAAAGATCTCCTCTGCAAAGAGATCAAGCCTGGAACTGACATCACCGCCGGCTCCCACTTCACTCTTTTCAAGCCACGTGGTATCAAAGTTCTGCAATGCAGTGAAGATCTCTTCATTGGCATTCATAACAGCTTGGATAAATGGGGTCATTGTATTTCCTTCGTGCAAGATGTTCGGTATCCCCGAAGCTACGAAATTATAAGTAGGAAAATAATGCGTCAAAGACGTATCTCTAAACGCTAAACTCTTAGCGCTGAACTCTAAGTTCGGCAAAGCCGAACTTATTCACCTTTCTTCTGTGCTTCAAGTGTAGGTTTTGCACCCCTGGGTACTACCATCCAGAACTTTCTGATCTCGGTTCTGAAGTGTTCCAGGATAAACTCCGCTCTCTTGCTTCCCGTTTTTGCTCCATAATCTTTGATCAAGTCTTTCAGAGCGAACATCTCGTAGTCAAACTCATCGGTATCGATACGGAAGGCTTCAACAAGTTCAGGGTTGATCTTCTCATAGAAGTTACCCTCATCATCATAGACAAATGCTTTACCGCCTGTCATACCGGCACCGAAGTTCACCCCTGTTTTTCCGAGGATCACTACGACACCACCCGTCATGTACTCACACGGATGGTCACCTGTCCCCTCAACCACTGCGGTGACACCGGAGTTACGTACCGCGAAACGCTCACCCACCATACCGTTGACATAGAGCGTACCGCCTGTCGCACCGTAAAGACAGGTATTTCCGCCCAATGCATACTGCGCACCCGCGATCTTGTCGGCAGTGATGACGATGCTTCCGCCGTTCATCCCCTTACCGATATAGTCGTTACCTGCACCTTTGAGGTTGATATGTACCCCATTTGCCAGGAAGGCACCCAGAGATTGCCCTGCCGTACCGGTAAGGTCGAAATTGATCGTACCTTCAGGGAGCCCTTTGTTACCATAACGTTTTGCGATCTCACCGGAGATTCTTGTACCGAAACTTCTGTTCAGGTTGCTGATCTCTTTGGTCAGCGTGATCGGCGCTGTCGGATTCTCGATCGTAGGAAGAAGTTCCGAGAGGATCTCCTGCTCGTATTCGTTCTTGTCATACGGCTCGTTGGATGCTACCTGGCAGGTATCTACACCATCCACTTTCGCAAGAAGCGTCTCAAAGTCGAACTTCTTCGCGAACTCGTCATCGATCACCTCAAGCAGTTCTGTCTTACCAATGATCTCCTCAAGCGATCTGTATCCGAGGCTTGCAAGGATCTCCCTGACCTCTTCACCTACGAAGTTGAAGTAGTTGATCACCTTTTCTACGTTACCCGTAAATTTCTCGCGAAGTTTCGGATCCTGTGTTGCAACTCCTACCGAACAGGTATTGAGGTGGCAGACACGAAGCATCAGACACCCTACGATAACCAGCGCACCCGTACCGAACGCATACTCTTCCGCACCCATGATCGCTGCCTTGACGATATCCAGACCTGTCTTGAGCCCGCCGTCTGTCTCAAGTGTGACCTGGCCTCTAAGATCATTCACTTTCAGGGCATTGTGCGCTTCGATCAGTCCAAGCTCCCAGGGGTTACCCGCAAACCTGATCGACCCTATCGGCGCAGCACCTGTACCGCCATCACCGCCGGAGATGATGATCTTGTCCGCATAGGCTTTGGCAACACCCGCCGCGATCGTACCGACACCTGCTGTCGATACCAGCTTGACCGCCACTTTCGCATTCGGGTTTGCCTGTTTGAGGTCAAAGATCAGCTGAGCGAGATCTTCGATCGAGTAGATATCATGGTGCGGTGGAGGCGAGATCAGTGTCACACCCGGCTTCGTATGTCTCAGTCTCGCGATCAGAGACGTCACTTTCGATCCAGGAAGCTGGCCGCCTTCACCGGGCTTCGCACCCTGTGCAACCTTGATCTGAAGCTCTTCGGCATTCTGGAGATATTCAGGCGTTACACCGAATCTTCCCGATGCAACCTGTTTGATCTTCGAGACCTTCTCTGTACCGTAGCGCGCTTCATCTTCACCACCCTCTCCCGAGTTCGATTTGGCACCGATACGGTTCATCGCTACAGCAAGCGTTTCATGTGCTTCCTGAGAGATCGATCCCAGAGACATCGCTGCAGTGGAGAAACGTCTGTGGATTGCGCTCAAAGGCTCTACCTCATCGATACTGATCGGCGCTCTTTCGCTTTTGAGATTGAGGAAGTCCCGGATAAATTTCTTATCTCTTTCATTGACCAGCTGTTTGACTAGTTCGTAGTCATCTTTCTTCCCTGTCTCTGCGGCTTTCTGGATCGCATTGATCGTCGCTTTTGAGAAGTCGTGGAACTCTTCACCTTTTCTGTATTTGTAGAATCCGCCTTTGTAGAGTACGTTTTTCGCACCATCGAACGCGTCAGTGTAGGCTCTTTGATGGTTGCTGTTAAGCCTCTGTTCGATATCGCCGTACCCAAGTCCTTTCAGCAGCCCGTTGGTACCCCTGAAACACTCTTCGATAATCTCTTTGTCCAGTCCGATCGCATCGAAAAGCCTGGAGTTCCTATAGCTGGCGATCGTTGAGATCCCCATTTTTGCCATGATCTTCAGCAGACCGCCGCCGACTGCCCTGCGTACTCTTTTCATCGTGATCTCAAGCTCCTGCCCCTCTTCTTCTACCAGAGATTCCACTGTGTAGTAAAGCATATAAGGGAAGACCGCAGCCGCACCATATCCGATCATACAGGCTGCAGAGTGAGGATCGAAGACTTCGCCTGTCGCCGCTACGATACTGGTCAGATGTCTCACTTTTTGCTCAAGCAATGTCTGGTTGAGGCGCCCCACGACCATCAGCATCGGCATTACGTTATTCTCAGCAGAGAGTCCCCTGTCATCAAGGATGATCGTCCTTATACCATTCTCCTTGACGTCGGCGATGATCTTCTCGACCAATGCATCAAGGCTGCCTTTCAGGTCATTGGTAAAGGTCGTATCGTAGCATCCGACTTTATAGGAAGGGTCATACTTTTCGTTCCCTTCCGTTCCAAACTCCTGAAGGAGATGGAACTTTTCTGCTGACATGATCGGCAGAACTGTCTTGAGTCTCTTTGCATGTTCGGGGTCATCAGAGAGGACGTTTCTTACCTCACCGAAACCGGTATTGAGACTCGTCACCATTTTTTCCCTGATCGGGTCGATAGGAGGGTTTGTCACCTGTGCGAATTTCTGTTTAAAGAAATCCGTGAAGTTTCTCTGCTCTTTGGAGAATGCGGCGATCGGTGCATCGTCTCCCATGGCTGCAGTAGGCTCTTTCCCCTCTTCGATCATCGGCTTGATCACCTCTCTGATCACCTCAAGCGTATAGTTGAAGTAACGCTGTCTCGCCTCCATATCCTTATCGTCGGTATAGCTCTTTGCTACTTTCGTATTCGGCACATGTTCCTGAAGATAGGTCATATTCTGGTTAAGCCATGTATCATAAGGGAAAATACTTTTGATGTAGTTGTTGATATCCTCATCGTAGAGTACTTTTCCGTATTTGAGGTCGATCCCCATCATCTGTCCGGACTGAAGCCTGCCACGCTCTACGATCTCCTCTTCGGGAAACTCCAGTACTCCGTACTCTGAAGTAATGATCAGCCTGTTGTCTGTTGTCCTGATATACTTTGAGGGTCTCAATCCGTTTCTGTCAAGCACACAGCCGATATAGCGCCCGTCTGTCATACTGACAGCAGCGGGACCGTCCCAAGGCTCAAAACAGGTACTCGCATACTCATAGAAGGCTCTCAGATCAGAATCCATAGTCGAGGCATTGTGCCATGGCGCAGGGATCAGTGAACGTGCTGCCTTGAAGAAGTCTACGCCGTTGACCCTCAGGAACTCCATAAAGTTATCCAAACTCGCCGAGTCGCTCATCCCATCCTGAATAACATCTTTGAGTTTTGCCATCTCTTCATCGGTAAATACTTCACTCTTCACTGCGCTCATTTTCGCTGCTACGTTAAACCTGTTGGCGGTAACGGAGTTGATCTCACCGTTATGTGCGATCATTCTGAATGGCTGTGCAAGTTTCCACTGCGGCAAGGTGTTGGTTGAGAATCTCTGGTGGAAAAGACAGAAAGAGATCTCAAAGTCCTCATCTGCAAGATCGGTGTAGAACTCTTTGATATGCGTTGGCATCACAAGGCCTTTGTAGGAGACCACGGAAGTAGAGAATGAAGGAATGTAGAACTCTTTATCCTCCTTCAGTGCCGCTTCGATCTCTTTGCGGGAAAGATAGATCAATGCTTCAAAACGCTCCTGCGCTACCGCCGAGTAAGGCGACACGAAGACCTGTTTGATCACAGGCAGGCTTTCAAGCGCCTGCTTCCCCAGTGCATTGGTATCTACCGGCACTTCTCGCGTATACACTACCTTGAGATCATTCTCCGCACAGATCGTTTTGATCACATCAAAATCGTTCTCGTTTCTTGAGAAGACCATCGCCACACCGTACTGCTTGGGAAGTACGACGCCCTCTTTTGCTGCGACTTTTTTGAAAAAAGATTTCGGCATGGAGAGAAGCAACCCAGAACCGTCTCCCGTCTTACCGTCCGCCGCGATCGCACCTCTGTGCATCATGCGTTCCAGTGAAGTAACAGCGTCTTCGAGGTTTTTATGGGAAGGGATATTGTCGATGGATGCCAGAAGTCCAAATCCGCAATTATCCTTGAATGAAGTATATAGATCTTGCATTGTTCAGCCTTAAATGTTAGGATAGAGAACACTATGTTTCGTGTTCATAAAATAGGCCCGATTATACAAAAATGGCTGTTAAATATTGTTTAATTTCTTTTTAAATGCCGTTTGAAAGGTGTGTTGTTTAATGCGCTTTTTACTATAATTTTTCTCAACATCTCAAATAAGGAAATAGTATCAGAGGATTTATACTGGGTATAAAAAAAGCCAAGAACGAAGACTCGATTGCGGTAGTCTTAAGCGAAGAGAGTATTCGCTCCTACTACCGTTTTTACGGTGCGCGGCATTCGATCCTGCAGCTTGGAAATCTGGTGGACTTTGAAGTGGATGGCGAAGATGGCAGGTTTCTTCCCCGCATACGTTCGCTCTCCCATATCGGATTTCCCTGGCTTTTTGACAGGAACAAGCTGATGCTCTGGCACAATTTTATACGCCTTTTCGAACCGCACCTCAAAGATGCCGAGGAGATAGAGCATTTCTACTTCGACCTCCTGCTGAATGCCGCCAAAAGATGGAACAGGCAAAACCCCAAACGCATCGTCTGCGAAAGCTATATCCGGCTGCTGGAGTATGAAGGGCGTATCCACCATGATGAGCACTGCTACATCTGCGAAACGCCTGTAGGCGAGCATATCTCTTTGATGCAGTCATTGATACCGGCACATCCGGAGTGCCTCTACGGTACTTCGCTGCCAAAAGAAAAAGTATTTGAGTTCTTTGAGAGCAAAAAGACGATCTTTTTGGAGGATGATGAAGTGGAGTACCTCTATGGGATCGTCATGAAAGGATTTTAGGCAGATTCATACGACACTTCTATTCATGTTTCGCCTCTTTTTTTCTGGTTTTGGCAAAGCCGGCACCTTTTTTCACTTTTGCCTCCAGTGCCAAAGCGTCAACAATCGAACGATAATCGATTCCAGCCTGATGCATCGTAGCAAATGAGACAGCAATGACTGCGATGGCATTGGGCACTTCACCCTTTTTCTTGTAAGATTGCAGATTCTTTTCGCTGACTTTTATCAGCTTGCTGAACTTGGGAAGCGTGATCTCAGCATCCAACAGCAATTTCTTAAACTCTATAAATGTCATAGGCTACTCTTTGGTTTTCTCTCCTTGAATTATAGCATATCACGCGACTTGACTTATAGTCATAAAGAAAATATAATAGTAATATTTTATTACCATTATTTTTGGCTATAAAATAAAAAATTAAATCATAAGGAGAATCCATTTATGGCAAAAGTATTGAAAAAGAAAGCTATGAAAAAAGTAGCTGACAAGGCAACAAAGAAAGCGGTGGCTAAAAAAACAGTGGCTAAAAAATCTGCAAAGAAAGTACTCAAAAAAGTCACTAAAACCGTGTTGAAAAAGAAACCCGCTACGAAGAAAGCGGCAAAAAAAGTAGCGAAAAAAGCGATCAAAAAAGCTGCATAATCTTCAGGGAGTAGCGAATGCTGCTCCTCATTCTTCTTTCCTCTCTATAATTTTTTCAAAAACTCTGTTTTCAGATAGATCATTGTCCCGTTGACTCGTCCCTGGATATGTGTCGGATCATCGGCTACCATGCGGATATTTTTCACTGTGGTTCCCTGCTTTGCTGTAAATCCGGCACCCTTTACGGGAAGGTCTTTGATGATAGTGACACTGTCCCCTTCATGAAGCAATGTACCGTTCGCGTCCCTTACCTCCGGCTGGTTTACCTCTTCCAGTCCCGCTTCGGCCCACTCCAGTACCGAAGGATCAAGATAGAGCATATCAAGCATATCCTGAGGCCACCCTTCAGAAGCGATCTGCCTGAGTATACGGTATGCCATCGCCTGTACCGCAGGCTCTGGACTCCATATCGTATCGTTCAGACAATGCCAGTGGCTGACATTTTCCATCGGGTTCTCCAGCAGTGTCCGGCAGGTATCACAGAGTAAAATGGACTGCTCCGCACTCCCGTCCGAAGGCTCTACCTGATAGACAGCCAATCCCTCGGTCGCCCCGCACAACTCGCACTTTTCGCCGCTGCGATCCCTGAGTATCGTTTCCAGATCCAGCATCATGTACCCCCTTTGAATTACTTTTAATTCTATTCTATCGAAATGCTACTTTAAGACTCCAAGTCGTCCTTTCAGTCCCAACGTAGTCGTGTAACCGACCTCGGTAAACCTTAGCTCTCCTTTGGCATCAAAGATAAAGGTTGTCGGAAAAACTTCAACGTTGAAGCGTGCGGCCCACTGCCCCTCTGCATCGTTGAGTACTCGAAACCGATAGCCGTTCTGCTGCATATATCGGCGCAATGCATCATCTGAACCCGAATTTACCGCAATGGTAAGTACCTCATACTCCTCCGAGAGCGCTTGTATGTTGGAGGCTTCGGCTTTACAGGTAGGGCACCATGTCGCCCAGAAATGAACCACAAGCGCTCTCCCCTCTGTCTCTTTGCTCTTAAAGGAGCTGCCATCGATCAGTGTTGCCTCTATCCGAGGCAAGCTGCCGTTTGTCAGTTCGGGGCTCCGCAGATAACTGAGGAGGTTGCTGGCCACAAAGAGCATCACGGCAAATATCACTATCTCTTTGAGCAGTTTTTTTACGTTCAGCTTCATACCTTCAATTGCTCCAGCCTCTGTTTCAGCTCGCCCACATATCCCCCTCCATAGAGTGCCACATGCACCAGAAGCGGGTAGATCTGGTAGAGTGACACCTTGGTCTCATAGAAATCCCCGCTTAGAGGATGCACCTTGGTATACTCCTCGAAAAAACGTTCCCCGAAGGTATGAAAGAGCAGGATAAAGGCAAGCTCCATCTCCCTGTCCCCAAAGTAGATCGCAGGGTCAATGAAACAGACCCCGTTTCTTTCATAGAGTATATTCCCGCTCCAGATATCCCCATGCAGCAAAGAAGGGGTGATCTCGCTCATATCGATACGACGGTAGAGCCCGCTGCACAAAGCCTCAAGCCGGTCAAGCAGAGACTTCTCCAGTACCCCTCTCTCATAACAGAGTTTTGCCATCGGCAGGATACGCATCTGGGAGAGAAAAAGTCCCCAGTTGTACTGTGTCTGTTCGTTATTTTGGAGGAATGAGGCAATGGTGGTATTGTAGTAATAGCCATACATCCGGCTTTCGTTGGTCACCTGGTGCAGTGATGCCAGGGCCTTTGCAGCTTCGATCTCCCGGTCATAACCGGGATCCCTGCACGGCTCTATATACTCCAGGATCAGGGCTTCTTTGGCAGAAGCGATCACCTGAGGAACGCGCAGTCCATTTTGGGCGAGATCCTGCAGCATCCTTGCTTCGACCAGCAGATCATCCCTCTCCTCGGATGTAGTTTTGATCACAACAGGCTGCCCATCCAGGCGCGCCTGATAGATATCCCCTATCTGCCCCGCAGCCAGGTAGGAAAGTTCGGATACCCCGCTATCGAGCAGTTGGGAGAGTTTTTCCCGGATCACCTAGAGATCCACACCGTCCCAGAACTCATCATAGTCCAGGTTGGTCATCATATTCTCATTGTCAAGGTTCTTGTCCAGCAGCCTTTTCTGCTGCGCTTCAAAATAGAGCTCCAACGCCTCTTCGAGCATCCTGTTGACATCTTTGCCGAGCAGTTCGCTGTAAAGTTGCAGATTCTCTACGGTGGAGTGTTTCAGTTCTATCTTCATCTCTTCTTGCATAGTATATCCTCACACAATTCAGTTTTCAGGTGAAGGCACATGGCTCAGCACAATATCAATGATCTTGTCATTGGTAAAGTCATTGAATTTGGCATGCTCTGTCTGTATGATACGGTGGCGGAAGACATCATGGATCACCTGCTTGACATCCGTGACAGCCACTTCGTCTCTCCCCTGCATCCAGGCATGGACTCTTGCACACAGATCCAAAGCCATCGTACCTCTGGGACTCACCCCTACTTTGATCAGCATCTCAAGCTGTTTGCTCTGATAGCGCAGCGGATAACGTGTCGCAAAGACCAGCTCGACGATATACTTTCCTATCGCTTCGCTTCGCGTGATTTGCTCCAGCTCCTGCCTTGCCGCAAGGATCAGCTCCTGGGGAACTTTCGGCTCTTCTTCGGTTTTTGTTTTCATACGCTTATTGTGTGCCTGCTCGAGTATCTGATACTCGGAAGCCGTATCTACATAATCGATCTTCACATGCATCAAAAACCTGTCTTTCTGCGCTTCGGGAAGAGGGAACGTACCCGTCTGCTCAATAGGGTTTTGCGTCGCAAGGACGATAAAAATCTCGGGAAGCGGATAGGTTTTGCCTGCGATCGTCACCTGCTTCTCCTCCATCGCTTCAAGCATAGCCGACTGTACTTTGGCAGGCGCACGGTTGATCTCGTCAGCGAGAATGATATTGCCGAAGATCGCTCCCTTCTCCAGGTGCAGTACAGGTTTCCCGTCCACTTCGTAGACCTTTTCATATCCCAATACATCAGAAGGCTGAAGATCAGGCGTAAACTGTATACGCGAAAACTTGGCATCCATCACCTCTGACATCGCACGTACCGTCTGTGTCTTGGCAAGCCCCGGCAATCCTTCTACCAGTACATTGCCGCTGGCCAGCAACCCCATAATAAACCGGTCTACAACCCTCTCCTGCCCGATGATCCTCTCATTCATCTGCTTTCGCAGTGAGGCTATCGCTTCTCGTGGTGTCATACTTTCTCCTTTTAGGGGTGGCCTTTATTCTTCTATTGTATCAAAAACTTCACAAGATATCAGGATATCACTTCCCAAGCAGATAGATAAGATCCGGGAAGAGTACGATAATCAGCAGTGCGATCAGCTGTAAAAGAATAAACGGTACCGCCCCTTTGTATATTGCCCCCGTACTGATCTTGTCTCCTGCGGCACCCTTGAGGTAAAAGAGTGCGAACCCAAAAGGCGGTGTGAGGAAGGAGGCCTGCAAATTCATTGCGATAAGGATCGCAAACCAGACCGGATCGATCCCAAACGAGGCAACGATCGGCACTAGGATCGGTACGACCACAAAAGCGATCTCGATAAAGTCGATAAAAAATCCGAGCAGAAAGATCACGACCATGGCGATCAGGATGAACATCCACTGATCCCCCTGTTCACCTGCAAAGAACTCCATCGCCATCTCACCGCCGCCGAGTTCTCCAAAGACCAGGGAGAATGCCGTAGCACCGATCAGGATCATGAAGATCATTGCCGTAAGCTTCACCGTTTCTATCGCCGCATAACGCAGCATCTCCAAAGAGAAGCTCTTCTTGCCTATTGCCAGAAGTACGGCACCCAGCACTCCGATGGCCGCGGACTCCGAAGGCGAAGCGATCCCGGCGAAGATAGACCCCAGCACCACCCCGATCAGCAGCAGCGGGGGGATGATCTCCCTAATGGCATCTTTGAGTACTTCATTATAGGGCTCCTCGGAGACGATCGCAGGAGCCACCTCTTTCTTTAGAAAAGAGACGATCAGGATATAAAGGATATAGAGCCCGATCAAGATAAGTCCGGGGACTACTGCAGCCTTGAAGAGATCTCCTACCGACAGGTGCATCTGGTCCCCCAGAATGATCAGCACGACCGAAGGGGGGATCAGCTGCCCCAGCGTACCGCTTGCAGCGATACTTCCAGAAGCGAGTGCCGGCGAATAGTTCTGCTTCAGCATCAGAGGCAGCGCGATAAGGCTCATCATTACCACCGATGCCCCTACGATACCCGTACTGGCTGCCAGTATCGCTCCCACAAGTACCACAGAGATCGCAAGCCCTCCTCTGACCCTGCCAAAGAGCTTTCCCATGGAGATAAGCAGGCCTTCTGCCATCCTGGATCTCTCCAGTATCAATCCCATAAAGATAAAGAGCGGCACTGCCATCAACGTAACATTGCCCATGATCCCGTAGGTTCTGTAGGGCAGCATCTCCAGTACATGAAGCCCAAGTTCATCGGTGATCAACGCAAAAAAGAGTGCCACCCCGGCAAAAACAAACGCCACCTGAAAACCGGTCATCAGCAAAAACAGTGTAAGTGCAAGCAAAAGGATCACCGGATCGATCCAGTAAGCCATCCTGTGATACCATGCCGCATAGACAAGCACACCAAACAGCGCTACGATACCCAACATTCGCCACAACACCCGCTTCTGCTGCAGCCTTCCATACGCTTTAATGATCTCGCTAAGCGACTGCATCACAAGCAGTACAAATGCCACCACCAGCATCCCCTTGATCAGCCACCGGTGCGTCAGACCTCCCGGATCCGATGAGACCTCCTGCTGAAGGTAGCTTTGATAAGTCATATCATATGCGTCATAGATAAAAAGAATGGAAAAAGGGATCACCAACAGCAGCTGTGAGAGGATCTGTACCACCGCTTTGGTATCCACACCGTAATGCTCAAAAAAGATATCCACCCGCACATGTTTGTCATGCTTGAGCGCATAGCTCAGCCCCAAAAGAAAAATGATATCAAAAAGATACCACTCCACTTCCTGCAATGCGATGGAACCGGCGCTGAAGAGATAGCGCATCACCGCATCATAGGCTACCAGAAGAGAAAGCAGCACGACCAGCAGCGCTGCCAAAATACCGCTGTATTTGGAGAGTCGATCAAGCAAATAGGATAGTTTTAAACGTTCTGTCATTGTTGTGTATTTTTCCGTTGTGTTCATTGAAAAGATTTTACCCTATCTCGACTTGATATCTATCTATGAAATACTCAAATCGGTGCCGGAGAAAGAAACCAGTGTAATGTAGTGGCTAATGTGGAGAGGATAGAAGACTCTTATCTCCCTTCCGTACCTACCAATGCAGAAGAGGAGAGAAAGAGTCCTGAGACTAAAGCAAAAAAGTCACTTAGGCAAACATTTTCTTCATTTTTTCAAACAAAGCGCCAGTGATCCCTTTTGGTTTTGCCAGGTCTTCGATATACTGGTTATAGCTCATATGCTTCTCTTCAAGGAATCCTTCCAGATATTCAATCGACGCATCCATGCCATGCTCCTTTTCGATCTCCAGCATCTTTTGGTAGAGAGGCTCAACCTCTTTGACGACATTTTTGGGTGCTGCATGTCGATATGCAATATAGTTACGTATCTTTCCTTCTCTGTCTCTCTGGATATCAAAATCGGTCGTTACCCAGTAGTGATCACCGTTTTTTGCAAGGTTTTTAACCACTGCCATGATGTTTTTGCCATTTTTGATACTCTCCCACATAAGATAAAAGATCGCCTTTGGCATATCGGGGTTTCTCAGGATATTATGGGGAGAACCTACCAGTTCATTCTCCTTGTACCCCGAAACTTCTACAAACTTGTTATTGCCGTAGGTGATCACACCTCTCTGGTCAGTTTTGCTGACAAGCATATCTTTTGCATTGAGTTTGATCTCTCTGTTGGTCGGATGCGGACGTAACATTGTTGTCTCCTTTTTTATTTTTCCTCTTTTAAAATGAAGTTATATTCTAACTAATTATTACTTTACAATCAATTAAACTTATAGTACTAATAATTATTAATAAATAAATATTTTCATTAGAAAAATATTATTATATTTTATTGTTATATCTCTCTCATTATCATTCTTGATACGGAAAAGCGTTCTCTTTGATTTCAGGTAATGAAGAAGGCCTGCCTGTAATGCTTTGTGTAAAATAAGAATTAAATATAGAAATCAATCAACTAAATTATTAAGATTAATAGAAATTTTACATATCTCTATTTATAATAAATAGGTAATTTAAAGTATAAAGATTCCAATGGAAAGAAGAAGTTTTTTAAAAATCACAGGAGCCTCAGCTGCGGCTGTAGTGATCGCTCCATCGCTGATCACCCAGAGGCTCTATGCAGATGACGGTCTATCACTTTACGAAAGCTATGAAAAGGTGCACCTCAAAGATGAAAATGGCAACCCGCTCAAAGCAAGCACGTTACAGCCCGAAGTGAACTATGTCTTCAATTTTCCTCATATCGCAACCCCCTGTATCCTCGTGGATCTCGGACGGCCTGCCAACAAAGATGTCAAACTCACAGCAGATGACGGGACGGAGTATCTCTTCAAAGGGGGGGTGGGCAAAAATGGCTCTATCGTAGCTTACTCGGCGATCTGCCCGCACCAGCTGACTCACCCTACTCCCGATGACAGCTTTTTCCAGTACCTTGAAAGAAAAGGCAAAACACTCGCCCTTCCCGATGCCAAAGAGGCTGGAATTTTTGTCTGCTCCTCCCACCTTTCAGCTTTTGACCCGGTAAACGGGGGGAAAGCCATAGCGGGGCCAGCAACCGAGGGGCTGACGCAGATCGTCCTTGAGATCGATGAGAATGATGAGCTTTGGGCAGTAGGTGCTTTGGGGCCCAACCGTTTCCATGACTATATGGATGCTTTCAAACCGGAGTTCAAGAAATACTATGAGAACAAAAGAAAAGCAAAGAGACTAGTCAAAGACGAGGCAAAAGTGGTAGCACTTAAGCATTTCACTAAAGAGATTATTCAATACTAAAGGAGCATACAATGATACGAAAACTCAGCAAGGCACTACTCTTCACCTCTCTTTTGGCGGCATCTGTACTCACGGCAGAAGAGGCACACTATACGAAAGCGGACAGGATCAAAGATATGATCACCATGGCAGAGGGGATGGAGCAGATCCAGTCAGGGCTGCTCTACCGATGCAAAGAAGGCCAATGCATTATCAAAGGTGCGGAAGATATCAAATCTGTTCTTGTCCATTTGGAAAAAGTCGATCCCAAAGACTTTCTTGATGCAGAGCAGCAGTATGCCCATAAATTTGCTCAAAAAAGACAGCTTATGTTAAACATGTATCTCAACGAGATGCTGGAGGAACTGAAACGCAAAGATATGGATGCAGTAGCACACAACTACGGATTGGCACTGCGTGAATGCACCTCATGCCATATGAGACTGCGTTCGAACAAATAATTAATATTAAATATGATTATGATTAATTTTTTATTAAATTAATCTATAAAATTCATATTTTATTTAAGTTTTACTTGTTAAGATAACAGTACCCCAAATTAAAAACAAAAGGAAGATAACATGAGTATGGAAAGAAGAGATTTATTTAAACTTGCAGGTGTAGCCGCTGCTGCTGCAGTATTGCCATCAGTGGCAGTCACAACAGCCGGTGCGGCGGAAATGGCGAACAAAGCAAGTGGGAAAACTGTTCTTGTCATTGGTGGTGGTTTTGGTGGTCTGACTCTAGCCAAAGAGCTTAAGAAGAAAGATAAAAGCATTGATGTGACTGTGATCGAGAAAAAAGATATCTTTATGGCATGTCCGTTCAGCAACACTTACCTGGGCGGCCTGGAGGGTGTTTCCCTGGAGACGCTGACCCATGACTTCTATGCACCGGCAACCAAACACGGATACAACTTCGTACAGGCGGAAGTAACGGCGATCGACAAAACAGCCAAAACAGTGACCACGACCAATGGAAATTTCACTTATGACATCCTCGTACTCTCTCCTGGTATCGCGTATGACTATAAAGGGCAGTTCCCGGAGTGGAGCGATGAAAAGATCGCGCATGTAGCACACGCTTGTCCTGCTGCATTGATGCCTGGAAGCGAACACCTTGCGCTCAAGAGACAGCTTGTCGATATGGATGACGGTGATGTGGTGATCGTACCTCCTGCACAAGGCAAATACAGATGTCCTCCGGCACCGTATGAGAGAACCTCTATGGTAGCGAACTACCTCAAAGAAGAGGGGATCAAGGGGAAAGTGATCGTACTGGATACCAGAGGCGGTAAGTTTTCCAAAGGTGCAGCCTTCCAGGAGAGCTGGAAAGATCTCTATGATGGGATCATTGACTACAAAGGACTTACAAAAGTGATCGATGTTGACCCTGCAAAAAACGAGATCACTTATCTTGAGTTCACCGATGAAGCATCACTTTTTGAAGGCGATCCAGAAGAAGCGACAAAACATACTATCAAATACCAGGTATGTAACCTTATGCCGAACAATATCTGTTCACCTGTGATCAAAATGGCCGGACTTGAGACCAATCCTGCAGGATTTGCGCTCATGGACGGTTATACGCTCCGATCGAAAACCGATAAAAACATCTATGTTATCGGTGATGCCGTAAGTCATGATCTTCCGCCAAGTGGTCATACAGCGATCTGGACGGCGAAACGTGCTGCAGATCAGGTCGTCGCTCAGCTTGCTGGAAAAGAATTTGATCCAAAAGCAGGTCTTCCGGTCCCTGTAGGTAACGTCTGCTACTCTATGGTCAGCGGCAATCCGGAAGAAGCGGTCATGATCACCCATGAGTTTGTTGCGCATGAAAAAGGTATGCTTGTAGGAAACGGAAACGTTCCCAAGCCAAAAGACGGAAACGGTAAATTCCGATCAAAAGGGACAGGCAAGGCGACAAGAGAGTGGTTTGCCGGCGTCAAACGCGAACTCTTTATGTAATCTCCAAACGCCGCGGCATTCCGCCGCGGCACAAAAAATCTTCATGATAGTATTCTCCCCCTCCTTTAGATCAAAAATAGCATAAACAGACTATCTGCCTCATGCAGAGCATATCTTTCCAACAGGCGACAGCATAGATCTTGGATAAATTGGTTTTCCCTGAACCATGATGTAATAGATTTGATGTATAATCGGAAAAAACGAGTGTCTAGATATAAAAAAAGGGGGTATAAAAATGGAGTCACAGAGATATTGCCCATACTGCAAAAGCTTTGATATCCAAAGAAAAAAAAGGGGATTTTTCAAAAAGAGGCTGCTTAGAGTTCCGCCTTTATATCAATGCAATCATTGCCATAAAATTTTTACTTCAAACAAGATGGCTGACAAGAAAAAGAGTGATGAACCCAAAGCGTAGAAATGATCTATTTGGTGATTAAACATGGTCGGAGCGACCGGACTCGAACCGGCGACCTCTACCACCCCAAGGTAGCACGCTAGCCAGACTGCGCCACGCCCCGATAAGCAGGCTGACATTATACCCTCCCGCTACTGAAAAAATCCTAATTGAAATGAGAGAATTTTTTATACAGAGCCGTCTCTGCAGCCGTCCGCTTTGGAGACTTGCGTTCCAATGAACATCAGTTATTTCCAGTAGGTATCCAGCCTGACATTCCAGCCTTTTCTCCAGCGCTCTTCCCCTCTTTCAGGCGGTGAGTTTTTGATACGTCTGCCAAGCATCGCTTTGGCGGCATCGGCAAAGGCTTTGTATTTATCCGGCGCATTCTCATCCAGGTGCTCAAGCACCTGCAACAGCCCCCACCCCTGCCCATTGTAGCGTTCGCTCTCCAGTGTCCCCTCGCCCTTGAAGTTGGTATAGTCCAGCAGGATATAGAGCCCTCTCTCATCGATACTCCCGTCCGCATGATAGAGCATCCTCTTGAAGCGGCGCTCGATGAGCTGCTGTACATTACGCTCCTCTATCGTACCGAGCATCTCGGGGAGTGCATGGCTAAGCCTTACTGCCATGAATTCCGCCTGCTGAGGCATCGTATGTTTGAGAAAATCAAAAAGTTCTCTGTACTTTTTGCTGTTGGACTTTTTGGCGTGATAGAACTCCGTTTTGGAGCTCCACGGCAGAGGGGTTTTGGCATTGAGCCATTGCGGCATCGTTACGTTACGCTCCTCCATAAAAGCAAGCACCATCGGAAAGACCTCCCGGAAACGTTCGGTATGTCCCTCGCTAAACCAGATAAAGTGTCCGATCCCCACGGATGCGAAATCCTCCCCCTCATTCCAGTGCACCAGATACTTATCAAGTCCGGCACCCTCATTCATCCAAACTTTCTTTGCGATATAGTCCGCCTGCTTCTGGGTCAGCTTCAATTCCGAAGAAAAAAGTAACACCGTGTTAAAAAGTAAAAAGAGTACCGTCCGCATAAACGCTCCATTAGTCATTATTTCTTATACTATCAAAAAAGAGATAATAGAGGGTATTTCCGATGCTAAAAAGATCACTTCTGGTTACACTGGCTCTCACTGCTTTAGTTTGGAGCGAATCAAGCGAGAGCTATTTTACAAACATCTCCTCATTTCCTTCAAAAATAGCCCAAACGGTCAAAGATCTCAACCGCACTCTCTTACAAAACAAATTGAACGGCAACTGGCATGTACGCGTCATCGACGGCAAAGATGTACGTCAGGCCAGAGCGATACTTGACCTTGACCTGGATGAAATGAAACTCTCGGGATTTGATGCCTGCAACCGTATGGAGGGCAGGCTGATCAGAAAAAGTGAAGAGAGTATCCTTGCACAAGAGCTTTCTACTACCTACATGGCATGCAGGGAATCCATACATATGTGGGTAAGAGGACGTCTGCATCAGATGATGAAAGAGGGATTCACAATCAAAGAAGAAGAAAAGTACGGTATCAGAGGATTGACGCTCAAGAGCCCAACACATGAGCTCTTTTTGAAAAAGATGGGGGAAGAGAATTAGTGAATAGTGAATAGTGAATAGTGAATAGTGAATGATTTTCATGGTTGGACTTTGCCCGACCTTAATGATAAAAGCTTTTCTCTGAAAAGATTACCAAACCTGCTACTTGCTCCCTCCTACTTACTACTTACCTCTCAAGTCTTTCGTCTGAGTTTGCTGTAGATTTGGTCTAATGGGTGTGAGTGAAGTGAGAGAGCTTACTCATAGTAAGTGACCGAATATGAGAAGCGTTAAGCAAAGGCAAACTGCTTTGCCTTTGTAGCTTCGGAACCGAAATGGTCGGAACGGAGTGAAGCCATGTAGGCAAAGCCCATTCGATTAAAGATGCGATAGTCAAGCCTTTCATCTGAGTTTGCTGTAGATTTGGCTTGAGCGCGTGAGTGCAGCGAAAGAGTTTACTTTGCAGTAAATGACTGAGCGGAACGAAGCGATCAAGTCAAAGATGCAGTAAAATCAGATGAAAGAGGGTGCATCGTTGGCAAAAAGGATCAGATCTCCCGCACGGGTCTCCTCGATCAGCATCTGCTCCATCTGCGCTTTACTCTCCAGTTTTCCCAGTTTATCCGCATCCACATGTGCTTTGAAGATCTGGTAGTTCAGATCGCCTGTGACGATCACCTTGTCAAAGACTGCATTGGCTCTCTGCGCAACCTGCACATTAAGGGCATCATCCACTTCAACGAGCCCGGGAGTGATAAGCACCTTTCTTCCCTGATAACTCTCTGCCAGATCAAAAGAGGCCATCATTCCGTCGATATTCCCGTTGAAACTGTCATCAAGGATCACCTTGCCGCCGGCATCGATACGCTGCAGTCTGTGTGCTACAGGCTTCAGTGTCGCCAGCCCCTCCTGTATCTCCTGCGATGTCATCCCCAGCTCCTTGGCGATCTGTACCGCTGCGGCAAGATTGATCGCATTGAAGGCTCCCAGGATAGCCGCTTTGTACTCTACTCCGTCTAAGGTAAAGCTGGTACCCTCAAGCGTCGCTTTCACCTCCCCTATGACAGCTTGCGGCGCCGGCAGTACGGTCTTGATGTTCAAGTTCTCTTTGCTCCCGAAGGTATGGACATGTGCTTCAGGTTTCACCATTGCACTCTCGTGCACCCATGCGCTTTTAAGACGCTTGCTCAGCAGGATCTCCATTTTGGTATTGCGGATATTCTCCAGTGTCTTGAAGTACTCGATATGCGCAGGCCCGATCTTGCCTACCACCACATAGTGCGGGTTGACAAAGGTCGTGATCTCCTTGATGTCCCCCTCGCCCCTTGCCCCCATCTCCACGATATAGACTTCCGTATCGGCAGGGAGGTCATCATTGATATCTTTCATCACACCGCCGAGGGTATTGACCGAACGCGGTGTGGCGTAGGTCTTATATCTGCTTGAGAGGATATGGGTGATGAAGTTCTTGATGCTGGTCTTGCCGTAGCTTGCGGTGATCCCCACTACGGTCATATCCTCCATATCTGCGAGCTTCTGCTCTGCCTTGCGTTTAAAGCCCTCAAAGAGCATCTTCTCGATGAACATTGAAACAGCATACGCCAGAAAAAGAGGAAGTACCACCCCAAAGTGCTGTAAGGCCACGGCGATAAAGAGCGCGAACAAGATCAGTGCGGCATAAAAGCGTTTCACTCTTCCTGTAAAGACCAACGGTTTATCCAGTCCCCTGTACCACAGATAAAGCAACGGCAGATAGGCAAACGCTACAACAAATCCGAACTGACTGATCCCATCGACCAAAGCATAGAGTGCGAACGGTACCAAAAAGTAGACAAAGTGCCACCATGTCTTCGTGTGATGAAAGATCACGCGTTCGAGCTTATAGCTGTACCACTGCAGGTTGGTGATAAAATAGTATCCGATAGCGGCGATAAAAAGCAGATGGGCGATTGCATTGAGTATTAACATGGTTCTTCTTCCTTACATTCTTCTGTGATGGTTTGTGAGATAAACGCTTGATGGCGCAAAAAGAAGTAGTGGTCTCCATCAAGCGGATAGAATCTACTCTCAGGGATCAGCCCTGCGATCTTCTCTCCGGTATAAAGCGGTGTAGCCGTATCCTCTTTCCCCCAGAAACAGAGTGCTTTGGAGCGGCTTCTCGCAAACTCATGCTCAAAGTCCTCATCCACCACGTTTTTGAAGGTCTCATACATCTCATGACTCATACCTGTGACATCGGCTGAACGGAAGATATCCCTGAGCTTCTTGAATCCCAGCGGTTTAAGCAGCTTAAAGGTAGCGATCTTCACTTTTACCGACCACGGCTTCTCAGTCACCACACCCGCACTGGACAACAGTACAAGGCAGGGGGTATTGAGCAGTGTGGCTACCTTGCCCCCAAAGGAGTGCCCCATAGCGATCTTCGGAGTGACTCCCAGCGCTTCCAAAAACAGCGTGACGATCCTGCCGTAATCTTCGGTAGTAAGGATCATCTCATTGCTGCTTTTGCCGAACCCCGGCATATCCAGATAGATATGCTGATACCCGGAGAGAGTTTTTCCAAAAGCCTGCTTCATGATCTCTTTGTTGCTGCCCCAGCCGTGAAGGATCAGTATCGCATCTTTGGATGAGGGGTTGAGTAGTTCATAGGAGAGTTGAAATGGTTGATTGTTGTAGATGATCTCTTTTGATGCCATAGTTTACCGTTCAATAAAATTGAAGTATTTTATCATAACGGCACTTATGCTATACATTTCAACGTATCACACACTTTTTCTTCCTCGGGCTAGAGCTCGGAAAGAGGGAAGGTCGTCCTGCTTGCCTGAGAGACCGGTTCATCAGTAAAACGCTCCTCGATCGTGATATGAGCGTCGCTGATACTGAAGGTGATCAGAGCATCCTCTTTGTCTGTTCTCCAGCGCCCGAGTGCCGACCCCCAAATAACCCGGCTGCCGTCCACTCTGCACTTATAGTCATACCGTTCCTTTTCTCCCTCTAGCCGGTAATAAAGAGAGATACTCCCCTCTTTTCTTTGTTCTGCATGGATGGTTTTATCGTCCACCCCCATGATCGAGGAGAGTGCCGCCTTACAGACCTTGACATGGATAGCTGCATCATCGGATGCACCATACAAGGCAGGTGAAAAAATCACTATCGAAAGATAAAGCGTCATTCTTTTTATTTTCTGCATCAAATCCCCCTTTTATGAAGCAAATAGAGTAGCAACTAGTCGATAAAGTGGTCATCCTTCATATGCTTCTCTTCGATATACTCCCGGTAAAGGAGTGCGACACCGAATGTTACGACAATAAGTACACCAGCGGTAATCGTAAGCTTCACAAACACGGTCCAGCTGACCACGTCTGTCCAGAGCTGAAGCAGCAGAAGTACCGCATAGAGGACAAAGACTATACCGCTGATGATACTTGCAATTTTCATCACTTTCATCTATCTCTTCTCCCTTTGCATGATCACTACATACCCTTCCCGTTTAAAGAAGAGCAGCATTCTTCGTACATCTTTTTCCATGGTGACCACTTCCCATCCTTCTTTTGCATTGATATTGAGAAACTCTGAAAAACGTACCGGGTTGATCTTGGACTCACCCAGAAGCAGTGACCCGAGCATTCCTTCCTGGTAAATGATCGCTTTATACTCTTTCATCTTCTTCCTCGCTTTTAAAAGATCAGCGTTTGATCTCTGTCAAATCCGTAGATATCATTAAACATCAATACTGTCCCGTTTTGATCTACATAGCTTGTCAGATAGGCCGTATGCACCATCATTCTTCTCTTCAACGGGATATGATGCGTTTTAAGCGAATCGTATTTTGCCATGATACTCTCTTTTGTCTCACCGGTAAAATGGTTGGCGATATAGATCAGCATATCATTGGGTTTTTCCAGCCTTACACAGCCGTGGCTGAAGGTACGTACTTTGCGCTGGAAAAGCGACTTTGCCTGCGTATCATGCATATAGACGGCGTGACTGTTTGGGAAGATAAACTTGATACGTCCCAGCACGTTCCGTTCCGAGGGCTTTTCTATAAACTTGAACGGCACCGTGCCCTTGCCTCCCCTGTAGGCAGCAAGATTGACATCGTTCAAGGAGACATTTGGGGAATCCAGGTTATAGTCACGGCGTATGACCATATTGTTGCGCGCCAGGTAGGCAGGATCTTTGAGTACGTTGGGGATGATCTCATTTCGTGCAATACTGTCGGGAACTCCCCACTGCGGATTGAGCGTGATATACTGCATCGGTTCTGCAAAAACCGGGGTTTGAAGATTTTTCTGTCCCACGATCACAGCGAACTTCAGTGCCGTCTGACCGCCCTTTTTGATACGCACCTTGAACTCAGGGATATTCACCAGCGCATAATCCTCCCCCAGATCCGGACGCATGATCTTGGTTCTTTCGACATTGAGACGGAGTTTACGAAGCTGCTCCGGTGTCACACTCTCTTTTTCTTTTAACGCATGGAATGTTTTGAGCAGTTTTTGAAACTGTTCAGTCGCCGGAACATAAGGTTTAAGAATATTTTCTATCGTCTGCCCGGCTTTAAGCTGCGCGATGATCTGCGTTTTGTCTACTTTTTGCAGATAGATATCATAGTGTGATTCGATCTTTTTTTCTTTTTTGGCTTTTTGAACTGCTTGAAAGTTTTTAAGGTCGATACAACTGTTGGCAAGATTATCAGTATATTCCAAGAGCAGTTTGCTCATCAATACGGTGTTTTCTGTCTTTTTTACTTTTTCATAAAGTGCCTGCTGCTCACAGATCGATGCATATCTGTCTTCCTTCAGTATCTCCAAAAACTCTTTTTTTTGAGAAGATCTCCATCCCTCTTCATCCGCATCCGGTGTCTTGACACAGCCGCTCATCATTACAGCAGTAGACAATACCGCTAACAATCTGATCTTCATTGATTTCCTCTGGTTTCTATCTATTCATGAGGTGTTGGCAGCAGACATAGGCACTTGCAAATGCCCACTGAAAATTATATCCGCCCAGTCTCCCCGTCACATCCAGAACTTCACCGATAAAGTAAAGTCCCTCCTCCTTCTCACTCATCATCGTATAGGCATTGACCTCGTCCGTAGCGACTCCGCCTTTGGTGACTTCGGCCTTGGTGTAGCCGAAGGTACCCGCAGGAGCAAAGCGATAATGACAAAGCGATTTCAACTGTTCCAATTCCGCTGAAGTGAGCTTTTTCCCTTGTTTGTCCTGTAGGCCTAATTGTAGCAAAAATGCCTTTGTGACACGCTTTGGCATAGGCAGGAGGGAAGAGACGTTTTTCTCGCTGCGCACAAAGGTATCCCAATCAACAGCAGGCAGGAAATCGATCTCTATCTTTCCCTTTTCCCAGTAGAGAGAGGCGTTCAGCACCGCAGGGCCGCTGATCCCTTTGTGTGCAAAAAGCAGCGATCCCTCCACCACCCTCTCTCCCACCGTGATCCTGACCTCCGTTGAGGCCCCGGAGAGTTCTTTGAAGAAAAACTCTTCAGGCTGCAGGGTCAGTCCGACAAGGGCAGGTGCGGTTTTGACAATGGTATGCCCGAACGACTCTGCGATCCTGTAGCCGATATCGCTGGCATTGAGCTGCGGATAGCTCAATCCTCCCGAAGCCACGACCACCCTCTCTGCGCTCAAGGTTCTTCTGTCGGTCTTGACCTCAAAGCCCTTCCCTTTTTTGGTCACACCGATGACCTTCTCATTCAACACTATCTTCTGTTTGCTGCATTCACGCTGGAAGATACCCAGGATCTCTTTGGAAGAGTGCGGGCAGAAGTACTGGGTACCTTTGCGTATGACGGGTTCAAGCCCTCTTTTTTTCAGCCACGCCAGCAGCATCTTTTCATCAAACAGATCAAGCGCCGGCTGGATAAAATACTCCTCACCCAGAAAGTAGGCGGGATCCATCACCCGGTTGGTGATATTGCATTTGCCGCCGCCTGATACCTGTATTTTGGCACCGGTTTTTGCGTTGGCTTCTATAATGGTAGCACGGTTTGAAGGCAGCAAAGAGGCAAGCATCAATGCGCTGGCACCCCCGCCTATGATAACGATAGGATTCATGAAGCGAATTATAGCCTAAAAGCTGAAAAATGACGGAAACGCTCTGGAAGTGTCGATGAAATTTTGATATACTACCTCAAAGCAAGGTGAAGGTAGAAAGATGAAGAGATGGCTGTTCTCCGTGACTCTGTACTGTTCGGTGGGATATGGCAGTCTTTTTGTCGTCACTGATCCAAACAACAATACCGTAGAGGTCAAGCGTCTGGAACCGACGCACAATGCTGCGATCTCGCAAAAAGCCAGCGAATACTCCATCCAGGCACTCTATGACGAGCTCAACTCCGTAGAGCATCATGCAAGAAGGGCCTGGCTGGCCAGAGAACGCGCCAAACATCTTGCCATCGCCAAAGAGCAGGCAGAAAAAATGGGAGTGAGTTTCAGCCTCTCTCCCGATCAGAGCACACAGATCCTGGAGGATGCCAAGTATTTCAAAGGGGGCAGATATGTCTGGGGCGGGACCACCCCGCAAGGCTTTGACTGCTCCGGCTATGTCCAGTACCTTTACAGGAAACACGATATCAACCTGCCGCGCACCGCATGGGAACAGTCCAAGATGGGAAGAGAGGTCAATATCGATGAGCTGAAAAAAGGGGATCTGCTCTTCTTCCTGACCGACCGCAAACGCAATATTCCCATCACGCATGTGGGGATCTACATCGGCAACGGTGAGTTTATCCATGCCGCTTCCAAAAAACAAGGCATTATCATCTCACCGATCACGCACGGAAACTATGCCAGAACATTTGTCAAAGCCAAACGCGTGATAGAAGATACCGACGATATCTATACTGCCGGATTGTAAGATCAGAGCCTCTGCAGTCTTTTCAAGCCCTCTTTGACCAGCGCAGCCGTATCGCCGCTGCAGCCTGCCAGCGCTTTGCGGATCGCCTCTTTTTTGAAGCCGAGGCTCTCCAACGCCATCTCCGCCTCCATCATCGATCCGTTCCCGCTGCTCGCTTCGCTCCCGTCCACAATAAAGTCTGCCAGCTCCACCAGGATACGGCTTGCCGCCTTCGGCCCGATACCCGGCACTCTCTTGAGAAGCCCTACATCCTTGGAGCTCACTACCCTCGCAAAGCTCTCCGGGGTAAAGGTCGAACAGATTGCCAGCCCTACCTTTGGCCCTACTCCGTTGATCTTCAGCACCGTATCGAACATCTTCTTCTCGTTCATCTCCATAAAACCGAAGAGAAGATGTGCATCCTCGCGTATGATCTGCGTCGTGAAGAGCTTGACCCTTTTCTCCCCAATGGCATTGGAGGTGTTGAGCGAGACCATCACCTCATAGATCAGCCCGTTGACATTGATATGCACAAATGTCGGATCTTTACGCTCTACGATCCCTTCTATCCCTACGATCATCTTTACTCCTTGAAAACCTCATCCTCAGCCCTGCTGGGGATCTCAAATTGATTGTCAAAGTATAGCAACTCTTCCTCTCCGAAGTAAAAAATATGTCACATTGTCATTTTTTACCTGCGGACGTCATGCCATTCCATCAAAACAGGACTGATTTACAAACCGTTCATTATTCATATAAATTAATTAATCAAATACGGATATAATACCGTAGTTTATAATATGCCAAAAAAGGATGCCCATGTCCGACACCCGCAACAATCGTTTTCTATTCCTCATTTTGATGATAGGAATCTTTACGGCGATCAGTTTTGCAAGCAGAACCGTTCTGCTTTTCGCAGATATCTCTCAAGTGGATCTGGGGATCATCCCCCTCTTTAAACTCTATGCAGTAGGTTTGTTTTATGATCTGGTCGCTTCCAGCTATTATATTATCCCTCTGGTGATCTATCTTATCCTGCTTCCCAACAGGTTATTCAACATGAAAATACATAAACTGCTTTTTTTATCCGTTTTTTTCATTGCCACCTATCTATTGATTTTCAATGCGGTTTCAGAATGGTTTTTCTGGGAAGAGTTCGGAAAAAGATTTAATTTTATCGCGGTTGATTATCTGGTCTATACGCACGAAGTGATACATAATATTCTCGAATCCTATCCTATCCCTCTGCTGGTCACTGTGATCTTCATCCTCAATACTCTTTTATTTGTCCTGATTATGAAGAAGAGTGCGCTGCTCACCAAAACATTTGATTCAGATCAAACTTTTTTCCAAAGAGCCAAAGTGGGTACTGCTTTTTTACTGTTACCTGTACTTTTTTTTACTACGATGGAACAACAGGACCTTTCACAGATATCAAAAAACCAGTACAACAATGAACTGGCCAAAAACGGGTTCTATTCGCTCTTTTCTGCCTTCAGAAACAATACTTTGGATTATCATGCGTTTTACAAAACAGAAGAGCAATCCACGGTCATGAAAAACCTCGACACACTGGAGCATTTCAATGATACCCATCTCAAACTCGTCAAAAACGGGGATGACCGGGAATCAAAATACAATGTGATGCTCATCATGGTCGAAAGTCTCAGTGCCTCCTATATGGGAGTGTTCGGCAATGACCAGAACCTGACCCCGCACATGGATGCATTGACACAAAGATCACTCTTCTTTGATCATGTATATGCCACAGGCACCCGGACGGTAAGGGGTATGGAAGCAGTGACACTCTCTCTTCCTCCTACGCCGGGAAGAAGTATTGTCAAGAGGCCCGATAACCACACTATGTTTTCAGCAGGATTTGTCTTTCAGGAGAAAGGGTATGAGAACAAATTTATCTATGCGGGTCATGGGTATTTTGATAACATGAACGATTTTTTCTCCCACAATGGGTTTGATGTGATCGACCGAACCGATTTTGAAGAAGATGAGATCAGTTTTGCCAATGTCTGGGGAGTATGTGATGAGGATCTCTTTGCCAAAGCGATGAAGGAATCGGACAGATCCTATCAGGCAAATAAACCGTTTTTCAATTTTGTCATGACCACCTCCAATCACAGACCCTATACCTACCCGGAAGGGAAAATAGATATACCTCCCCATACAGGAAGAGCAGGCGGTGTGAAATATACCGATTATGCCATTCATGACTTTTTGGAAAAAGCAAAAGAAAAACCATGGTTCAAAGATACCATTTTTGTCATCGTTGCCGACCATAACGGAGGAAGTGCAGGAAAAACTGAACTCCCGATCTGGCGATACAGGATTCCTCTGATTGTCTATGCTCCGGAGATCATACAACCAAAAGTGATCCATAAGCTCTCCTCACAGATCGATACCCTGCCTACACTGCTGGCATTAATGGGTTGGGAATATGAGAGTCAATTCTATGGAGATAATATCCTGGACCCGAACTTTAAAGAGCGTGCCTTTATAGGAAATTACCAAAAGCTGGGCCTGCTTAAAGAGAAAAACCTTTTTGTCCTGGAGCCCGATAGAACCATCCATCAATACCATATCGTTGAGGAGAGTTTAAAAGATGCGACCTATCAGGAGACGGATCATATTTCACCCAGGGATGCACTGGAGATCATCACCTATTACCAGAGTGCCAGTGATTTGTATACGCACCATATCAATCGGTGGCATAAGAGGAATTGATCTGTATGACATCGGCCTATTTTCCTCCGCTGCACAGTGTTTACACACTGACACTTTATCATTGCAGGAAAAAGGTAGGCTTATGCAGCATTTCTTTCTTAAGTTACTCGTCCCGGCGCTTTTGATACAGTCACTATACGCAGCAGAAAAGTATGACAGCAAAACATTTCGTGTCATCACCAAAGAATGCGGGATGTGTCACGGTACCCCTTTTTACTTTGCAAAACAGAAAGATGAAGATGGGTGGATGGAGTATTTTGAAGAGGATCAGACGCTCGTGAAAGTACATCAGAAAGACCCAAAAGCCCTGAAGAGCGTTCAGGGTAAACGCTTCAGATACTACCGGGAGGATATCCTGAAATTCTTCATCGACAACTCAAAATATTCAGGTGTGGTGCACGGATGCGATGCCAACTTCTGCGGTACGCACCACTAGTCAGCTGTCGGGTGAAAAAATATATTATTATTATCAGCATCATTACACTTTTCATCAATACACTTCTATAGAAAGGGGACGCTATGCAACTCATGATTGTTTTGTTGGGCGCGGTACTTGGATTTCTATACAGTTACAATACCGAGGGGTTTATCTTCAGCTCCAATATCTGCCTCTTCGCCGGACTGACGATGATCATGCCCTCCCTCTTCAAGGTCAGGCTCTCCGATGTGAAACTGGTATGGGTCTACCGCACCGTGATCGCAAAAAGCCTTTTTCTCAATTTTGTTCTGCTTCCTGCCTTTGCCGTGGCCATCGGGCTGGGCACAAAGGATTACGGTATCGCCGCGGGCATCTTTCTGCTTTCGGTACTCAGCGGCGGCGGCATGGTGATGTACTGGATCAAAAGATCGGGCGGCGACACCTCCCTGGGATTTATCATCCTCTTTATCAATCTCCCTGTCTCTTATACACATCTCCGAGCCCACGAGACCGTACTAGATCTCGTATGCCGTCTTCTGCTTGAAAAA
>OGCK01000015.1_pt1 | contig 34904 bp, 31 predicted proteins | sample 1570051 | NCBI WGS metagenome assembly OGCK01 (sample SAMN06266181, study PRJEB24510) | hot springs metagenome | isolation source: hot spring sediment | place: USA: Zodletone Spring, Oklahoma | collected 2013-12-03 | reverse complement strand
TTTTTTCAAGCAGAAGACGGCATACGAGATCTAGTACGGTCTCGTGGGCTCGGAGATGTGTATAAGAGACAGATCACTTGTTCCAGCGCGCCCTGCATCAGCTCGTCCAGACGGTACAGCGTGAGGTTGATGCGGTGATCGGTCATGCGTCCCTGCGGGAAGTTGTAGGTGCGGATGCGTTCGGAGCGGTCGCCTGAGCCGACCAGTTTTTTGCGCTCGGCGGCCTGGGCACTCTGGCGTTCGTTGCGCTCGATATCCACCAGTTTGGCCTTGAGCCAGCCCATCGCCCGCGCACGGTTTTTGTGTTGCGAACGCTCTTCCTGGCATTCGACCACGATGCCGGTCGGCAGGTGGGTGATGCGAATCGCCGATTCGGTTTTGTTGACGTGCTGCCCGCCCGCGCCGGAAGAACGGAACGTATCCACTTTGAGCTCCGCCGGGTTGATGTCGATTTCTTCGGCTTCATCCAACTCCGGCAAAATGGCCACGGTGGCCGCCGAGGTATGCACCCGGCCTTGCGCTTCGGTTTCCGGCACGCGCTGCACGCGGTGCGCGCCGGACTCAAACTTCAAGCGCGAATACGCGCCCTGCCCCTGAATGCGCGCAATCACTTCCTTGTAACCGCCGTGCTCGCCCGGGCTTTCGCTCAGAATTTCCACCGGCCAGCGCTGACGTTCGGCGTAGCGCGCGTACATGCGCAGCAAATCACCGGCGAAAATCGCCGCTTCATCGCCGCCGGTTCCGGCACGAATTTCCAGAAAAATATTGTGACTATCAAACGGGTCTTTGGGCAGTAAATGGGTTTGCAGTTCTTTTTCGTAGATGTCTAACTGCGCTTGGAGTAACCCAATTTCCTCTTCGGCCATCTCGCGTAATTCCGCATCCCCGCCCGCCGCCATCTCACGGGCAGCCACAAGATCAGCTTGCGCCGCGTCGCAGGCACGCAAACTCGCCACCACGGGTTCAAGTTGGGCGTATTCGCGTGAAAGATCACGAAACCGCGTCTGATCGTTGATGACTTCCGGACTGGACAGCAGCGCGCTCATTTCTTCAAAGCGCTCGGCCAAACGCTGTAAGCGTTCAAAAATAAAATCTTGCATGGGGTTTGGGTATTGTTTTTATGCTTGGTAGGGTGGATAAGCGCAGCGCATCCACCAAGGTTGTTTGGTGGATGCGCTGCGCTTATCCACCCTACGACTCCGTGATCTCTGTGCCCTCTGTGGCTAAAAATTCTGGCTAATCATGCGGCAAACCAAACAGCCGTCGTGCGGCCAGTGCCAACTCATTGCGCCCGTCCTGACTGGCTTCACGCAAGGCCACGGTAGGTTCATGCATCAGATTATTGGTCAACGCATGCGCCAGATGGCGCAGGGTATCTTCGGCGGAATGCCCATGCGCCAACTCACGCAAAGCGCGCTCCAACACTTCATCACGCACTTGCTCGGCATGGCCGCGCAGCTCGCGGATCACCGCCACGCCGCCCTGCACTCGCCACCAATCGACGAAATGCCCGACCTGGGTGTCGATAATCTCTTCAGCTTGCAGCGCGGCTTCTTGACGCGAACGACGCCCTTCGTCAATCACCTGTTCCAGGTCATCGACGGTGTAGAGGTACACATCTTCCAGCGTGCCCACTTCCGGCTCAATGTCGCGCGGCACGGCGATATCCACCATAAAAATCGGGCGGCGCTTGCGGCGTTTCAGCGCGCTTTCCACCGCGCCCTTGCCCAAAATCGGCAGGGTGCTGGCGGTGGCGGTAATCACGATATCCGCTTCATGCAAATGCTCGCCCAGTTCGCTGAGGGCAATGGCATACGCACCCAGCGGTTCAGCCAGCGCATGCGCGCGTTCAATGGTGCGGTTGGCAATCACCATGCGCCCGATGCCGTGGCTGTGCAGATGACGCGCCGCCAGCTCAATCGTTTCCCCTGCACCAATCAATAACGCGGTTTTGCGATTGAAATCACCAAAAATCTGCTTGGCCAGACTCACGGCAGCAAACGCTACCGATACCGGGCTGGCACCAATCGCTGTATCGGTACGCACCTGCTTGGCCACGGAAAAAGCGTGCTGAAACAATCGGTTAAGCAATGGACCCACGGCACCTACTTCACCCGCATGCGCGTAAGCGGTCTTGATTTGCCCCAGAATTTGCGGTTCGCCCAACACCAGCGAATCCAGCCCGGATGACACACGCAGCAGATGCCGAATCGCCTCGGTTTCGTGATGCACATATAAATAAGGTCGCACCTCATCCTCGCGCAGCCCGTGGGTTTCAGGAAACCAGCGCAGCACCTCTTGTTCACCCGTTGCGCCCACGGCGGCATACACCTCGGTGCGGTTGCAGGTGGAGACAATCGCCCCCTCGCGCACCTGCGGCAGACGCAGCATTTCGCCCAGGGCATGCTGCATCCGCTCGGTCGTAAAGGCCACACGCTCACGCACCGAAAGCGGCGCGGTGCGGTGATTGAGGCCTAAGGCAATGATGGACATGGAAGTAATGATGCCAGCCCGTGTGTGAGTGCGTGAATGAAAGGCGTTGGATTTTCAAGCATTCGCGTCCCATTGACAAGCGAACAGCCCCCGACTCGACAAGGAAATACGGCCCACAGGCGTTGTGCTGAGCAACCGCGTTCCAACATCCTGCTAGAATGCACAAGCCTTATGAGGAAGCTCCATGCCCAAACCTAGTGTTCTGTCCCTGTCATTACTCGCCCTGCTCAGCTTAAGCGCGGGCATCGGCCTAATCGCCTGCGCCAGCGTTCCCGCGACCGAAAGCTCGGCTGAATCCTCTGGTGAAAGCGACGCATCTTCGACTCAGACATCGAGTGCACTTGAAACCCTCACCATCATCCCGGCAACTGAAGGCCTTGGCAGCGCCAACAGTCAGCGTGCTCAGGCATTTTATCTGCTCATACAGGCAGAACTCGCGGGACAAAACGGCAAGGTAGTTGAGGCAGGGAGGCTTTACCTGCGCGCGGCTCAACTGGGGCGTGACCCGCGCACGGCTGAGCGTGCGGCCAAAATCGCCCTGCTCGCACGAGATACAGTCACCAGCGATCAGGCACTGGCCTTGTGGATAGAGTTGGAGCCGCTGAACGATAAGCGTTGGCTCATGGAGGTTCTGCTGGCCGTGCGTCACCAAAATGACGCTCTCGCTCTCAGCGCCATCAACCAACATCTGCCTGCAGATCAAGCTGTGCGTAAAGCGAGTTATCAGCAGATTCTCGAAGTACTGGTACATGAAGGCCCTGGCATTCTGCCGGTGTTGTATCAGCTTGCTCAATCGCACCCGAATGATGCCGAAGCGTGGTTCACCCTGGCGCAAGCCGCCCTGAATTTCAAGGATATGGAGACAGCGCGCGCCGCTCTTCGCAAAACCATTCAACTGGAGCCTACGCGCAAGGATGCTTATCTATTGCTGGCGGAAAGCTATTTTAGCCAAAAGGATCCTGTCGCTGGTGTGGATGTATTGCACGACATGGTGCAGCAATTCCCCAAAGACCAGCGTTTGCGCATGACCTATGCACGCGCGCTACACGAAGCGGGGCGTACCCAGGAAGCGCGCGATTTACTGAATAAAATGCTGCAAAAAACCCCGAACGATCAGGATCTGCGCTATGCCGTGGCGCTCCTGGCTTTGGAAAGCAATGATTTCAATACCGCCGAACGCGAGCTGAAAATACTCTATCGTCACAAAGATCGCGCACCCACGGCCGCGTACTACCTCGGTCGATTGAGTGAGCAACGTGGTCAAACTGATGCCGCCATGCGTTGGTACGCCCAAACTCAAGGCAGCGCCCAAAATAGCGAATTTGCCACTGAAGCCCTGCTGCGCATGGCACAAATCGACATGAACGCGGGGTGCACGCAAGCGGCACGCGATCGACTGACGCAAGCGCGCAGCCTGAGTCCGACTGATGAGGAGCGCGTGCGCTTTTATCTGATCGAAGCGCAACTGCTTCGCCAATCCGAGCGCTATCAGGATGCCTACGACCTTATCAATCAGGCTTTGAATGAAGTGCCCGGCGAGCCGGATTTGTTGTACTCACGAGCGCTTTTAGGTGAGCAACTCGACTTGTTTACCCAATCCGAGGCTGATTTGCGCGCCATTCTTGCGCAGGATCCCGAGAATCCTGAAGCTCTGAATGCGCTGGGGTTCACCCTGGCCGAACGCAATATCAAGCTGGACGAAGCCTATCAACTGATTAGCAAATCCCTGCAGCTCGACCCAAAAAGCGCCGCCACCATGGACAGTATGGGCTGGGTTTTATACCGCCAGGGCAAGTTGATTGAAGCCGAAAATTATCTGCGCCAAGCCTTTGCACTGAATCAGGATGCAGAAATTGCCGGACATTTAATTGAAGTGCTGGTGGCGCAACAACGCCGCGATGAGGCTCTCAAGTTGCTGAAGGACGCGCTCCAACGTGATCCGCAAGACAAGTATCTGCTCAAACTCAGTGCCCGCCTGCACACAGAATCAAGCCAGTAAGCCAACATGCCCCCTTTACACACTAGCCTCACTCGCGCCGCTGTATTGCTCAGTTTATTGTGGCTAGGCGGCTGCGCGACATTACCTGAAACGGCCGAACCCAGCGCTGCGCCAAGCACCGAAGGCGCGCTTGATCGAGATGCACAACGCCTCGATTTATGGCTTGTACGGCAAGTCAACCTGCAGAGGCTCAACAGCTGGCGTTGTGAGGGGCGCGCCGCCATCCTCGCGCAAGATGGCGGCGGACAAATCAGTTTCGACTGGCTGCGTAACCCGCAAGATCAGGTCTTGAGCATCAAAACACCGCTTGGCCAAAACGCCTTGCAACTCACCATCAATCCAAGTGGCGCGACCCTCATTGACCACGAAGGGCAGGTCACCCAAGGTGAAAGCGGCGAAGTCATGCTCAACGAGGTTCTCGGCTGGAGCGTGCCGATTGAATCGCTACGCGCTTGGCTGCTGGGCTTGCCGTCTTCGCGAGAAGACAGTTACACCCTTGATGCCCAGGGTCGCATCCTCAGCTTGGATAGCCAAGGCTGGACGATTGAATACAAACGCTACAGCGAGACCAACGGACTGAGCCTGCCCAGCAAATTTGAAATGCGCCGTAGTGAAATGACCTTGCGCCTGGTGATTGACCGTTGGACACTCTAACGGGCGCAACAACGTGGTGGCCCGCCCCCGCCAAGCTCAACCTGATGCTGCGCATCACCGGTCGACGTGCGGATGGCTACCACCAGCTGCAAACCGTGTTTCAACTGCTGGATTTTGGCGACCGTCTGGCCTTTGAGCTGCGTGACGACGGGCAGATTATCAAACACACGCCGCTGGAAGGTGTCGCTGAAGACGCAGGCCTCGCCACTCGCGCCGCACGCCTACTACAACAAACCTGCGGCACACGTCTGGGTGTGGATATTTTTCTTGAAAAACACATCCCGCTAGGCGGCGGCCTGGGTGGTGGTAGCTCCGATGCCGCCACCACCCTGCGGGTACTCAACCAACTATGGGGTTGCCAGCTATCCATCGACACCCTCGCCGAACTTGGCGCAAGTCTCGGAGCTGATGTACCGGTGTTTGTGCGCGGTCACAGCGCCTGGGCCGAAGGCATAGGCGAACAGCTCACGCCCATCACCCTACCCGCCACACGTTATCTTGTGGTCTGTCCGCCGGTTCACCTCAGCACCGCCCGCATGTTCGCCGACCCTTTATTGGTGCGCGACCAGCCGCCTATCCGTTTTGAAGATTTTCAGCAGGGTGAACGCGATAATGCCTTCACCCCCGTGGCGCGCGCGCGCAGCGAAGACATCGACAAGCTGTTTCACCTGCTCTCCGCCTACGCGACGCCCCAACTCACGGGCTCGGGTGCCGCCATTTTTTGCGCCTTTTCACCGGAAGACCCGGCACTTGAACGCGCTGCTCACGCGCTGCCCAAAAACCTTCCACGCTTTATTGCTCAAGGACTTAACACATCCCCACTCCACGCCATACTCCCGAGGTAACACGATAGTAGGCATCCCCTCATCAAAAAAACTTGCACAAAGTCATTCAATCCCTATAATGCGCAACCTCAATTGGGCCGTCGCCAAGTGGTAAGGCACCGGATTTTGATTCCGGCATTCCAAGGTTCGATCCCTTGCGGCCCAGCCAAATTCTCTCCTGAAAACTCGACGAAGTGGAACTCTCCCATGCTGATGGTCTTCGCAGGGAATGCTAATCCCGAACTCGCTCAACGCGTCGCTGAAAACCTTGATCTACCGCTAGGTCAGGCCACAGTCACCCGCTTCAGCGATGGTGAAACTTACGTCGAGATTCTGGAAAACGTGCGTGGTCGCGACGTTTTCATCATCCAGCCCACCAGTCATCCCTGCAATGACAACCTGATGGAGCTGATGGTCATGGCCGATGCCTTGCGCCGCGCCTCCGCTGGCCGCATCACCGCCGTCATTCCCTACTACGGTTACTCCCGCCAAGACCGCCGCGTGCGCTCAGCGCGCGTGCCCATCACCGCCAAAGTCGTAGCCAATATGCTGCAAGGCGTGGGCTTTGACCGTGTGCTGACCATCGACCTGCACGCTGAACAGGTGCAAGGCTTCTTTGATATTCCCGTGGACAACATCTACGCCTCGCCGATTCAGCTTGGCGATATTTGGCGTCAGGCACACAAAAACCTGACCATCGTTTCTCCTGACGTGGGCGGCGTGGTGCGTGCCCGCGCGCTGGCCAAACGCCTGGACGATGTGGATCTCGCCATCATCGACAAGCGCCGTCCCAAGGCGAACGTGGCCGAGGTTATGCACATCATCGGTGAAGTCAAAGACCGTAGCTGCGTGATTATTGACGACATCGTGGATACGGCCGGAACCCTGTGCAAGGCTGCCGAAGCGCTCAAAAAACACGGTGCCAGCAAAGTGATTGCCTACGCCACCCACGCGGTTCTCTCCGGCAAGGCGATTGAAAATATTAATGGCTCGGAGATCGACGAGGTTGTGGTCACCGACAGTATTCCGCTAAGCGCCGCAGCAAAAGCCTGCTCACGTATCCGCGTGCTCTCGGTTGCTGGCATGTTAGGTGAAACCATCCGCCGCATTCATACCGATGAGTCGGTCAGTTCGCTCTATCAGGATTGAGTTTTCGTTGCTCTTGACGGAGTGACAAAACGACCGGGTTGGTCGCGTCCCGGTCGCCCCTCCCGCCGTAAGGCGGGTTTTTGTTTGATTGAATGTTTTTTTGGAGTTTTAACCATGAGTATTTCCTTCACCGTGAAGGCCTCCCGTCGTGACGATTTGGGGAAAGGTGCGAGCCGCCGCCTGCGTCACGAAGGCCTGGTTCCTGCTGTTGTTTACGGCGGCCATGCCGAGCCCGTTTCCCTGACCCTCGTGCACAAAGATCTGTGGCACAGCCTGGAAAACGAAGCGTTTTATTCCCACGTCCTCGACCTCGACATTGAAGGGAAGGTAGAAAAAGTTGTTTTGCGTGATCTGCAGCGTCACCCCTACAAAGCCATTGTCATGCACGCTGATTTCCAGCGTGTTTCCGCCGATGAAGTGATGCATGCCAGCGTACCGCTGCACTTCGTCAATGAGGCAACCTGCGTCGGTGCGAAAAAAGGCGGCATGATTAGCCACCTCGCAACCGAGGTCGAAATCACTTGCCTGCCTGCCGACCTGCCGGAGTTCATCGAGGTCGATCTGGCCACGCTGGATCTGGATCACACCCTGCACTTGTCGGATTTGGTTGCACCCAAGGGCGTATCGTTCCTTGAGCTGAGCGCACACAACAACAACCTCGGCATTGTGGTCATCCATATGCCCAAAGGCGTTGCCGTTGCCGAAGAGGCTTAATCGCCCAAGCTTAATCACTGAGCACGCTTCAGCATGTCCCCTCATAGTGTGCCCCAAGCCGACATCCGACTCATCGTCGGCCTCGGCAACCCCGGGGCGCAGTACGAAGACACCCGCCACAATGCGGGTTTTTGGTTCGTGGACGAAGTCGCCCGTCTGACGGGCGCGACCCTTCGTCCCGAACCCCGTTTTCATGGCTTAGCTGCCCGCGTCATGCTCGAAGGGCATGAACTTTGGCTGCTCAAGCCGACCACATTTATGAATCGTAGCGGCCAGTCGGTCGCTGCGCTCGCACGCTTTTACAAGATCGCCCCCGAGCAGATTCTCATCGTACATGATGAAATCGACCTCCCCGTGGGGCAGGTCAAGCTCAAATACGCGGGCGGACATGGCGGCCACAACGGCCTGCGCGACCTGCACGCCCACTTTGGCACCCCCAACTACTGGCGGCTGCGCATCGGCGTTGACCACCCCGGCAGCAAAGACCTCGTGGTCGATTATGTGCTCCATGCGCCATCCAAGGTTGATCGAGAGAAAATTAACGGTGTGATCGACGAGGCATCACGCCAACTACCCGACCTGCTACGCGGCGAAGCGGCGCGGGTCATGAATCATCTGCACAGTCTTAAATAAGGAGTCGGTCATGGGTTTCAAATGCGGTATCGTCGGCCTGCCCAACGTGGGCAAATCCACCCTGTTCAACGCGCTGACCAAGGCCAATATCCAGGCCGCCAACTACCCGTTCTGCACTATCGAACCCAACGTCGGCATGGTGCCGATGCCCGACCCGCGCCTCGACAAGCTGGCGGAAATCGTCAAGCCCGAGCGCATCCTGCCCACCACCATGGAATTTGTGGACATTGCAGGACTGGTCAAAGGCGCGTCCAAAGGCGAAGGTCTGGGCAACAAATTCCTCGCCACCATCCGCGAAACCGATGCGATTGCCCAAGTGGTGCGCTGCTTCGATAACGACGATGTCATTCACGTCGCCGGGCGCGTCGATCCGCTGGATGACATCGAAGTCATCAACACCGAACTGATTCTGGCCGATATGGACACCGTCGAACGCAACCTTGAGCGCGCCATCAAAGCCTCCAAATCCGGCAACAAAGACGCGCTGGTGAAAAAAGACGTATTGGAGCGCATGGCCGCACACCTCAACCAGGTCAAAAGCGTACGCAGCCTGGAAATGACGGATGAAGAAAAGCTCGCGCTGCGCGATCTGCACCTACTCACCATCAAGCCGATCATGTACATCGCCAACGTCAACGAAGATGGCTTTGAAAACAACCCCTACCTTGACCGCGTGCGCGAACACGCCAAAATCGAAGGCGCGATTGTCGTGCCCGTCTGCGCGGTGATCGAAGCCGACATCTCCGAACTCGATGAAGCCGACAAGGCCGAATTTCTGGAAAGCATGGGACTGGAAGAACCCGGCCTCAACCGCGTAATCCGCGCCGGTTACGATCTGCTCGGCCTGCAAACCTACTTCACCGCCGGGGTGAAAGAAGTACGCGCCTGGACGATCCACAAAGGCGACACCGCCCCGCAGGCCGCCGGTGTGATCCACACCGACTTTGAACGCGGCTTTATCCGCGCCCAAACCATTGCTTACGAAGACTTTATTCAATACAAGGGCGAACAAGGCGCGAAAGAAGCTGGCAAGATGCGCGCCGAAGGCAAGGACTACGTGGTCAAGGATGGGGATGTGTTGAATTTTTTGTTCAACGTTTAAATTTCGTCGCGCTTTACCGGTTCATCCCACCAGATAATGCCGCAAACCGGCAGCCCAGGTGGGATTCGGGCATCGTCAGGCGAGCGCTTGATACACCGGCGCATAAACATGTTGGCGAATAAACGCCGCCATGTCGCTCGGGCGCTCCACGCGCGCTAGTCCCGAATCAAACACCAGCTTCGCCACTCGCGCGGCCGTCTGGATCTCAGTTTCCAGGATGTTGGACTGCGGCGGGTAGAGCAGCCCTTGCTGCAACAACTCGGGCGGCACCTGATCGGCGACCGCCGCCGCCGCCTCGATAAACATCTCGTCAGTGACCCGCGTCGCCTGGGTGGCGAAAATCGCCATGCCAACCGCCGGGAAGATATAGAAATTGTTGGCCTGACCGGGCATGAAGGTCTGTCCATTCAACTCAACGGGCGGGAACGGCACGCCCGCAGCGTAGATCGCCTTGCCTTGCGACCAGGTATAGGCCTGTTCGGCGGTGCACTCCGCGTGCTCCGTCGGGTTTGACAGCGCCAGAATCACCGGGCGTTCGTTGATCCGCGACATGACCGTGACAACCTCCTGGGTGAAGGCACCGCCGATCGTGCTGACGCCGATGATGGTCGTCGGCTTGATGCTTTCGATGGCCGCGACAAAGTCTTTGGTCGGCGCGTGCGGATGCGCATAGGGCAGCTGAAAATCCACCAGGTCGATGCGAGTCGATTCAAGCAGGCCGTTGACATCGAACAGGTGGATGCGCGAGCGCGCCTTCTCAAGCGTCATCCCCTGCGCCACGAGCGCCGAGCACAGCAGGTTGGACAGGCCGATGCCCGCCGATCCCGCGCCGAGGAACAAGTACTTCTCGTCCTTGAGCTGCGTGCCCTTGAGCTTGGTCGCGTTGATCATGCCCGCCAGGGTGATGCCGGCCGTGCCCTGGACATCGTCGTTATAGACGCAGTACTTGTCGCGATAACGCTCAAGCAAATGCACCGCATCGACGCCCGTCCAGTCCTCGAAGTGAATGCAGCACTTGGGGAAGACTTCTTGCACCGCCTCGACAAACTCATCCACAAAGGAGAAAAGATCGGCGGTGGCGGGACGTGTCTTGCGCAAGCCAAGATAAAGCGGGTCGCCGAGGTACTGCTGGTTGTTCGTGCCCGCATCGAGATACATCGGCATAAGGTATTGCGGCGGCACGCCGGCGGCGGCGGTGTAGAGCTGCAATTTGCCGATCGGGATGCCCATGCCGTTGGCGCCCAAATCGCCCAGGCCTAGAATGCGCCCGCCATCGGTCACGCAGATGAAGCGGACGTCCTTTTGCGGCCAGTTGCGCAGCACATCCTTCACGCCCCCCCGTCGCTCGATTGAAAGATACATGCCCCGGCTTTGGCGATAGATATGGCCGAATTTGAGACAGGCCTCACCGATGGTCGGGTCGTAAACAATCGGCAGAAAACGCGCTGGATCCGACATGATGGTTCGGTAGAACAGTGTTTCATTGTGATCAAGCAGGTTGATCAGGTAGATGTAACGCTCAAGATCGGAACTCTTGAGGCTTAGTTGCAGCATGACTCGCTGCAACTGGATGTCTTCGCTTTCAACGATGTCGGGCACCAGACCCACCAAACCAAAAGTCTGCTTTTCCGCCTCGGTAAATGCGGTGGATTTGTTAAGCGCCGGATCGTGCAGCAGTTCTATTCCACGCTTGGCGATACTCGTCATGGGTCTCTCCCGTTTCGGTTAAGTGGGTCTTGGGCTTGGCGATCAAACCGTTCACAAGGACTTTACTTCGCGCTGGCGATGTAAGGGGCGACCATCTTCGCGGGATCGACGATGCGGTCGAATTCGGCTTCGCTGACAAAACCCAGCTTCAGCGCGGCGTCCTTGAGCGTCAGGTCGTTGTCCATCGCGTAGTGCGCGATCTTCGATGCCTTGTCATAGCCGATGACCGGCGAAAGCGCCGTCACCAGCATCAGGGAGCGCTCGACATACTCGCCGATTTTTTTCAGATTGGGCTGCGTGCCTTCGATCAGGAAACGGCGGAAATTCACGCAACCGTCGCTCAGAAGGGTGATCGAATGGGTGAGGTTGAAGATCATCAGCGGCTTGTAGACATTCATTTCCAGATAGCCACTGGCACCGCCGAAGCCCACCGCCACATCGTTGGCCATGACCTGCACCGCGATCATCGTCAAGGCCTCGGCCTGGGTCGGGTTCACCTTGCCCGGCATGATGGACGAACCGGGCTCGTTCTCAGGAATGATCAGCTCCGCGAATCCGGCGCGCGGGCCGCAGGAGAGCAGGCGGATGTCGTTGCCGATCTTGTAGAGCGAAATCGCCAGGGTGCGCATCGTGCCGGAGAACTGGACGAGCGCGTCATGCGCGCCCTGCACGGTGAATTTATTGGGCGCGCTGACGAAAGGCAGCCCCGTGAGCTTTGCGATTTCAGCGGCGGCCGCCTCGGCGAAACCGGGCGCGGAGTTGATGCCGGTGCCCACCGCTGTGCCGCCAAGCGCGAGACGATAGACCCCGCGCAGGGCATCTTCCAGGCGATCGAGGTTGTCGGCCAGCATACCCGCATAGCCTGACCACTCCTGACCCAGGGTCAACGGTGTCGCATCCTGCATGTGGGTACGGCCGATCTTGACGATGTCCTTCCATTCATCCGCCTTGGCGGCGAGGGAATCATGCAACGCCTGCACCGCGGGAATCAGCCGCTGCTTCGTGTTCACGGCGGCGGCGATGTACATGGCCGAGGGGAAGGAGTCATTGGACGACTGCGCCATGTTGACGTGGTCATTAGGGTGAACTGGCGTTTTGCTGCCCAGCGGGGTGCCCGCAAGTTGACAGCAGCGGTTGGAAACCACCTCGTTCACGTTCATGTTGAACTGCGTGCCGCTGCCGGTCATCCACACATGCAACGGGAACATGTCGTCGTGCCGACCCGCCAGGATTTCATCGCAGACCTGCACGATCAGCCGATGCGTCGCGTCGTCCAGCCGCCCGCCCGCATGGTTCGCATTCGCCGCCGCTTTCTTCAGGGTCGCGTAAGCGGGAATCATCTCGCGCGGGATCAAGTCCTTGCCGATGCTGAAATGCTCCAGCGAGCGCTGCGTCTGAGCGCCCCAAAGCTTATCGGCCGGGACACTGACCGGGCCGAGGCTGTCTTGCTCAATACGGGTAGCTTGGGATTCCATTACTCATCCCCCTAGTTATGTGCGTTGACGACCAAGCATTTTTTTGAGCCTAGACTCTGGTTCCATAAAGCGCAAACGCCTCATCAAACCGACGTATCGCCTGCACCAGCGGGCGGGCGGCGACCCCGTGCGGCACGAACACATGCGCGGCGTAGGCGTGGATGTGACAGGCAGCGGGCGGACGGATGTTCTGGCGCAAAGTTTCACGCATCCTTGGCAGGAAGATCCATTGCAGCCACATTTCCAGCGGCATGGCATCGCAGGCGAATGGGGTTTCGCTTGCCAATGCCTCGGCGGATGGCGGTTGAAGCGACCACAAGCCCATGCGGCGCAGTTCGTTTTCTATAGCAACAAGCTGCGCTAACAATGTCTGCATTTCAGTGGAGCCTGGCATAGCTCATTTCCCCTTCGTCCTGCATATCATCCCCTTCGCCGTTCCCCCAAAACAGGCGGTTCGGCAGCATTTGCCCGCGCCCGAGTCGGTAGGCCTGTTCCAAGGTCTGCCACGTGTAATCTTGCGCTTGTTCGATCGCGGTTAAAGGCTCATTGCCTTGCGCCATTAGCCCGGCAATCGCCGAAGCCAGCGTGCAGCCGGAGCCGTGGTAACTCTCGGCCAAACGTGGCCACGAATAGGTTTCGAGCAGGCGATGCCCGCCGAAGAGCATGTTTTCGACCTCATCAGTCGGCTCATGCGTGCCGGTAATCAGCACATAATCGCTGCCTTGTTCGAGCAAGGCCAAGGCGCAGGCATGCAGATTATCCGCACCAATCGCCAAGCGCCGCGCTTCGAGGCTATTCGGGGTCAGGATGGTGGTTTGCGGCACCAGCAGCTCACGCATGGCGGCAATGATTTCATCATCGGCCACGTCCTTGCCACCGCCCGCGCGTAGCACCGGGTCAAACACCACCGGAATCTGCGGTAGATCTCGCAGCAAAGTGTGAATCGCTTCAATCATACCCACACTCCCCAACATGCCAATTTTGATTGCAGCAATCGGCATATCCTCAATCAGCACGCGCGCCTGTTCGATCACCCACAACGGATCCACCGTGCGCACACCCAAAACATTACGCGTGTTTTGTACCGTTAGCACGGTGGCAATCGGCGCGGCATGGCAGCCTTGACTGACGATCGCTTCAATATCTGCCGACAAGCCCGCGCCTCCTGTCGGGTCTAAACCGGCAAACACCAAGACCACGGGCGGCGGCTGAATTTCCTGCATCATGATGGTAAGTCCTCGTTTTATTTTGGCAGCATAGACATGAGCCTTAGGACACGCAATGATGCGAGCCCCCTTATTCCAAATGAAATAAACATGGCGTGGTTCTATCTGGTGATTGCAGGTGTTTTTGAAATCGGCTGGCCGGTCGGCTACAAACTCACCGCCCTGCCCGGCCTGCGCTGGATCGGCTGGGGCGTTGCCCTTGCTTCGCTGATTCTTAGCGCGATTTTTCTCTGGCTTGCCCAACGCGACATCCCCATCGGCACGGCCTATGCCGTATGGACGGGCATCGGGGCTGCGGGCACTTTTCTGGTCGGCGTGTACTTCTTTAATGAACCCGCCAGCCTTATGCGCTATTTTGGGGTGATCTTGATCGTATCCGGCGCGATTATGCTCAAACTGGCTGCTTAAACCCGCTGGATGACAACGCCCGCAAACGCTCCCGCGCCAAGGCATGCCCCAAGGCCGCACCGCTCAAGCCCTTGGCTAACAAAGGCTGCACCGACACCGCCTTAATCGCCGCGAAGGCGCGCCGCATTACATCGGCTTGCGGATAGTCCACATCCTCAAACCCCAAACGCCCGCGCGCATCCGCCTCGCACACCAGCAAAAATTGCTCGAAACGCTGCGGACGACGCAAAGCGTCCAATGCATTGAATAACTTCAACACGGTTGCCGAGCGCAGCTCAAAAACCTTGTGCACATGCCCATGCCAGCGCGCGCTCAGCACTGCCAAATCACGAAACTCCACGGGCAAACGCAAACGCTCGGCCAGTGGCTCAATCAAACGGGCACCGCGCTCTTCATGTCCATAATGGTGCGGCCACAACTCCTGGGGTGTCGTGCCTTTGCCCAAGTCATGCAGTAAAGCCGCCCAACGTGTAGGCGCATCCGCCCCAAGGCGCACCGCTTGCTGCAAGACCATTAAACTGTGCACACCGCTATCAATTTCCGGATGGTATTTCTCCGGTTGCGGCACACCGAACAGCGCATCCAACTCCGGCAACAGACGCTTGAGCGCCCCCACCTCGCGCAACACCTCGAAAAAGCGTGCCGGGTGTTCGGTAGAAAGCGCTTTCAAGATTTCCTGCCAGACACGCTCCGGCACGAGCGCATCCACCTCACCATTCATAACCATCGTACGCATTAAATCCAGCGTTTCATCGGCCACCCGAAAGCCCAAGCCTGCAAAGCGTGCTGCAAAACGCGCCGTGCGCAAAATTCGCACTGGATCTTCGACAAAGGCCTGAGAAACATGGCGCAACACACGCGCTTCAAGGTCAGCCCTACCGCCGTAGGGGTCAACGATACTGCCAGCGCCTGTCCCCTCCTGCACCTGAGCCATCGCATTGATGGTCAAGTCACGCCGCGCCAAGTCATCCTCCAACGTCACATCCGGCGAAGCGTGCATCACAAAGCCGTGATAGCCCGGTGCGGATTTACGCTCGGTACGTGCCAGCGCGTATTCCTCTTGAGTTTTGGGGTGCAAAAACACCGGAAAATCCTTACCCACCTGCTGAAAGCCTTGTGCCAGCATGGCCTCAACCGAAGAGCCAACCACCACATAATCCCGCTCATGCACTGGCAAACCCAGCAAGGCATCACGTACCGCCCCCCCCACCAGATATGTCTTCACTGAAATTCCTCTTGATGCGTGGCATAATCTGCGCATAAGTTTGTCGGATAAACTCAGCCAAAGAATTGAGCCAAATAGACAGAAAAGTAGGCAGGAACGAGGCAAAGATATGCACCATTTTTCTCAACTTGTGACCCAATCCCCCCTGCTGGAAACGGTCATTCGCTCAGCTCAGATTGTGGCACGCACCGATGTCAGCGTGATGCTGATGGGAGAGACCGGCACAGGCAAAGACCTCATGGCACAGGCCATCCACCAAGCCAGTCCGCGTGCGCAGCAACCTTTCATTGCCATTAACTGCGCTGCACTCCCCGAAACACTGGTCGAATCCGAGCTATTCGGTCACAAACGCGGCGCATTTACCGGTGCGATTGAAGATCGCCTGGGGCATATTCGCAGCGCCAACGGCGGCACACTCTTCCTGGATGAAGTGGGTGAATTACCCCTCTCCGCCCAGGCCAAACTCCTGCGTTTTCTTGAGTCTGGCGACATCATACCCGTCGGCGAAAGCCATACGATCAAGGTTGATGCACGCATCATCGCAGCCACCCACCAAGATTTAAGCCAACTGGTGCGTGAGTCGCGCTTCCGTGAAGACCTGCTTTATCGCCTACAAGTCGTCCCCATGGAAATGCCCAGTCTGCGCGAACGTAGCGGTGACATCGACATGCTGCTCAATCGTTTTCTGCTGCATTTTGCGGGTGAACACCAGCTCCCTCTGCCTGAGCTATCGCAAGAGGCACGCAGCGCTCTCCGTCGCTATAACTGGCCGGGCAATGTGCGCCAGCTACGTAATTTGAGCGAGCGTCTTGTGGTTTTATTTCACGGACGCACGGTTGAGTTGGGTAATTTACCCGCTGAAATCACCCAAAGCGCACAACGCACATCCAGCTCATCGGGGGCTTCCAGCTTAAGCGGACGCAGCTTTAGCCTTCCCGAAGAAGGCATCGACCTTGAATGGCTAGAGTCAGACATTATTCGCCAAGCCCTTGATCGGGCACGCGGCAACAAGAGTCGCGCCGCCCGCTTGCTCGGCATTACGCGCGATACCTTGCTTTATCGCCTGAAGAAGTTTGATCTTGTTTGAAGCACCGTTATTGTGCAAAAAAACAACGACCCCTTAGATTTTCCGCCCCCAAATGCGTATTATCAAGCAGAACAAGTCGTGCCAAAAGTACGATTTGCCCCCTTGCAAACTCACCTACGAGATAGGAAGAACCACATGAAGAACTTCACTGCTCTGAGCACCGGCCTGTTGGCTGCTGCCATTATCGCCTCACCTGCTTTCGCTGCTGGCGAAGGCTACCCTGGCTGCCTCAAGTCTGATACCGACAAATGCACCGCTTATGTTTATGACAGCATGGGCAAAGTTGTACGTGACGGCATGGGCAAGTGCCTGTTGAACGGTCACATTCCTTTGGTTGCTGCTTCCGCTATCAAGGAATGCAACCCTGAGTTTTTCAAGACGGCTGCGAAGGTTGAAGCACCTGTTGCACCAACTGTTTCTGCCAAGGCCATCACTCTGAACGCTGACGCATTCTTCGACTTCGACAAGGACACCTTGAAGCCAGAAGGCAAGGCTTCACTGGACGCACTGGTTAAGGACATTAAGGTTGACCAGGTTGAGTACATCACTGTTGTCGGTCATACCGACCGCATCGGTTCTGATAGCTATAACCAGAAGTTGTCTGAGCGTCGTGCCAACACCGTTGCCAAGTACCTGACCGCCAAGGGCGTACCTGCCACCAAGATCAAGTCTAGCGGCGTAGGTGAAACTCAGCCGGTTAAGGACTGCAAGGGCACCAAGGCGACCTCTGCACTGATTAAGTGCCTGGCACCAAACCGCCGCGCTGTAATCACCGTAGGCGTTTCTTCTAAGTAATACCTTTCATAGGTAGTCACTAGAACGTCAATTAGGGCACCGAAAGGTGCCCTTTTTTATTGACTATATTTAAGGGCGCGCGCGCTCAAACACCATTGCGGAACTTGTGCAACACAAGGTACATCTGAGTAAATCCGCACCTAACACACTCACGGACATCCTATTGATTAATCGGACAAGCATAAAACCCAAGCCTAACTGTACTTTTGCGCCCATCGGCGTTTTGGTTTTATTTGTATTGCCATTGGTTTGGCTCATATTCAGCTTCAATCGCCCGCCGATCGTCTCGCCGAAAGAAACGCCACAGCTTGCTCCGTCACAATTGGAAACCATTTTTGATAGGGGGATTTTGCGCGTGGCCACTCGTCAGGGACCTTTGACCTATTTCAAAAATGAAGAAGGCGCAATCAGCGGGCTGGAAGCTGACTTATGCAGTCTGTTTGCAGCAAGCTTGGGCGTGAAGCTTGAGTTTGTGCTCGCTGAATCCATTCCTGAAATTCACGAACTACTGCGCACGGGTCAAGTGGACATGGCTGCCGCAGGTCTTATTCGCAGCCCGTCTCAATTTCCTGAGTTCCGCTTTGGAAGCAGCTATTTACAACTTCGCCAACAACTTCTAATGCGTGAGGATGGTGAAAAGCCTCGAAAACTGGATGACATTAACAACGCCTTCATCAGCGTGGTAGCTGGCAGTGGGCACACTGAAACCGCACGTATGATTAGCGAGCGGCATCCCGATATTGTTCCGCAAGCACTCACCGCCACCTCGGGCATGGATCTGGTTGCCAAGTTGGCGCGCAAGGAACTGGACTATGTGCTGCTTGATTCGTCCATGGCGCAGTGGGCGCAAATGCGCTTTCCCGAAGTCAAATTGGCGCTCGATATTGGTGAGCCCAAGGACTACGCGTGGATGTTTTCAGCTTCGACCACCATGTGTGCCCAAGCCGCAAAAGATAGTCATTGCAAAGGACGCGATAACGACAGCTTGGTGCAAGCGGCCGACGATTTCATGAATACGCTCAAAAAAAGTGGCGAGCTTGAGCGCATTATCGACGGCTATTTTGATTACCTCGACACACTCGACCCGGACGGCTCGCGCCAATTTCTACGCGCCGTGCGCTACCAATTACCGGCCTATCGGATGCATTTCGTTCAGGCCGGACAACGCCACACCATCGACTGGCGGCTTTTGGCGGCGACCGGCTATCAAGAGTCCAAATGGGATCCAGAAGCGGTTTCAGGTGCCGGTGTGCGCGGCATGATGCAATTTACCGCCAGCACCGCGCAAAAAATGGGGGTCAACCCGCATGATCCGCGTTCAAGTATTGACGGCGCGGCACGTTATCTGAAATTGCTCGACCAACAACTTCCGCGCGCGATTCCCGAGAATGAGCGTCCATGGTTTGCATTGGCCGCCTACAACATCGGTATCGGCACAGTACTGAATGCAGTGCGCACCCACCAACGCAAGCATCCCAAAGACATACTCTACTGGCAGGATTTCAAAGACTCGTTGCTGCTGGAAAATCAGGGCAGCACCTTTACCCGCCAACGCAGAAAACTCGCCTTGCATTATGTGGACAGCATTCGCAGTTACTACGAACTCCTGATTTGGCTGACTGATCGCAGTCCGGACGCTGGTCAAGCAGGCGTAAAAGCTAAGCCCAATAGCTAAGCCTTAGTCACATACACATCAAAGCGCACCGCCTTGCCCCGGTAATCCAAGGTCGGTGTGCGTCCGCCGAGATGTTCGGCGTGTAACGGGCGCTTGACCACCACCCGGCGCAGAGCACGCGCCAAAGCCAGCTCCAACAACGCCCCCGCATCCTCATCCGCACCCACCAAGGCATGAAACATGCGCATCGGCTTTTTCACCAAGGCTGATTTGCTGCGCTCAGGAAACATGGGATCCAGCACAACCACATCGTACATACCGATGCTCGCCGCATCCCGCAAATGCAGGCCAGCATCTTCAGCACACAAACGCATACGCGACAACGCAGCGAGACCTTGTTCGTCCGCGCGCCGCAACCCATCGGCCAACAGGGCGTGGATAACCGGATGACGCTCACATAGCGTCACCGCGCAGCCCAAGCTTGCCAGCATGAACGCATCACGCCCCAAGCCCGCCGTGGCATCCAGCACACGCGGCAAGGGCTGACCTTTCACACCCGCCGCACGCGCCAGCAGCTCATCACGCCGAAACCCGGCACGCTGCCGGAAACCGAGTGCACCACCAATAAAATCTACCCGCAGCGGTTCATCACGCGGCGCGCTGCAATCCAGCAACGCAAGCCCACGCTCGTCTAAGGCGAGTACCAAGCCCTCACTCGGCACCCCATCCACAACCTGGCTACCCAAACGCAGCGCGAGCTGTTCCGCCTCAGCACGCAACGAGGAATGTTCAACAATGACCGAAGGCGTATTTTGCGGCGACAAACTATTGGGGAAGCACACTACGCGGTGCATCCAGCGACTTAATAAACACTTTGGAGCGACGTTGTGCGTTGTAGATGGTTTGGCGTTCCACCGGAAGATCCTGCACCTGTGCCGGACTGAAACCGTGTTCGATAAACCAGTGAGATGTATGCGTCGTCAACACAAACAGGGTTTGCATACCCCGCCGCCGCGCTTCCATTTCCATCCGCGCCAACAAACGCGAAGCCCGCCCTCCTCGGCGATACTGAGCATTCACTGCCAGACAGGCCAGCTCGGCAACGCGTTCGCCGATGAAATAATGCAATGCCGCCGTGGCAATAATTTGCCCATCCAATTCAACCAGCCAATAGCGGTCAATCTCCAGCTCAAGCTGTTCGCGCGGTCGGCGCACCAACACACCCTCTTCCTCCAAGGGGCGAATCAGCTCCAAAATACCGGCCACATCCTCAATCGTGGCTTGGCGCATTTTTTCCAGCGATTCGGCGGTCAGCAAGGTTCCATACCCCGAACGGCTGTACAGCTCTTGAATCAGCGCGCCCGGGGTTCGCCGATCCACCAGATGCACCCGCTCCACCCCGCGTCGCACTGCCTTGCATGCGCTTTCCAAATGCAGCGCCATCTCCTTGCTCAAGGACGCATCCTCCAGCAAGGGCAGGGCTTCAGTCACCGTCATTTGTGGCGGCAACTCCACTGAAGACTCGGTCAGAAAAATGAGCTTGTCCGCCTGCAAACATGCAGCCAGCTCCAAAGCCACATCCTCCGCACGTAAGTTGAACACCTCGCCAGTGGGCGAGGCACACAAACAGGATTGCAATAGCGTATGCCCAGCCTCCAACAAGGAGCGCAAGCGCGCCACCTCAACCTTGCGCACCTCACCGGTCCAGCCGAGATCAACACCCTCACGCACGCCGATTGGACGCGCCACCAGCGCATTACTACTCACCACCGACAAACGCGCGCCTTCCAGCGGTGTATTTGGCAAGCCCATGGACAAGCGCGCCATCAGATCCAGCATTTGCACCGCCACGGCACGCTTAATCGACGGCATGGCCTGTTCACTGCTCACGCGCATGCCCAAATGCTGTTGCGTGGTGACACCATCATCCAACAGCTCAGCTTCAATCTGTGGGCGTGAACCGGGCACCAGCACCAGCCTGACCCCGAGCGAGGTAAGCAGGGCAATATCCGAAATTAGCGCATCCACGCTGGCACTATCGCTTTCTGCCAAGGCTTCGCCAGCAAAAGCGAGCACAAACACACGATCCTGATGGGCGTAAATATACGGCGAAGCATCGCGCAACCATTGCGCCATCAAGGACAGCTCAGGTGTGCTCATAACGCGATCAAAGGCTTAAAACGGGACATCAAGCAAAAACTCCAACAAGGCTTTTTGCGTATGCAAGCGGTTTTCCGCCTCGCTCCACACCACGCTCCAACGCCCGTCAATCACCCCCGCCTCGACTTCTTCGCCACGGTGCGCAGGCAGGCAGTGCATGAACAGCGCATCAGCGCGTGCGTGTGACATCAGTTCTTCGGTCACATTAAATCCAGCAAAATCACGCAGACGACGCTCGTTTTCCTCTTCCTGCCCCATGCTCGTCCAGACATCGGTCACCACCAGATCAGCATCCTTGCAGGCCGTGAACGGATCATGCGACAAACTCACGCGCGCACCCGCAGCCTCAAGGATGGCCGCATCTGGAAGATACCCCTTCGGCGCGGCAATATTCAGTTTAAAGTCAAAAACTTGAGCAGCACTGATAAAAGTATTGCACATATTGAAGCCATCACCGACCCAAGCCACTGTCTTGCCCTGAATTGAGCCACGTTGTTCCTCATACGTCATGACATCGGCCAGCAATTGGCAAGGATGTACCCGCTCGGTCAGCGCATTGATGACCGGAACCCGCGAATAACGCGCGAATTCCTCAATATCGGCATGCCGATGCGCACGAATCATAATCACATCCACCATGCGCGAGAGCACGCGTGCGCTGTCGGCAATCGGCTCGCCACGACCTAGCTGGGTATCGCGGTGGGACAGAAAAATGGCATGACCACCAAGCTGCGCCATGCCCGCCTCAAACGACACCCGTGTGCGCGTGGAGGCTTTCTCGAAAATCATGCCAAGCACGCGATTTTGCAGACTCAGCACCGGCTCGGCACGCGAGCGCGCTTCCTTCAAGTGACGTGCGCGCTGCAAAACCGTACGCAACTCATCATGCGTCAAATCCTCAAGAGTCAAAAAATGGCGCACGCTCATGATTGATTCCCCCTTGGCATCGCCTGAGCCAAAAAGGCCTTCACCAGTTCGGCAAGCTGCGCGACCAGGGCATCGCTCTGCTCATCGCTCATCACCAAGGCGGGGAGCAAACGAATCACCGAATCCGCCGTGACATTAATCAACAAGCCTTGTTGCAGTGCCAGCCCCACCAGCGGCGCACAGGGGCGATCCAACTGAATGCCGATCATCAAGCCCAAACCACGCACTTCAAGCACACCCTCCACACCCTGCAAATGCGCGTTCAGGCCGTCACGAATACGCTGCCCAAGCTCGCTGGCACGTGCCACCAAGCCATCACGCTCCATCACGCTCAACACGGTATGCGCCACGCGACACACCAGCGGATTACCGCCGAAAGTAGAGCCGTGATTACCTGGGCCAAACAGCTCGGCCGCCACGCCAGCCGCCAGGCACGCGCCAATCGGTACGCCATTGCCCAAGCCCTTGGCCAAGCTCACCACATCCGGGCGAATGCCCGCGTGCTGAAAGCCAAACCATGCACCCGTGCGGCCAATACCGGTCTGCACTTCATCGACCATCATCAACCAGCCATGCGCATCACACAGCTCACGTATTCCCTGCAAATAGGATGCTGGCGAAATGCGAATACCGCCCTCACCCTGCACCGGTTCGACCAGAATCGCCACAATATTGCGGTCATTCCCGGCAACTTGACGCAAGGTTTCCATATCGCCATAGGGCACACGTACAAAACCGCTCACCAGCGGCTCGAACCCGGCCTGCACCTTGCGATTACCGGTCGCCGACAGCGTCGCCAGGGTGCGACCGTGAAAACTCGACTCCATCACCACGATATGCGGATCCGATAAACCCTTGCGATGCCCATGCAAACGCGCCAGCTTGATGGCAGCCTCGTTGGCCTCGGCACCGGAGTTGCAGAAAAACACCTTATCCATGCCGGAAATCGCGGTCAGACGATCCGCCAGGGTTTCCTGCCACGCAATGCCGTAAATGTTCGAGGTATGAATCAAGGTGCGTGCCTGATCGCAAATCGCCTCGGCAATATCCGGCTGCGCATGACCCAAACCACACACCGCCACGCCCATAATCGCATCCAGATAGCGCTTGCCCTCGGTGTCCCACAGGAAAGCGCCTTCACCACGCACAAAGGTGACAGGCTGACGGTTATAGGTGTTCATTAAGTGATGCGTGGTCATGGCCGTATTCCCCATGATAAAAGTAAAAAAACAGGACTGACGCAAAAGTGTTCCAGCAAGGCAAAGCGCCGAAGACAGTCCACCGAGTACGGCGAGGCGCTTGAACGCCGCTGGGGCGGTTTTGCGTAAGTCCTGGAAAACATAAAAATGATAAAGACCCCAAAAGGGGTCTGGTCGGCCTGAGTTTAACCGCGCCACATAGCATTGTGAAGTGGCATGGGGCGATTAAAAGCGTCTTAAAATCGGCTGATAGCGGATAAAAATCAGGCCTTGAGTGCAGCGTAGCGACGGCTCACTTCGTCCCAATTCACCACATCCCAGAAGGCATTGATGTAATCCGGGCGGCGGTTCTGGTAGCGCAGATAATAAGCATGTTCCCACACGTCCATACCCAAAATCGGCGTGCCCTTCACTTCAGCAATGTCCATGATCGGATTGTCTTGGTTCGGGGTCGAAGACACCACCAACGTGCCCGCCTCATCCACCGACAACCATGCCCAACCTGAGCCGAAACGGGTTGCGCCTGCCGCTGCAAACTTCTCGCGGAACGCAGTGAAATCGTCAAACGTCGCTTCAATATCCGCCAACAACGCACCGCTCGGCTGACCACCACCGTTCGGGGACAAGATCGTCCAGAACAGGCTGTGGTTGTAGTGACCGCCGCCGTTGTTACGCACGGCAGCCGGCAGCTTGGAGATATTCGCCATCATTTCTTCGACGGACTTATCCTCCCACTCTGTGCCTGCAATGGCGTTATTGCAGTTGGTGACATACGCACCGTGGTGCTTGGTGTGGTGGATTTCCATCGTGCGCGCATCAATGGACTTTTCGAGTGAGTCATATGCATAGGTCAAATCAGGCAGTACGAGAGCCATAGGTTTCTCCTTGGTAACAACAGGTAATGAAGGTTTCGATGAAGCGGAAGCGGTATCTTGCACCACAAGCAAAGCAGACTGCGCAGCCGTTAGCAAGCCCCCTGCCAGCGCGATGCGCTGACGGAAAAAGTGACGGCGCTCAAGTTCAAGCGCAAGAGAATGATCCTCAGATATGAAAAATCTCCGTTTTTAGACACGATAAAGCTCATCCGTTGTACATAACAAAACGCTAGATCACATGTTGATCGAAGGGGCTTTACCCTCATCATCCACGTAGGCCAAGCCCGTCAAGGTCTGAAACGCACTGCGCCGCAGCACTTCAACAAATCCCCGACGCAATTCCAGATCATCAGTGCGAAATGCGGCATACAGCCCGCTCCACAAACCATGCTCACCCATTGAACGCGCCAACACATAGCCGCGCTCAATCTGCGCCTGCGCCGCCCAACGTGGCAAAGCCGCCAAACCGCGCCTGGAGGCCACAAGCTGCAAAATCGCCACCGTCAACTCCGCCGTGCGCCGCGCAGGGCTAACCCCCGCAGGCTTAAGCACACGCTGCACCACATCCAGCGCCTGATCGGGCACGGGATAAGTAATCAGCGTCTGCCCAACAAAATCCGCCGCCGTAAGCCAACGCTTATCCGCCAAAACATGCCCCGGCGCGAGCAACGCCACGATTTCATAGCGGAACAGCGGCAAATAACTCACTCCCGGCCAATCGCGCATCTCCGACACCACCGCCAGATCGGCTCGCCCATCCAGCAACAAATCCAGCGGCTCGGGCAAAAATCCGCTCACCAAATCCAGCTCGGCCTCGGGATGTTCAGCACGGTAGGCATCCATCGCTGGCATCAACCAGTCAAAACAGGAATGGCACTCCACCGCAATGCGCAACTGCTCCGGCGCATGATTGGACGAAAGACGCAGCACCTCGGCGCGCGCCGCCTCCACCTCTGGCAAAGTCCGCCGCGCCGCCATCAACAGACGCTCTCCCGCCGCCGTCAAACGCAAAGGGCGCTTGGAACGATCCAACAAGCTCACGCCAAAATAGCGCTCCAAAGCCCCGAGCTGATGCGACAACGCCGATTGGGTCAGATGCACCCGCTCCGCCGCCGCCGACACCGAACCGGTCTCGGATAAAGCCTGAATCATGCGTAAATGGCGGAGTTCGATCATGGCACGATATACCCGTTAGCTGATGCTGCCTTCTTCAACTCGTCAATGCTTGCTACAGTCACGAACGTCGTTTCCAGAGCACAGAATTTTATGACTACCCCCTGCCCTGAAAATCCTTGGTTGCCGTTTTTGGCGAATGAAACGCTCTGTCAAGCTGTGCGTGATTTACAGGTCGTTGCGACATCAGCACGAGTTAAAGCAGAAAAAAGCGCCGGGCGCAATGTTATTGACCCGTTTACCGCGCTGTTCCAAATGCAGCTTTTGCAGATTAAACCTGAAGACTGGCCTTTAATTGAACAAAACCGCCAGATTGAAAAGTCATTGCAAAATGAGATTGGCAATTTTCATCAAAAAATTCTCGGCGGCATCCCCGGCTGGAAAAACCTGCACACTGGCTCGGTTGTGGATTTGGTATGTGAAGAGCGGCGCATCGTGGCTGAAGTCAAGAACAAGCACAACACGCTCAAAGCCTCCGATCAAGCCAATCTTTACGACAAGCTGCATGATTTAGTGCGCAAAAAAGGCCAAGCCTATGCCGGATTTACAGCGTATTACGTTGAAATCATTCCAAAAACCGCGACACGCTACGACAAGCCCTTCACGCCTGCCGATAACACCACAGGCACACGCAAATCCGAGGATGCCCTGATTCGCCGGATTGATGGCGCGAGCTTTTACGCTTTGGCCACAGGTCGGGATGATGCACTGCAACAGGTTTTCAATACCCTGCCCAAAGCCTTTGCCGCACTCGGTCTACCCGCTGTGCAACACTCGCTGCTCGAAGATTATTTTTCCGCCGCGTTCGGTTCCAACTGATCCAACATCCGCCGCAAACTCATACCTAAATGAAAGCCCAGATTCACTGGCACAGCATTCCCAATTTGGCGGTATTGCGCGGCGATTGAACCGGTAAATTGCCAATCATCAGGAAACGATTGAATGCGTGCATATTCACGCACCGTCAAGGGGCGGGTTTCGCTTGGGTGACAACGCTCAGTCTGTTTTTGCGCGGGATTACAAGTCAACGTCAACGATGGCTCATCCCAACTCAAACGCCGCGCCATACCGGTTTTCCCGCCACCCATAAAGAAACTCGCACCCATATATTCACGCTGTAAAGCCTCGGGCAAATCGCGCCAGTAACCACCTTCTGGAATATGCGCCATCACGGCATGTTTGCGTTCTGCGTAAGTCTGCCCACCTGAAACTGGCACATTCTCCAAAGCATCGCGTAAACATAAGGTATAAGAGCGCTCTTCGGGAAAGATGGGCGCAAGAGCTAAATCTTTACGTACTCCAATCATCACCCAACGCTCACGTTTTTGTGCCACATCCAGATACTGCGCCCGCAACACGCGCCAACTTACCGTATATCCCAAATCATCCAAAACACTGAGCATCGTTTGCAACGTGCGACCATCATCATGCGTAACGAGCCCGCGCACATTTTCCGCCATAATCAGCTTGGGGCGAACCTCATTTACAATGCGCGCATATTCAAAGAATAAAGTACCACGCGTATCTTCAAAGCCCATTTTCTTGCCCGCATAACTAAAGGCCTGGCAAGGAAATCCGCCTGTGACAATATCAGCTTCACCTTCGCTAAACGCGACCTTGGCCACATCTTCAGCGCGCACATCCCATTGTGGACGATTCATTTTCAAGGTATCGGCAGCACGCGGTTCAATTTCTACCAAGGTTTTGGCATTCAAACCTGCATTTTCAAAACCCAAGGCCAAACCACCCGCCCCGGCAAATAGCTCAATTACCGTGTAGGGACTTTGTGATTCGGCCTTAAGTATCTGAAAACCACGGCTGGTTTTATCCTTCAGCTTGGTTTGCAGTAGACGCACTTCGTCCAGATTAAAAATTCGCTGCCCACGCATATCGCGTTGCCCACGAATCAGACCTTTTTTTTCCCAGCGACGAATGGTATCCACCGACACATCCAACGCCCGCGCAACCTCGCCAACCAACATGGATGAAGCATCGGGGAAAAGGGATAAATTAAACACCACGCATACCTTTGATAGTAACCCTTGCCTAGGCTTCGGTTATTGTATCCGGATTCTATCGAGCCACCTAACCGCGCAACACCGCCACCGGCGTGGCTGCCAACACCCTGCGTCCCAACCAGGGCACCAAAACTACAGCCAAGAGCAACCCCGCCGCCAAGCCGTACAGCCACAAAAACCCATCAAACAGCATCGGCACATTAAATAACTTCAACGCCAACACTGCCCCCAAAATCCCCGCTGCCAGTGCCGCCAGCAAACCAGTCAACACCCCCAGCACGCTAAACTCCACCCACAGGCTTTGCCAGATATGCCGCTGCCGTGCGCCCAACACACGCAAAATCGCGGTTTCGCGCAAACGCGCCTGCTCACTGGCATGAAAGGCGGCCAGCAAGACCACCAACCCGGCCAGCAGGGTAAACACAAACACATACTGCACCGCCTGGCTGGCGCGCTCGATCAGCTTGCGTACCTCGCCCAGAATCTGGCTCAGATCAAACAGGGTGATGGTGGGAAACTGCTGCAACAAGGCCTTTTGCTGCGCGATATTCGGCTCGGGCAAATGAAAGCTGGTGACGTACTGCGCGGGCAAATCGGCCAGCAGCTGCGGGCTACCGATAATGAAAAAATTTGGCCGCATCGAATCCCAGTTCACCTTGCGGATACTGGTGATCGGCGCACTTACTTCGCGCCCTTCGACCGTAAACGTGAGTTGATCGCCCAGCGCCCAGTGCATATTTTTCAGCATGTCCTGCTCCACCGACCAACCCGGCACATCCAGCCGCCATGCCCCTTCCAGCAACTGATTATCCAGCGCCAGGCTTTGCGGCATGACCGACAGATTCAACTGCCGATCAATCAGCGCTTTGGCGCGCCCCTCCAGCGTGGAGGCATCAAACGCCACGCCATTCACCGCCTTGAGCCTTGCGCTGTGCATCGGATAGATCCCCGCCGCCTGAATGTTATGCACCACGAGCGCGGCTTGCAGCGCCGCCACCTCATCCGGTTGGATATTGATGGCGAACACATTCGGCGCATCGGCGGGCACCTGATCGCGCCAGGCTTGCAACAAATCGCCGCGCACCACCCCAAGCAGCAACAGGGCAGTCAGTCCCAAGGTCAAGGCCGAGACCTGCGCCGCACTCGCCCAGGGCTCACGCGCCAAACGCGCCAGACCAAAACGCGCCATGCCGCGTGTCGGCAAACGGCGCAGCAGGCGCAACAGCACCCCGACCACACCCATAAACAACAGCAGACTGAGCAGCAAACCTCCGAGCACATACGCCGTCAGCGCCGCATCCTGCGCCTGCAGCCACACCAGCAAACCCATGGCCAACAAGCCTGCGCCAAACAGCAAGGCCGCTGCAGGAGGCGGTGCGGCAAGTTGCTGATTCAATACACGCAAGGGCGGCGTATCCTGCAAACGCACCAGGGCAGGCAGGGCAAAACCCAGCAAGGCCACCAACGCAATCGCGATGCCAAACCCCACCGGAGCCCATGAAGGCGGCGGCAAATCGAATTGCAACAACGAGCCCAACAGATGCGCCAAGGCCAGTTGCGCCAACGCGCCCAACACAATGCCCGGCACGGCGGCCAATAACGCCAACATGCCCAGGCGCAGCGTGTAGAGCCAGAAAATCGTGGCCGATGAAGCCCCGAAGGCACGCATCAAGGCCGCCGGGTCTTGCTGCACGCGGTTGTATTGCTGTGCCGCCAACAGCAGCGCCGCCCCCGCCAGCAGCACCGCCACCATGGCCGCCAGTCCCAAAAAACGCGCCGCGCGCTCGAACGCCGTTTTGAAAGCCGGCTGGCTGTTTTCCGGACGCTCGATGCTCAAATCCTTGGGCAGTTGCGCACTCAGGGCGGCAAGCAGGCTCGACCTCTGCGCCGATGGCGCGGCCAACAGAAGATAATGTTTCACCCGGCTTTGCTCGGTCACAAGCCCCGTCGCCGGAATATCCGCAAGGTTCATCATGGCGCGCGGTGCGGCCTGGGCGAAAAAATTGCCCACATCCGGCTCGCGCTGCAAAACGCCGGTCAAACGCAGGCTCGCCTGCCCGATCTGCACCGTATCACCCAGCTTCAGTTCCAGCATGGCGACGGCACGCGGCGCAAGCCAAAGCGTACCGGGCGCAGGAGCATGGCGCAGCACTTGGACGGGCGCGTCGGCCTGCGTCTGCACCGTCAGCTCGCCACGCAGGGGATAGCCCTCGCCCGCCGCTTTCAAGCTGACCAGCTGGGTCATTTCCCCCGCCAGCAACACGGTAGGAAATTCCAGCGTCTGCGCGGTCGTCAGCCCCAGCGTCCGTGCCTGCTCAAGTTGCGTCTGCAAAGGCTGGGGCGAAGCAATCCGCCCATCCGCCGCCAGAAATTCGGAGGCCTGCGCACGCATGGCCTGATCCACCCGGTCGGTGAAAAAGCCCACCGCCGTGACCGAAGCCACCGCCACCAGCAAGGCCAGCAACATGGTGGTCAGCGCGCCATTTCGCAGCTCACGCCACAAGCCGCGCCAAGCCAAGGCCAGCAATCCCATGCGCGTCAATGCCATGGCTGCAACACCCCGGCCTTGACTTCATAGCCACGATCACAACGCGCCGCCAGTGCCGGATCATGCGTCACCAACACCAGCGCGGTGTGATGCCGGTCGCGCAGGGCGAACATAAGCTCAATCACCCGCTCGCCCGTGGCCGTATCCAGCGAACCGGTCGGTTCATCGGCAAACAAGATCGCGGGTGTTCCGGCAAAGGCGCGTGCCAGCGCCACCCGCTGCTGCTCACCACCGGACAGCACTTTCGGAAAATGGCGCAAACGATGGCTCAAGCCCACTTCATCCAGCGCCGCTTTGGCGCGCGCCTCGGCATCACGCACCCCTTGCAATTCCAGCGGCAGCGCCACGTTTTCCAGCGCGTTCAGGCCATCAATCAACTGAAACGACTGGAACACAAAGCCCACCCGCCCGGCGCGCACCGCCGCTCGCTGATCCTCGGACAGCGTATTCAACACCTGCCCCGCCAGCTCGATTTCACCGCCAGTCGGCACATCCAGCCCGGCCAGAAGCGCCAGCAAGGTGGACTTCCCCGCACCCGACGCGCCGATCAAAGCCACCGCTTCGCCGGCATAAACCTCTAAACTTGCGGCGTGCAAAATGGTCAAATCGCCCGTGCCACTCGCATCCGGCGCGCTGACCGTTTTACTTACCTTGTTTGCCCGCAGAATGGGTGATCGCTCAGAATTCAAGGACATGCTTATGTTTTTCCGCCTCGTACTGCTATTGGTTGGCCTGAATGCGACCGTCGTCTATGGACAGGAAGCATCCCCCGTTTCATCTCCACACCCAACCCTGCTGGTTTTAGGGGATTCGCTTTCAGCGGCGCACAATATCCCGGAGAAGCAAGGCTGGGTCACGCTTATGAGCGAACGCCTTGCAAGCACCCCCCCCGCCTGGACGGTGATGAATGCCTCCGTCAGTGGCGAAACCAGCTCCGGCGGCCTGAGCCGTCTGCCCCATCTTCTCAAACAACACCAACCACAGTGGGTCATGCTCGAACTCGGTGCGAATGATGGCCTGCGCGGCCTGCCACTGAAATACACACGCGCCAATCTGCAAAAAGTGATCCAACTCTGTCAGGCCAGCGGTGCCAAAGTCATCCTTATCGGCATTATGCTGCCACCCAATTATGGCTCCGCCTACCGCGACCCGTTTGCGCTCATGTACCGCGAATTGGCTGAGCAAAACCAGCTACCCCTGGTACCGTTCCTGCTCGAAGGCATCGCCAACGACCCCAGACTGATGCAACCCGATGGCCTGCACCCCAACGCCGCCGCGCAAGGCAAGATTTTTGACAATGTCTGGCGCGTGGCGGAACCGCTGTGGCGTTGAGCCAGCCGTCAGCGATTGATCCGGCACGATTAATCCATAAGGCAAAGTTATGAATTTCATTCATCGAATAATGAAAAACATTCGTTTGAAACATACAACCAGCTTGCGCATGATGCTGCTCACCTATTCATACCGAGCCAAGCATCATGTCCAAACCACATACCACCATTCACACGCTGGGCTTTCCACGCATCGGCAGCCAACGTGAACTCAAATTTGCCCTTGAAGCGTTCTGGCGTGGCGAAGTGGATGCCACCGGCCTTGAATCGACCGCCAAGGAACTGCGCGCGCGCCATTGGCAATATCAGCGCGACGCCGGGCTGGACTATGTCAGCGTGGGTGATTTCGCGCTGTACGACCATGTGCTCAACCACACCCAGCTGCTCGGTTGCGAAGCGGCGCGCTTCAATTTTAATGACGAAGACGAACTCACCCGCTATTTCATCCAGGCGCGCGGTCGCCGTAACCAAGATGCCAACGCCTGCGACCCAACGCCCACCGCCAGCGACCCCAGTGTCTACGCGGCTGAAATGACCAAATGGTTCGATACCAACTACCACTACCTCGTGCCGGAATTTACGGCCGAGACCACGTTCAAGCTCAACTCCGAGCGTCTGTTCAACGAAATCGAAGAAGCGCAAGCCCTAGGTCACACGCCCAAAGCCGTGCTGATTGGCCCGCTGAGCTTCCTCTGGCTGGGCAAAGAAAAGAGCGAAAACCTCGACAAACTCGATCTGCTGGAGCGCCTGTTGCCGGTGTATGGCCAGATTCTCGCCCGCCTGAAAGCGCAGGGTGTGGCATGGGTACAAATCGACGAGCCGATTCTCGGTCTCGACCTGCCCGCCGCGTGGCGCAGCGCGTTTGAATCGGCTTATAACCATCTCGCGCACAATCGCCCCAAGCTACTGCTAACAACGTATTTCAGCCCGCTGGAAGACAACCTGCGCTTGGCTTGCCAACTGCCCGTGGATGGCCTGCACATCGACGCGGTGCGTGCGCCGGATGAACTCAACCGCGTGGCCGACTGGCTGCCTGCGCACAAAGTGTTGTCGGTCGGCCTGATCGACGGACGCAATATCTGGCGCACGGATTTAGACGCGGCGCTGAGCAAACTCAAACCACTGGCCGCACAACGTGGTGAGAACCTTTGGCTGGCACCGAGCTGCTCGCTTTTGCATGTGCCGATTGATCTGGACGCGGAAACCCGGCTGGATAGTGAAATCCAATCCTGGCTGGCCTTTGCACGCCAAAAAATGATCGAACTCAATGTGTTGCGCCATGCCCTGCACGACGAGGCCAGCGTCAGCGGTCAACTTGCCTCCGCCCGCCGTGCGCAAGATGCCCGTCGCGCCAGCCCGCGCGTACACAACAACGAGGTGGCGATACGCCTGCATGACCTGCCCGCGCAGGCTGACCAGCGCCCCGCTGCGTTCGACGAACGCCAACGCATTCAGCGTGACGCACTTGCGCTGCCCGCCTTCCCCACCACCAGCATCGGCTCCTTCCCGCAAACCATGCAGCTGCGCGCCGCCCGCGCCTCGTTCCGGCGCGGCGACATCACACAGAGCTCTTACGAAGCCGTCATCCAGCATGAAATCGCCCAGGTGGTGCAAAAACAGGATGCTCTCGGCCTCGACGTGCTGGTGCATGGCGAGCCGGAACGCAATGACATGGTCGAATACTTCGGCGAGCAACTGGCCGGACTCGCCTTCACGCAGAACGGCTGGGTGCAGTCCTACGGCTCGCGTTGCGTCAAACCGCCGATCATCTACGGCGATGTCAGCCGCCCGCAGGCCATGACCGTGGCATGGACGGCTTACGCGCAATCGCTGACCAGCAAACCGATGAAAGGCATGTTGACCGGCCCGGTGACGATTTTGCAGTGGTCGTTCGTGCGCGACGACCAGCCACGTCGGCTCACCTGTGAGCAGATTGCGCTGGCTATCCGTGACGAGGTTTCCGATCTGGAACAGGCCGGCATCCGCGTGATTCAAATCGACGAACCGGCCTTCCGCGAAGGCCTGCCGCTACGCAAGGCGCAATGGCAGACGTATCTCGACTGGGCGGGGCGCTGTTTCCGCATTAGCGCCAGCCCGGTCGCCGACAGTACGCAGATTCACACCCACATGTGTTATTCCGAGTTCAACGACATCCTGCCCGCCATTGCCGCGCTGGATGCCGATGTGATTACCATCGAAACCTCACGTTCCGACATGGAGCTTTTGCACGGCTTCGGCAGTTTCAAATACCCAAACGAAATCGGCCCCGGCGTGTGGGACATTCACTCACCGCGCGTGCCGAGCGTGGAGGAAATGGAGCGCCTGCTGCGCAAAGCCGCTGAGGTCATCCCAGCGCAGAATCTGTGGGTCAATCCGGATTGCGGGCTAAAAACCCGGGGCTGGGCGGAATCGGAAGCCGGTTTGCGCAATATGGTCGAGGCGGCTAGACGTTTGCGCGCGGAATAGTTTCAGTCGTGCCGTGGCGCACGCACGCAGGTGCGACAAATTCGCACCCTCCACCTTGCTGCAAACCCGGCGGCCTTGCATGATGCGCGGTTCACAACTCAAGCAACCCGCCGGATCAGCTCATGTCCAAAGCCCAATTCCACGCCCTCGCGCCCTTTGTCGCGCTGGGCGTTTTCATTTTTGCGCATTTTTCTCATGGCCAGGCCTGGATTGTCGGTCTGGGTGGCGTGACTATCCTGGTGGCGGTAATGACCGCCGTACACCATGCCGATGTGGTCGCACACCGCGTCGGTGAGCCGTATGGCGCGCTGATTCTTGCCCTTGCGGTCACGGCGATCGAGGTGGCGCTGATTATTTCGATGATGTTGCAAGGCGAAGGCGGCGAGCACGCGACACTGACCCGCGATGCGATTTTCGCCACCATCATGATCGTCACCAACGGTGTGATAGGCCTGAGTCTGTTGCTCGGCGGCTTGCGTCATCACACCCAGAGCTTCCGAGTGGAGGGCGCGGCTCCGGCGCTGGCCGTGTTGATCGCCCTCACCACGCTGACCCTGGTGCTGCCAAATTTCACGACCAGTACGCCGGATGCGACGTACACCGCCACGCAACTGGCGTTCGACGCGCTGGTGTCGCTGACGCTGTGGTCGATATTCATTTTCAGCCAGACCATGCGCCACCGTGCGGACTTTCTGCCTGTTCAAGCGCCCGAACCCCAAGTCCATAAGGCTGCACATGACGTAGCGCATGAACGCCCCGGCACGCGCGCCGCATTGGTGAGTCTGGCGCTGCTGCTGGTCGCCCTGATCGCCGTGGTCGGCTTGGCGGAAGCGCTGGCACCGAGCGTGGAACAGGCGGTGGACATACTGGGACTGCCGCAAGCCGTGATCGGCATTGTAATCGCCTTGCTGGTGTTGCTGCCGGAAACCCTGACCGCAATTCGCGCCGCCATACACAACCGTCTGCAAACCAGCATCAACCTCGCCTTGGGCTCTGGACTTGCCAGCATCGGCCTGACCATTCCCGTGGTGGCGATGACCGCCGTAGCGCCTGTCTCTTATACACATCTGACGCTGCCGACGAAGAGGATAGTGTAGATCT
>OGCK01000013.1_pt1 | contig 36553 bp, 37 predicted proteins | sample 1570051 | NCBI WGS metagenome assembly OGCK01 (sample SAMN06266181, study PRJEB24510) | hot springs metagenome | isolation source: hot spring sediment | place: USA: Zodletone Spring, Oklahoma | collected 2013-12-03 | reverse complement strand
AGATCTAGTACGGTCTCGTGGGCTCGGAGATGTGTATAAGAGACAGCTTTTATATAGGTGTAATGATGATCGACCTTAAATATCTCCAAAACTACTTTGGCGAGGCGAGTGCAAGACTTCAGAAAAAAGGTGTAGAGGGTGAGACACTTGAAAACCTTCAGTCCCTTTTTATTCAGCTGAAAGAGGCAAATGCCGCTTTTGAGAATGCAAGGGCAGAGCAGAACAGTATGTCCAAGCTTTTTGGGCAGTATAAGCAGGAGGGGAAAGATATTACCGAACTGAAGGCAAAGGTAGATGCCAATAAAGAGGTGATGGCGGAACTCCAGGAGAGTGCAAGGGAGGCTGAGGAAGCGCTCTATACGGTGGCACTGGCGATTCCAAATTTTCCTGACGAAAGCGTACCTGAAGGGAAAGATGAAGAGGAAAATGTCGAGCTTCGCAAAGTGCTGGAGCCCAGAAGTTTTGACTTTGAACCCAAGGAGCACTGGGAACTGGGGGAGAAGAACGGATGGATCGATTTTGAGCGCGGGGTAAAACTGGCAAAGAGCCGTTTCTCTGTCCTTCGCGGTGAGGCTGCAAGGCTGGAGAGAGCGCTGATCAACTTCTTCCTGGATACGAACAGGGCAAAAGGCTTTGAAGAGCTCTGCGTGCCGTTTCTGAACAATGCGGCGATGCTCCAGGGTACCGGCCAGCTTCCAAAGTTCGGGGATGACCTTTTCAAGATAGAAGATGAAGCGCTCTACCTTATCCCGACCGCAGAGGTACCGCTGACCAATATGTATCATGACGAGATACTCTCCGAGAAGGAGTTGCCGGTGCTGATGACAGGCTATACGCCGTGTTTCAGAAAGGAAGCAGGGAGTGCAGGGCGCGATACCCGCGGTATGATTCGCCAGCACCAGTTTGACAAAGTGGAGATGGTGGCGATCGCACATCCTGAGAAGAGTGACGAAGTGTTCGAGATGATGGTACAGAATGCTTCGGATATGCTGACTACCCTCGGATTGCCGCACAGGGTTGTAGAGCTCTGCGGCGGCGATCTAGGCTTCTCGGCTGCGAAAACTATCGACCTTGAGGTCTGGCTTCCGGGGCAGAACAAATACCGCGAGATCTCATCTATCTCCAACACCAGGGATTTCCAGGCAAGACGCGCAAAGATCCGTTTCAAAGACGGCAAGAAGAACAGCTTCGTCCATACCCTGAACGGTTCATCCCTGGCAGTAGGCCGTACACTGATCGCGATCATGGAGAACTATCAGAATGAAGATGGAAGCATTACGATACCTGCTGTACTGCAGCGGTATATGTAATCTTGTTTAATAAGTAAATAGGAACTGAGCCCTCTGAAAATACCGTCATTCCGGACTTGATCCGGAATCCACAAGCTTTAATGTTTTGAAATACGTAGATCCTGAATACCCGAAAGAAATACCCTTGGGGTGCAAGTTCAGGACTACAGTAGAATCAGACATATCATTCTACTCTTACAATCTTTCATCCCGAAGCTCATAGTATGAATAACTTTGAAATAATGCTTTTATTCTGAAAATGTGTCACTCTGAACTCGTTTCAGAATCTCATTGCGGTTCAAGTTTGAAATGATTTTGTTGGATAGGGAGAGATTCCGGATCGTGGTCCGGAATGACGTGTTAGATCGTCTCGGTGCTGTCTGTATGGCGTATCTTCAACTTCCCTTCCATACTCAAATAACTGTTCAGTGCTCCGATATAGGCTCTTGCACTGGCAAGCATCGTATCGAGGCTCAAACCGTGACCGATGATCGCCGGTTCATTTGCATTGAAGGTGACTTTTACCGTGACATTGGCCAAAGCATCTTTCCCTTCAGAGACAGACTTCACTTTATAGTCTAAAAGTTGTCCCTGGTAACCTGTGATACGGTCAATGGTCTTAAATACCGCATCGATGGTCCCGTCACCGATCCCCGCATCGGTGGTATCTTCACCGTTATGTCTGATCGTCACCGCAGCACTCGGAACGCCTCCGGTAGAGTCCATAAGCTGCATTGCAACCAATTCGTACGCCTTTTCGATCGTCGTCATCTCTGAGGTGACCAAGGCACGGATATCATCATCATAGATATCTTTTTTCTTGTCCGCCAACTCTTTGAAACGTTCAAAGGCGCTGTTAAGCTCATCATCGTTCAAGGTAAAGCCAAGTTTTGCCAATTTGTCTTTGAACGCTGCACGGCCTGAGTGTTTACCCAACACCAGGGTATCTTCCATATCCAAACCGATATCTTCGGGACGGATGATCTCATAGGTCTCTTTGTGCTTCAATACACCATCCTGGTGGATACCGCTTTCGTGTGCGAAGGCATTTTTACCGACGATCGCCTTGTTGGGCTGCGGTTCGATACCGGTAATATTGGCGATCAGGCGGCTGGTCGGGTAGATCTCTTTGGTATTGATATTGGTATCAAAGCCATGGAAGATATCCTGGCGTGTTTTGATCGCCATGACGATCTCTTCAAGTGCGGCATTTCCCGCTCTCTCTCCCAAACCGTTGATGGTACACTCCACCTGTCTTGCCCCGTTCATTATCGCTTCAAGCGAGTTTGCCACACCCAACCCCAAGTCGTTGTGGTTGTGTACGGAGATGATGGCACGCCCTCTGGTATATTCGCTCATCTCTTTGACCATCGCACCAATCTCGCTGGGAAGCCTGAAGCCTACCGTATCCGGCAAGTTGATCGTGCTTGCGCCGGCTTCTATCACGGCATCGGTGATCTCTTTCATAAATCCGATATCAGAACGTCCCGCATCCTCACAGCTGAACTCCACATCCTCGACAAACTCTCTGGCATATTCCACCGCTCTGACTGCACGCCGGATCACTTCATCGGGTTTCATCTTAAGCTTGTACTCCATATGGATCTGGCTGGTTGCGATAAAGGTATGGATACGCTTCATCTTGGCTGCTGCGACTGCTTCACCGGCCGCTTTGATGTCGGCATCTATAGCACGCGCCAAAGAACAGATCGTGGAGTTCTGTACACGCTGTGCGATCTTGCTGACGGCATCGAAGTCTCCCGGACTTGCCGCTGCAAATCCCGCTTCTATGATATCTACACCCAAACGCTCCAACTGTGCAGCAATCTGGATCTTCTCTTCTGTGTTCATCGACGCGCCGGGGCTTTGCTCGCCGTCTCTCAATGTGGTGTCAAATATTTTTATTATTTCTTTACTCATTTTATTACCTTGGGATACTTAAAGCACTTTCATCTTTGTCATTCCGGACCTGATCCGGAATCTCTCTGGATGACCAGTCAATGAGATCCTGAAACTAACTCAGGATGACTGAAAGTAAAACTGTCTAATTCTACCGAATTTACGGTTAATTAGAAACGCTAAAATAGAATATTGTTGTGGGAAAAATTAGAGTGAGAGCAGCAGGAGAGTACTATCTTGTTTGATAATTTTATTTTTATTGATGATTGTTTTCATCATACTCTCCTTTGATTTTTTTAAAATTATAATGATTTTGACGAGGAAAGTCAAGGATAGTTTTTATCCTTTACTTTTCCGTACCCTCGTCATCTTGTTCCGATGCACTCTCCTGTGAGTTTTTTTCTTCACTCTTTGGTTTATGTGCAAGGCGGCTTGGCATGTTGTGCTCTTTTTCATACTCATCGATGATCTTCTGGACTGTCGTTCCTTCGATCACCTCTACCTCCAGCAGTTCGGCAGCCATTTTCTCTATCGCACCATGATAGTCACGAAGGGTCTGCTTGACATATTGGTAATGCTCTTCAAGTGTGGCTTTGATATGTGTATCGATCGCCTCGGACATCTTCTCACTGTACTCAGTGATAGCACCCGCTCCGCCGAGAAAACTGTGTTGGCTTCTCTTGAGTACCATCAGACCCGCAACATCACTCATACCGTAGACGGTGATCATATCTTTGATGATCGCTGTGGCACGGTCAAGGTCATTGCCTGCACCTGTACTGATCTCGCCGATGAATACCTCTTCGGCTGCACGTCCCCCAAGGAGTACATCGATCTCTGCAAGCAGTTCATGCTTTTGCTTAAGGAACCTGTCCTCTTCGCTTGGAAGGTGAAGCGTATACCCGAGCGCACCAAGTCCTCTTGGAATGATCGACACTTTGGTGACACGTGTTGCACCTTTTGTAAGTTCCGCCATGAGCGCATGGCCGCTTTCATGGTAGGCAACGATCTTCTTCTCCATGTCAGAGACTTTTCTGTTTTTCTTTTCAAGACCGACAAAAGCCCTTTCGATTGCTTCAAGCAGATCAGACTGCTCGATCTTCTTCTTGTTCCCGCGTCCTGCAAGCAGAGCAGCTTCATTGATGATGTTTGCCAGATCCGCACCGGCCAATCCTGCTGTCTGTTTTGCTACCACTTCCAGGTCAACATCGTGTGAAAGCTTTACATCTTTTGAGTGGACTTTCAGGATCGCCAGACGCCCTTCATAATCCGGTTTATCCACTAGCACCTGTCTGTCAAAACGTCCTGCACGCAATAGCGCCGCATCGAGTGTTTCAGGTCTGTTGGTGGCAGCCAGTACAATGACAGGTGTATCCGTACCAAATCCATCCATTTCTGCAAGGAGCTGGTTGAGGGTCTGCTCGCGCTCATCGTTTCCGCCCATCTGTCCGCCGCTTGCACGCGATTTACCGATCGCATCGATCTCATCGATAAAGATAATCGAAGGAGCTTCCTTTTTTGCCTGTGCGAAGAGGTCACGTACACGGCTCGCACCCACACCTACGAACATCTCGATAAATGCCGATCCGCTGACAGAGAAGAAGGGTACTTCGGCTTCACCTGCAACCGCTTTTGCCAGAAGCGTTTTCCCTGTACCCGGAGGTCCCACCAGAAGTACCCCTTTTGGAATCTTCGCTCCAAGCTCCATATAGCGCTCAGGGTATTTAAGAAAGTCAACGATCTCTTTGACTTCATCTTTTGCCTCTTCAACCCCCTGCACATCATCAAATTTGGTATTTGGCTTTTCGGAGTTGATCAGTTTGTCCGCTTTGCCGGCACCCAGGATCCCTCCGCCCATTCCTTTGGACATTCTCCGAGCCAGAAATATCCAGATGGCAAAGAAGATGATGATCGGCAGCAACATGCTGAACATTTCGGCAAAGAAACCGTTCCCGATCACACCTTCGTATCTGATCCCTCTCTCTTCAAGCAGCGGGATCAGTTCTCTGTCCAAAGCCGGTACATTGCTCGCACTGTATCGTGTTTTTACACCGTTTGGGTTTGTGACTATCGCTTCGATCGTGCTTGAGGCGATCTTTACACTCTCCACATTGCCCTCTTTGATCTGCTTTTTGATCTCGGAGTAGGTGACGCGCTTGTTCTGTGTGACTTGCTGATCTCCAAGAACATTCCCCAGCCCTTCGCCTCCGCCGTCGCCGACCATCACCTTGAAGATCATGATCACCACGATGGAGAAGATTGCAAATGCCAGAAGGGGGTTGTTGTTGAAAAAATTGTTGTTCTTGTTGTTATCGTTATTTTGATTTGGATTAGCCATTCGTTTCCTTCTTATAGACTAGGGTTACCCACTCATCTTTTTCTATTCGTTCGATTAATGTCAGTTCCTGGAATGAACCAAGAAGATTTTTCTCTTTTTTGTCCAAAATACCTGATAGAATCAAATATCCGTTCTCTTTGGTCGCTTTTTTGAGGTCTCTGGCGATAAACTTGAGCACATCGGCAATGATATTTGCGATCACCACATCATAGCTGCTCTCAGCTTTATTGACCGAACCTTCCCAGAGTTTATCATATCTCTCATTATTTAAGGCAAAGTTCTCCTGAGTACTTTTGACAGAGACGGGGTCTGTGTCGCACAGCGCTACCGTTGCGCCGAGTTTTTTTGCCGCAAGGCCCAATATCCCTGATCCGCACCCCACATCGATGACGCTGTCTCCGGCTTTCACGTATTCGGAGATCGCCTGAAGACAGGAGAATGTCGTCGCGTGGTGCCCCGAACCGAAAGCCAGTGCCGGATCGATCTTGATATTGATCAGTCCCTCTTTGGGTTCATACCAGCTGGGAAAGATGTAGAACTTCCCGGCCTCGATCGGCTCTATCGAATCCTGGTAGGCCTTGATCCAGTCTTTGTTCTCTTTCTCTTCCAGGCTAAAGGTCATCTCGATGCCTTCGAATGCTGCCAAAGCATCTTTAACCGAAGTTAAATCATTTTCGGAACGTACTATGATCGTTCCCGTTCCCAGCTCTACTGCATCATCAATCAGGTTGGCGATCACATCCGCGATCAGCTCTACATAATCATCCTCGAGTGTGATCGTCAGTTCATGATAGGTTTTTTTCAATTTGCGTCCTTTACAGCCTTAAATGCTTCTTCCAGGTCAAGCGTGCCTTCATAGAACGCTTTTCCGACGATGGTGCCGTCGATCCCCGCTTCGATAAGCGCCTTGATATCCTCCATGTCTTTTAACCCGCCGCTTGCGATCGTCTCCACTCCCGAAGCCTCTTTGATCGCCAGTGTGAAGTCGATATTGACCCCTGTCATCATCCCGTCGCGTCCGACATCGGTACAGATGATCGCCTCAACACCGGCATTGGCAAATTCGCGCGCAAGGTCAGTCGCTTTCATGTCGCTGACTTCTCCCCATCCTTCTACGGCGACCATCCCGTCGATCGCGTCGATACCGACAACGATGGGGTACTTTGCCGCCATCTCCTTGACAAATGCCGGGTCTTTGACGGCTATTGATCCGAGGATCAGCCTGTCAATCCCGAGATCCAGGTACATTTTGATCGTCTCTTCGTCACGGATACCGCCGCCTAGCTCAAGCTTGAGGTTGCAGTGCTCACGGATCTTTTTGATCTGTTCGAGGTTCTCCGGCTTTCCTGCAAAGGCACCGTTGAGGTCCACAAGATGTACCCACTCGCTGCCAAGCGCTTCAAATCGTTTTGCCACCTGCCAGGGCTCGTCGGAGTAGATCTTTGCGGAGTCCATCAGCCCTTTGCTGAGTCTTACCGCCTTGCCGTCTTTGAGGTCGATCGCCGGGAGTATGGTCATTTTTGCTCCTTATGAGTAAAAATGAGTGAAGAGTGCAAGTCGCTTTGCTCCAGTGAATAGTGAATAGTGAATAGTGAATAGTTCATGGTATTTCCTTATAGCTTGACGAAGTTTTCTATGATTTTCAGGCCGTTTTCATGGCTCTTTTCGGGGTGCGGCTGGATGCCGTAGATATTGCCGTTCTGTACGGCTGAGACGAAGGGATATCCGTAGTGCGTCTTGCCGATCGCATACTTGTCATCGCATACGGCATGGTAGGAGTGCACGAAGTAGAGGTAGAACTCCTTTGGAAGCCCTGCAAATATCGGTGTCTCTTTTTGTACAAAGAGTTCATTCCAGCCCATGTGCGGTACCTTATGCGGGAGGTCAAAGGCTGCTTCATCGAAAGCCACGACCTTTCCCGGGATCAGTCCGAGCCCTTCATTGGGGCCGAACTCTTCAGAGCTTTCAAAGAGCAGCTGCATTCCCAGGCAGATCCCCATCAACGGTTTGCCTGAAGCCGCAAACGCTTTGACCGCTTCATCCATACCGTTGCGACTGAGGTGCTCCATCGCATCACCGAATGCACCGACACCCGGAAGGATAAGCTTCTCATACTGATCCAGTTTGGCAGGATCACTCTGTACTTCGATCTCGGCACCCACACTTTTAAACGCATTGATGACCGAGGCGAGATTGCCCATATTGTAATCGACGATTCCTATCACGATTGTATCCTTAAGAATAGATAGAGGAGTTAATATATCGTGATTATAGCGAATTAAAGTAAAAGTGTTAATCCATTACAATAAATTATTTGAGTTGGATAAAATGGTAAAAATTTTCAAAAAAAAGATTAGAGATGTTGTTTATTATGAAATTTGATCATCCTGACAATATTTTTTCTATTTGGAAACTTTGTCAAAAAGGCCATTTTTAATCGTCTTGAAAAGTTCAAGTTTTTATATATTTTCGGTTTACTCTTGAAATATTCTAAAGTCTTTTCAATTCCTTTTTCATAGTTTTCGTCGCCAAAGAACGGTTCTTGCTTTAAAAATCTGTACACTATTTTTTGTTTACTTTTCTCTATCTCATCGTAATAGGTTTGATAATGATCATTTCTCTGAAAGTAAGTTTCAATATGATGAAAGACATTGAATAAATGATATATTTTTTTTGATACTTGATTTTGAGTTGTACTTAATGGGTTTTTTATGTAATGAACAAAGGCATCATTATATTTTCCAATCTTAGTTGCTTTTGATGTTAGGATTACAGTAGCAACAAAATCTTCTCCATATGCCACTCCTCTTGGAAAAGTTTCCTCATCAAATAGTGTTTTTACAAAAATTTTGTTCCAAACTGCTCTAGCAGCTTTGTCTTGAAATAGTGCGATTAAATATTCTTCCTTTGTAAAAAAACGTTGATTAGAATTCAACTCTTTACGTACTGTTATATTATTATTATCATCGTCATAAAACAAGTCGGATACAACAATGTCTAAGTTTTCTTTTTTTGCAAACTTATACATTTTTTCACAAGCTGTTGGTTCTATCCAGTCATCACCATCCAAAAATTGTATGTACTCGCCTTTTGCTATTTTCACACCATAGTTTCTCGCAACTGATACACCTTCATTTTGTTTGTTAACAATAACTACTTTGTTGTCTCTGGAAAAATTTTTCTCGATGATCTCCTGTGTTCTATCTGTGGATCCATCATTAACTATAATGACTTCTATTTCTTTTAAAGTTTGATTCATCCCACTTTTTACGCAACGTTCTATATAGTTTTCTACATTATAAGCAGGTATGATGATACTGACTTTTATACTATTCATTTTGTTTCCTTAGACGATAATGGTAGTTGCGAAGCTATTTAAGACATTCATCATGATAATGTGCCATTTCTTTTATAAAGTCAATATATACTTGGGCAATGGAGTCAACTTTAAATTTTTCCAGGTGTTTGGATTCAATTGCTGGATAGTGTTTTAATGCAAGTTCAATTTTTTCCGTTAAAAGAGAAATATCATTGAGTGGCACAAGAAAATCTTTTAGTTCATCAGTCAAAATTTCATTAGGTCCGCACTTAATATCTGTACTGATAACAGGGGTATTTAATGCCAACCCCTCCAGTACTACTCTACCAAAAGTTTCTGATTTGGATGTATGTACAAGGAGTTTGGCATGTTTGATGTATGGATAAGGATTCTTTTTCCAGCCAATAAAGTGTACTCTTTCATTAAGGTTCAACTTATTTACTAGAATTTTTAGAGAATGTGTTTCTTTGCCATCTCCAAGTAGAATGAGGTCTATATTTTTATTACTTACTTTTTCAAAAGCATGTATTAACATAGATTGATTTTTAGTTTTTGTAAATCGACCTACAGATATAATGTATTCTTTTTCAGTGGGAAGATTTATTTTTTCCTTTGCTTTGATATCTAGCAGTTCAGGATCATATGAGTTATAAATAACACGGCTACTTTTGGGCTTTAGATAAGGATGTTTTGTCAAAAAGTCATCTAGTAGACACTGAGAAATCATAACAATATTTTTATGATTATATATTTTGGGAAATAGAATTCTTTTTTTTATTTTACTTAGTACATTTGCATGTTTCAATAGAGATGGTTGTCGAAGCACCATTAAATGCTGATCACCAACATCTAAATGATGGAGTATATAGTTGGAAATAAGATGATTAGAGACTAAAAGATCAAACTTCCTTTTGGCTGATTCTTTGGCATAAAGCTTTTTTACTAACTGAAGTTGTTTAGACTTATAGTTTGAATTGATTGGATGCAGAAAGGGGGTCTCTTTGGTGGTAGTTTTACCTATAGGGAAGAGATGTACTTCATGTCCTAATTCTTTTAGGTGATTTGCAATAGTCTGTACAGAAACAACTACACCGCCTTTGCTCTCAAGTGCCGGGAGAAAAAACCCTATTTTATACCGCATTCAAACCCTTTGAATAAATAGAAGCGTATAGTAACATAAATCATATAAGCTTATACAAACTACAAAATTTGATATAATCGACCAAAAACTAAGGCCATTGATGAAAATTGTCCAGATAATAAGATCATTAAAAGGAGGAGGTGCAGAAAAAGTTGTTCAAACACTTGCAAAAGCTTTTGTTTCCTTAGGACATGAATCAATAATCATTACTCTTATTGATCAAGATAAGGAAAATATAGTCTTAGATGGGGTAGAACTCATTTATACTTCTTCTAAATCATTGATTTCGATGTTAAAAACGATAAATGCTGATTTAATTTTGGCACATATGAAAACTCCGCAAAAAATTTTAAAAAATGTATATATGGATAATCTCTTTTTTGTCATTCACAGTACACAGTCAGAGCGTTTAAAACAGAGACGTTTTTTAACAAAAATTTTATACGGTATAAGAATAAAACGTTTACAAAAGCTTTTCAATGGGCATAAATTAATCACTGTCTCAAAAGGAATTGCAGATGATTTAGTGAATGAATTGAATGTTGTTCCTGATTCGCTACATACAATCTACAATCCTTTTGATAGAGTTGAAATTCAACATAAATCTAGTGAAGCAGTAGAGATAGAAAAACCCTATATTTTGCATGCAGGTCGTTTAGAAAAGGTTAAAAGACAGGATATGTTGTTAAAAGCTTATGCAAAAAGTAATAGAAGAGAGGACTTGGTAATACTTGGTGACGGTAGTCAATTGGATACTTTAAAAAAGTTAGTACAAAAACTTCATCTTGCATCCAAAGTTCATTTTTTGGGCTGGAAAGAAAATCCTTACCCCTATATAAAAAATGCTGAGCTTTTTGTATTAAGTTCAGAAGTGGAAGGTCTTCCGACTGTTCTGATTGAGAGTTTGATTTTACACACACCAATTGTAAGTACAAATTGTAAATCAGGTCCGGAAGAAATTTTGATAGGACCACTTAAAAACTATCTTGTGGAAGTTAATAATGTGGATAAATTAGCGCAGAAGATCAATGAAGCAATGAAGAATAAGCCTGAGATAGTACCTGAGTATTATTTACGGTTTGATGCAAAAGAAGTAGCCAAAGAATATTTGGCATTAACTCATTAGAATTTTTTGTTTGATCGAGGTATCTGCTTTGACGATAGCATATTTTTTCAGAACGTTTAATTCACTGGTATAAAAACAGAGTCTCTCATAAAATTCTTTTTCCAGCTTTCCTTCATCAAATAGGTTGACCCACCGTCTGTAATGTGCTCCCATACGTATGTGTTTTTTTGACTCTAAAAGGATTTTACGGTTTTTGATATTTTTTTCAAACTGTTCATAGGATCTGAATTGATAATGCAATACATTGATATTAGTAAACTTTTTTATCTTGTCATACTTTTTAAAAAGATATTCATAGGTATTGGCGATATGCCATGCTTTGTGGTTACCTCCTCTGATCTCTATCAATCCATGTGGGTTAACAATGGTTTTTGGACCAATTTTTGTCAATACCAATGAAGCCTCCTCTGTATCCATCAGAGTTTTTTTGCTATACGATACAGGATTTGCAACATAGTGAGTCGAAGCAAAAAAATTGCCATCATGGCAAGCTTCATCGAGTATCATATTGTATCTGTTTACAGTAAGTACGGAACCTTTGAAAGCAAGATTTTCTTTGAGGTTCATATCATTTGAAGGCAACCAGAACTCATCGGCATCATTATTGATGACCCAGTCAGCTTTCAAATCGTTTTTAGCGATGTTGGCTAATTGCTTCATCCATTTTGCTTGATTATATTGGCCCTTTTCATCGATAATCAGCAGTTCAAACTCACTTTGTAACTTTTCAAGTATCTCTCTAGTCCCGTCAGTAGAGTCATTATCCATTACCGCAAAGGCATCTACGCCCAAGGCCGCATGAGTACGTATATTTGCCTCAATAATATCAGCTTCATTTTTGACAAGAATGGTCATCACAAGACGGAATTGATGAGGATTGAATGGTTTGAAAAAGTAGTTTAACATTGTGCTTCCTTTAGCCTTATCTCGATAGCTTCTAAGTGTTTTTGTGAAGGATTTCTCCAGTCACCGGGGATGAGGTAGTCATAATAAAGATAGTTCAAAAAGTTTTTGATCAGTTTTTCATCAAGCTGCCATTGATCTAAGGTGTTCAAACAGGTTTTGATCGCCTCTTTGGATTTTGTTATTTTTACAATACCATCTATGGCAAAAAAAGCTTCACCAAGAACGATTACACGTTTGCCCAAAAGCAGAGATTCTATCGCTACACTGGAGTTTATGGTCATAACACATGCTGCATTTTCGATTAGAAATTGTGTATCATGACTGCTAAATTGGATTCTCTCATTTCTTTTTTGATGCAGGGATGTATAGTCGCTTACCCTGTCTGAAGGATGTTCTTTGATCACAAAAGGGATGTCGATCTGTTTCGACAGCCATTCGATGATCTCATATAGCTCGAACATATCTTTTATCCAGGGGGAATGTTGGATGATCTGGGTGTCATAAGCTACTTGAAAAGGAACAAAGACATATCTGTCAGGAAGAGAGGTATCAAATATTTTTTTCTTGGTCTTTGACTCTCGCGCCTGTAGTGTTTGGGGGAGTTTTTGATCTTCTCCAAATTGAAGATGTTCAAAAAATGATGAATCTCTGGGCACAGAGTTACTTGCATTCACCCCTTTAAAATCCATCGTTGTCGTATTTGGCAATACGCCATTCTCAAAAAAAACCGGTTGTATATTCAGCTTTTTTGCGATCTCAACAGCGATTGCCTGGTGAAACTTTTTGCCGTTCCAGACAATAAGATAATCCGGTTTAAACATTTTAAGTTGAGAATAGACAGATGAAACGATCCATGGCGTTTGTAACTTTAGTAATAGTTTATAAAAAAACTTCGTGATCGGGTTGGTGTATTTACAGTCAATTTCTCTAAATTTTATAGAAAAGATATTCATTAGCTTTAGTTGCTTTGTATAGAGAAATCCCTCTAATGAGAAAGAAAAATTAGGAAAAAACAAATGCTTAGATGAGTAGTTGAGATACTTTCTCAGGGTTTGAAAATAACGATACTGATGTTTTGTTACAGAAAAAAAGAACAATTTCATGATCCATACCCGTTATAGAGATCCGGATAATAGGTTTTCCATCGCTTATGTACCCAGAACCACTCCTCGGGCTTTGCTTCGATTACTTTTTGGGTAATGTCGGCCTGTGCCTGCGTCATAAGACGTATATCCTTATCTTTATCCTCTGTTTTGATGATCGGCAGCGGTTCGTGGAAGGTGACGGTGTAGTTTTCATAATCATCCGTAGTGATGAACGCGGGGATAATGGTTGCATCCAATGTCCTGGAGAGAATGGAGGCGGCAGGGGAGTGTCCGACACTTTTACCGAAAAAGTCAACTTTGATCCCGCCCTGTTTTTCTCTGAGGTTCTGGTCAAGCAGTAATCCTACCGCTTTTCCATTTTTGAGTGCTTTGATCATTCCTTTCATCGCACCTTTTCTATAGAGCAGTTCGACACCAAACTGTTCACGATTCTTCTTGAGGACTTGGTCCATGAGTCTTGAATCGAGTTTGCGCCCGACAGCAGCCAGTGTAATATTGAACTTTGCAGCGATAGCCGGTGCCAGGAGTTCCCAGTTGCTGTAGTGCCCTGTCATAAAGATGATCTTTTGGTTGGTATCGATGGCATGCTGTACAAATTGTTCATTTTGGAAGGAAACGTTCTCCAGCAGTTCTTGTTGGGTTTTACCGTAACGCTTCATAAAGCCGATAATGGTTTGCAGCATATTGTAGAAGGTACGTATGCCGATTTTATCCAATTGAGCTTTTGTCTGAGTGTTCCCGAAGGCAAGTTCAAGATTGGTATGGATGATCTGTCGATGTTTGTTATCCAGGCGGTATATGATCTTGCTTAAGCCCAGCAAAAGAAGGTCCATCACCTTCCTGGGCAGCAGTTTGGATAACAGTGTAAAAAATTTATAGATAAAGAGGTAAAAATAATCGATCATCCAAAATAACTTTATTTTATGTTCTGATAAAAATAGTTCGTCGCCTCTACAAACCCATCCACGGAACCGCAGTCAAAGCGTTTTCCCTTGAATTTGTAGGCGATGACTTTCCCCTTTTTTGCCTGTTCAAGGAGGGCATCGGTGATCTGTATCTCTCCGCCTTTGCCGGGGTTGGTCTCTCTGAGTATATCAAAGATGTCCGGAGTGAGGATATATCTTCCGATGATCGCCATGTTGGTCGGTGCATCCTTGGGATCAGGTTTTTCGACCATATCGGTGACACGGTAGGTGTCATCGCTTCCATCGACAAGATGCCCTGCGATGACGCCGTATTTGTCGGTCTGGTCCATCGGTACCTCTTCGATCGCAACGATGGAGCATTGGTACTTCTCATAGACCTCGATCATCTGGCTGAGTACTCCTTTGTCCGCATGGGTACAAAGGTCATCGGCGAGCACGACGGCAAAAGGCTCATTGCCTATCAGTGTCTCTCCGGTGAGGATCGCATGCCCCAGGCCCTTCATCTCGATCTGCCGTGTATAGGAGAAGGTACATTGATCGATCAGCGCACGGATATCGTCAAGCAGATGCTCTTTTGAGCCTCCCTTGATCTGGTGTTCGAGTTCATAGGAGATATCAAAATGGTCTTCTATCGCGCGTTTGCCTCTTCCCGTAACGATTGCCATCGTATGGATACCCGCTTCCACCGCTTCTTCGACACCGTACTGTATCAACGGTTTGGTAAGGACGGGAAGCATCTCTTTTGGAGTGGCTTTTGTAGCTGGCAGGAAACGTGTTCCGTAGCCTGCAGCGGGGAATAGACATTTTTTGATCATGGTTTGCTTTTCCTTTGTAAATAATGGTTAAGATTATAGCCCAAGCATCATTAGCGCTTGGTTTTTTCCAGTTTCTTTTTGAGGATGATCTTCCCGTTTTCAACACCCGGCTGATCATAGGCATTGACATCCATCAGCTCTGCAACCAGTGAGGTGAGGAGCTCATAGTAGTAGATCAGAGAACCGATCGTATAGGCATCCACTTTGAGAAGTGTAATAGTGTCTATCGGGATATCCCCCTCCTGATCCAAAGACTCTATGACCGAATCGCACTGCATATTGATCAGCGTATCAAATGAGATAGCGTTCAGGATATCCAGGGACTCCAGGTGAGGCAGGGAAATATCGGGTATCATCATCCCCTCTTCAAAGTTTTCGATCTTGATAAAGGTGATGGATTTGTCACGGGTCCCGTCTGTCAAAAGCTGCAGAAAGGAGTGCTGGTCCTTGGGACCTATCAGGCCGATGGGCGTAAGCCCCACGTGAAAGGCGGAGTGTCTCTGGTGTTTCCCCAGACTCTCGCCCCACAGCTGCACATACCATTCACAAAAATATTTGAGTGATTCTGAGTAGGCAAAGATACAGTTGATGTTGTAGCGGGCATGGTTTTTGGCATAGAAGACCGCTTTTTTGAGCAGAGGTTCCTGCATATATCCCTGCTGGAAAAAGCTCTCTTTCACTCTTTTTGCTCCTTCAAGCAGAGAAACAACATCGATACCGCACAGGACAAGAGGAAGCAGTCCGACAGAGGAGAGAACAGAGAAGCGTCCGCCTACATTGTGAGGGACATAGAGTACCTTCGCACTGACCTCCTGCGCATACCTGTCCAGCGGTGAACCCGGATCAGTGATAAAGGTATACGCAGAGATATCCGGGAGTAGGGAGTAAACATACTTATAGATAGCAAAGGTCTCTACCGTAGTGCCGGATTTGGAGATCACAATGAAGTGCGTCTTTGCCAGATCGATCTGTTTGAGGGTAGAGTTGATATCGATAGGATCGGTACTTTCAAAAAGATAGAGGGTGCGTTTGAGGTTGTTGACCGGTTTGACAAACTCGTAGATCGATTTTGCCCCGAGTGAACTGCCTCCGATGCCTATGATAGCGATACTTTCAACACTCTCAGGGATCTTTTCGGCATATTCCAGAATCGGTGTGATATCCTGATCTGGAAGGGAGTAATATCCTATCTTCCCCTGTTCCTTTTGGACTGCCTGGAGGGCATGGGCCTGTGCTTTCGGATGGTTGGATACAAAGTAGAGTCTGTTTTTCATAATGAATCTTTTGCCTTTTGGATCAGTGCGTTTACTTTTGTCTCATAGCTTTTTGCCAGGGCTTCATCCGTGGATTCAAACCGTGTGACCAGTACCGGGGTCGTGTTGCTGGCGCGCACCAGCCCCCAGCCATGTTCAAAGTTGATACGAACACCGTCAACATCGATGACATTGAGAATGACGGGAAAGTCTGCCGGAGGATTGATAAGAAGCTCTTTGACCTTGTCGATGATGAGGAACTTTTCTTCTTCAGTCGTTTCTACCTTGATCTCCTCGGTGGAAAAAACTTGAGGCAGTGCATCGATCTCTTTGTCCAGGTCGATCCCTTCAGCGATCAGCTCAAGCATTCTCAATGTCGCGTAGATGGCATCATCATATCCGAAGTAACGGTGTTTGAAGAAGATGTGCCCGCTCACCTCGCAGGCAAGATCGGCACCTGTCTCTTTCATCTTTACCTTGAGGTTCGAGTGGCCGGTCTTGTACATGATCGCTGTGGCGCCGCGACGTTCCAGTTCGTCATACATCACCTGGGAGCATTTGACCTCCCCGATGACCGTCGGGTTTTCCATCTGCATGGCAAAGAGCAGTGCCATCTGGTCCCCCTTGATGTTGTGCTTGTGCGTCAGCACGGCGATACGGTCGGCATCCCCGTCATAGGCAAAGGCGATATCCCCTTCGTCCTCCAGCGCCTTTTTCACATCTCTGAGGTTTTTTTCCACAGAAGGGTCGGGATGGTGGTTGGGGAAACTGCCGTCAGGGTCACAGTACAACCCTCTATAGTCGAGTTCCAGGGCATCGAAAATATCAGTAATCACCGTATCTGCAACGCCGTTGCCGCAATCGATGACGATCTTTTTGTCCAGCCCTTTGAGGTGGGCAAACTCCTTGACCATGTAGTTGATATAGGGGGTTTTTGCATCGATCTCAACTCGGTTGGTATCATCTTCGATCTTCTGCTCCTGGTGCTTGATGATCTCCTCTCCGAGGGCATAGATCTCCTCTCCGAAAAAAGGTGCCTGATCGATCGTGATCTTAAATCCGTTGTATTCGCTCGGATTGTGTGACCCGGTGATCATGACTGAAGCATCGGTTCTGTATCCGTCGATCTCGTTGTAGTTGCAAAAGTAGTTGACCGGTGTAGCGACCATCCCCATATCGAGGACCTTGCATCCGGCCGCATTGAGCCCTGAGGTAAGGTAGTCACGAAGGATAGGGGAGTGTGAACGTGCATCATACCCGATCGCCACCACTTTATCACCTGTGATGCGCTGTCCAAGATAGTAGCCTATCAGTTTCACGCTCTGTTCATTGAGCTCCTCTTCGAAGATACCTCTGATATCATACTCTCTAAAGATCGATTTTTTAATCATTCATTTCCTTCATATCCGTTAGGGTTTTGTGATTGCCACCGCCAGCTGTCTTCGCACATTGCTTCTATATCTTTGGTTGCCTCCCAGTCTAAGACCTCTTTGGCATAACTGGGGTCGGCAAAACACTTTGCAACATCGCCGCTTCTTCTAGGTGCGATACGGTAGGGTACTTTCTTCCCGGATGCCTTCTCAAAGGCTTTGACCATATCCAGTACCGAGTATCCTTGCCCTGTCCCAAGATTCACCGCCAGCACTTCGTCAATACTGCCGATCTTTTCCAGGGCCTTGAGGTGCCCCTTTGCCAGATCGACCACATGGATATAGTCCCTCACTCCCGTACCGTCATGGGTATCGTAATCATCACCGAAGACGGAGAGGTACTCTCTCTTTCCTACGGCTACCTGGGAGATAAAAGGCATCAGGTTGTTGGGTATACCGTTGGGATCCTCGCCGATCAGTCCGGAGTCGTGCGCACCGACCGGGTTGAAATACCTGAGCAGCACCACTTTCCATCGGTTGTCCGAGGTGTGAAGATCGCGCAGTATCTCTTCGATAAAGAGTTTGCTTCTGCCATAAGGGTTGGTAGCCTGCAACGGGAAATCTTCTTTGATCGGTGTGGTATGGGGATCTCCGTAGACGGTGGCAGAAGAGCTGAAGACGATCGACCTGCATCTGTATGATGCCATCACTTCGCACAGAACAGTCGTCCCATGTACGTTGTTGTCATAGTATTTCAGCGGATGTGCCACGGACTCTCCGACCGCTTTCAAGCCGGCGAAATGGATCACCGCATCAATCGGGTAGGTGTTGAACGCATGGTGGAGATCCTCTCTGTTGCGTATGTCGCCACGGATAAAGGGGACCTTTTTGCCGGTAATCTTTTCTACACGTGTTATGCTCTCCCTGGAGGCATTGGAGAGATTGTCGAAGATAACGATCTCATAATCTGCTTCCAACAGCTCCACGCAGGTATGAGATCCGATGTATCCTGCGCCGCCGGTGACTAAAATCGCCATGAACTTCCCCTTTTAGTGATATTTGTCTAAAAACCGAATTTCAGTCCGAGATAGAAGCTCTCATTGAATGTGTGGTCAAATGCTTTGTAGTCCGTATCGATGTATCTGTATCCTGTAAAGAGATGGATGTTTGGAACCAGCTCCATACCCAGCTGGGTGCGGAATTCGGTGTATCTCTCTGCTTCATTGAAGCTCAGTATTTTAGGTGCATAGGCAACATTCATCTCCACGGTTATCGGTGGGACAGTATCGGCCAGGGGGAGGGTATAGGAAGCCCTTGCGAGAAGCGGGATCGCGGCGAACTCATCTGCGAAGACGGCTTTGAGCCCCAGGCTAACACGCAATCCATTGGTCCCCTGAAGCTGATTCTCCCCGGAGAAGCCGATACCCAAAAGGTTGTCACCGTCACTATGCAGATAGTTTGCATCGAAGGTATAGAGCGTACCGCTTGTATAGCTCATGAAATTATTGAGGTCCAGAGAGGTTTGAACCTCTACATCCTCATCGTTGATATTCAAAGAGACAGCGTTCTGCGCACTCAGCAGAGTGCTGAGGAGAAAACTGCCCAGAATAATTTTTTTCATATGCATAAAGACTCCTTTAATATTGATTGATATTTTAACATAGTCCAGGTTAGCCCTTCCCGTTAATCCGGTGGTCCGTAGGCTTTTTCATCCTTTTTTTTCTTCTCGTGGCGTTTCTTTTTCTTCTCTTCCATCATCACGGCATCCCTGAGTGCATCTTCTCCGTCAAAGCGTGCACTGTCGATAAACTTGGAGTGGTCGTCAAACTGTCCGGTTTTGATCCCCCATAGAAGTCCGATGAGTCCCAGAGCTCCAAGCAGAGTAGAGACACCGATCATTAATATCACAATACCTTCTGACACTTACTTATCCTTTTTGAATTTTAATGTTTTAATACGCATTGAGTTGCCCACAACAACAAGTGAACTTAAACTCATTGAGAGTGCCGCAACCAGCGGATTGACAAAGCCTGCGACTGCAAGCGGTACGGCTACGACGTTGTACATGAGCGAGAACCCGAGGTTCTCCTTGACCGCCCGGAAGGTACGTCTGGAGAGCCTGTAGGATTCATAAATGCTCATCGGGCTTTCATCGAGCAGGACCACATCACTCACCGAGATGGCCACATCCGCTCCGTTCCCCATCGCTATGGCGATATCGGAAGAGGCAAGGGCTATCGTATCGTTGATCCCGTCTCCTGCCATGACGACAATCTCGCCTTCTTCATGGAACTGGTCGATCTTTTTGGCTTTTTCATCAGGCAGTAATCTGGCATAGAATTCGCTGATCCCGACAGCCTCTGCGACCCTTTTGGCACTCTGTTCATTGTCTCCCGTGAGCATAACGACCCTGATACCCATCTCCCGGATCATCCCGACCGCCTCCGCTGCACCTTCTCTGATGGTATCGCTGAGTTCATAGCGTGCTACCAGTCTGTCATCGATCGCAAAATAGAAGAGGGTATACTCACTTTGTTCATCTACGGTAATGCCGGAAGCCTGCATGAATGCGGCATTGCCCCCGGTCAGTTTTTTTACCATGATAGCTTGCTTCGACCCCTTTTGCCTGGATGGTTTTGATATCTTCTAGCTGATAACTTTCCAGCTTCTCATGCTTTGATTCCAGATGTGCGAGTATTCCCTTGGAGACCGGGTGGCTTGATGTGTTGACAAGCGAATAGAGAAGACTGAAATCAAACGCTTCGAGTACTCTCTCTGTCTGTACCGAGGGTTTTCCCTCGGTGATGGTGCCGGTCTTGTCAAGTGCAAGCAGTCTGCTCTTGGCCATCGTCTCAAGAAAGGTTGCCTCTTTGAAGAGGATATTCCTTTTGGCCGACATGGAGATACCCACAAGCGATGCCATCGGTGTTGCAAGTCCCAGTGCGCATGGACAGGCGATGACAATGACAGAGATACCGATGATCAGTGCCTGTTCAAAGCTTCCCGTAGCGTAGAACCATCCTGCAAAAGTAAGCAGGGCGATGATGAGGATCACTGTGGAGAAGTATCCTGAGACAGTATTGGCAAGCTGTTCGATGCGGGGTTTTTTGGTGATGGACTCCTCCAGGAGATTCACGATGGAGGTAAGCAGAGAGCTTGACGCATCCTTCTTGGCCTCATAGTGAATGGTTGAGTCCAGACAGATCGAGCCGCTGAGGATCTCATCCCCCTGTTCTTTGTAGACCGGTTCATTCTCTCCTGTCAGCGAACTTTCATCAAAAGAGGCAGCTCCGCGGGTGAGGATACCGTCAATGACGACTTTCTCCCCCGGTTTGAGTTCTATGATGTCCCCTATGATGACGTTGTCAACGCCGACGAGTGATTTGACGCCCTCCTTGATCGTAGTCACTTCGGTAGGGGTACTGCCTATGATGTGATCGAGCGTATCGACGGCATGCTTTTTGCTGAGCACCTCCAGATATTTTCCTACCAGTACAAAGGTAATGATCATCGTGACCGAGTCAAAGTAGACCTCTCCGCGCTGCGTGACCATCGCATAGATGGAGTAGATATAGGCCGAGAGTGCTCCGGAAGCAACGAGGGTATCCATATTGACGGTTTTGTTTTTGTAGCCGTAGTAGGCACCTCTGAAAAAGATCCATCCTGAGTAGAAAAGTACCGGTGTGGCCAAGATGAACTCGGCCACATTGAGAATATCCTTAAAGGACTGTTCTATCCCCCCGAAGTATCCCGCATAGTGTGCGACAGCCAGCCACATGATGTTCATAGAACCGAACACAGCTACAAGGATACGCATATAGTAGCTTTTGCGCGTTTTGACCGCACGCTCCTCCTGGAGTTTCGGGTCATAAGGGTAGGCATTGTATCCGATGGAGCGGATCGTTTCGATGATCTTGGAGAGTTTCACCTCTTCGGGGTCCCAGATGACCTTGGCTTTGTTGTTGGTGTAGTTGATGGTGGCTTCCATCACTCCTTCAAGCTTGTGCAGTACTTTTTCGTTGAGCCAGACACAGGCAGAACAGTGTATCCCCTCGATGATCAGGTTGATCTCATGCAGTCCGTCATCATGCACCGTGACATAACGTTTTTCAAAGCCTTCAAGATCGAACTTCTCCAGGTCGCCTTCAAGCGCTGAGGGGGGCTGGAGTTTTGTATCTCCAAGTTTTTCATAGAAAGTGCCAAGGCCTTCATCTTCAAGCAGGTGGTAGACCCCCTGGCACCCCCTGCAGCAAAAGTGGAGTGTCTGGCCGTTATGTTCTTCATTGATCATCACACTCTCATCAAACGTAAGGTTACAGTGGGTACAGGTGCAGTCTGCCAAGTCAAAGTCCTCCGGTAAATTTACATGAATTTTATCCAAATAAGAGTAAAATCCCACATGGAAACAGCACTTTTACTTACTTTTATGCTTTTTGTGGCAGAACTTCTTGAGGCCCATATCCAGAGGGCACCTACGCTTCTTGGAGTTCTGGAGCGGCTCAATCACTATGCGCAAAAGTCGATTTTTCTTCTCTTTGCCGTACATCCGGGATTTTATTTTGTACTCTTTGTCGTCATGGTCACGGGCATACTCAATATCAGCATGATATTTTTGGTGGCGATGAAGGTTTTTGATATTTTCTACAAGCTGGAGCTTCTCAAAAAAGTTTTTAAAGAGCGTCTGGTTTCCGAAGCATTTGCGCAGATGTTGATGTGGCGTATCCCATCATGGTATTTTCTGCTCGGACCGGTACTCTATCCGTCTCTGTTGTTTTATGCCTTAACTTAAAATTTAGTTTAAAAGGTTTATAATACGCTTACTACTTAGTTTTAGATAACTATTAACCATACATAATCTTCTAAGAATAATTTCCAAAACACTCAAGAGGACACATGAGCGACAATCAAAAATCTTCCGGTACCGCCAATGCCAAGGCACCAACAAAAAGCAAAAAAAGCACCAACAGGACACATGCACCCGTCAAAGGGCATAAGGTCGAAGAGCTCCAGAAACTGCCTTTGGCAGAACTTGTAGAGATCGCAAAAGAGGTACAGGTTGAAAACCCGAACGAATTCCAGAGAAAAGACCTGATCTTTGAGATCCTCAAATCACAGGTAAACCAGGGGGGATTCATCCTCTTTACGGGAATTCTTGAGATCCTGCCCGACGGGTACGGTTTCCTGCGTTCAGAAGACGGCAACTTTGCCAACTCCAGCAACGATACCTATGTAAGCAGTACACAGATCAAGCGTTTTGCACTGAGAAACGGGGATATCGTTACCGGCCAGGTACGTGCTCCCAAAGAGCAGGAGAAGTATAACGCGCTGCTCAAGATCGAAGCGATCAACTACCTCGCCCCGGAGCAGTCAAAACAAAGACCGCTTTTTGACAACCTTACGCCGCTTTATGCCAGCGAACAGCTCAAGCTCGAGTACAATCCGATGAAGATGACAGGCAGGGTACTGGATCTCTTTACCCCTATCGGGAAAGGGCAGAGAGCGTTGATCGTTGCGCCTCCACGTACGGGGAAAACAGAACTTCTCAAAGAACTTGCGCACGGTATCACCTATAACAATCCGGATGCAACACTGATGGTCCTCCTGGTCGATGAGAGACCCGAAGAGGTAACCGATATGCAGCGTTCGGTGAAGGGGGAGGTCTACAGCTCCACGTTTGACCTGCCTGCACAAAACCATGTAAGAACAGCCGAAATGGTGATCGAAAAAGCGAAAAGACGTGTAGAGATGGGTAAAGATGTGATCATCCTGCTGGACTCCATCACGAGACTTGCACGTGCCTACAACACCGTTACACCAAGCTCCGGAAAAGTACTCTCCGGAGGGGTAGATGCGAATGCACTGCATAAACCCAAGCGTTTCTTCGGTGCGGCCAGAAATATCGAAGAGGGCGGAAGTCTTACGATCATTGCAACCGCACTGATCGAGACGGGAAGCCGTATGGATGAGGTGATCTTTGAAGAGTTCAAAGGTACAGGTAACTCAGAAGTGGTGCTCAGCCGCCATGTCTCTGAACGCCGTATCTATCCTGCGATCGATGTGACGAAGTCCGGAACGCGTAAAGAAGAGCTTCTTGTAAGTCCTGAAACGCTCCAGAAAGTCTGGGCACTTAGAACTGCAATGCAGAACATGGAAGAGGTAGAGGGGCTGAAATTCCTTTACTCGAAAATGCTCAAGACCAAGTCCAACGAAGAGTTTCTTTCCCTGATGAACGAGGGAGCGTAATTTTATGAGCTTAGGCTCATAAAAAGTGAAGAATGAAAAGTGAGGAGTGAAGAGTGAAAAATACCGGTATGTTTTATAGTATAAAACTTTCATTGCACTTTTTTTTATCAAAGCTTTTCGCACGAAAAGCATACCTAAACTCCTCACTCCTCATTCCTCACTCCTCATTATTTAAAAAGGATTCCTTTTGAAAGTAGGTGTATTTGACTCGGGAGCCGGAGGATTGAGCGTTGTGAAATCCCTCCTGGACCATAAACTCTTTGAAGAGATCATCTACTATGGTGACACGGCGCGGGTCCCCTACGGACCAAAAGATGCCAATACGGTGATCCGCTATGCGCTTGAGGCACTTGAATTTTTCAACAATTTTGATATTGACCTTCTTATCACGGCATGCAACACGGTCAGCGCCTATGCGATCACCGAAATGCAGGGAAAGGCCGCTTATCCGGTGGTAGGAGTGATTGAGCCGGGTATCAGAGCATTGGAAAACAGTCTTATGGACAAAGATGCCCAGATACTGATCATCGGAACGCGTGCGACGATCGCATCAAAACGTTATCAGGATGCGCTAGAGCTGCTCGGCTACCAAAATCTTACGGCAAGACAGACCGGACTTTTCGTCTCCATGGTGGAAGAGGGGATCTTTGATGGGCCATTACTCCATGAAACGATGGAGCACTACTTCAAAGAGATAGAAACACCCCAGGCGATCATTCTGGGATGTACACATTTTCCTCTGATCTCTGAATCGATCAAGGGCTATTTTGATGACAAGCCCACCCTGATCCATTCGGGTGAAGCGATCGTTGAGTACCTTGAAGAGACACATGGCATCAAAGAGAAGGTCAATGAGACAAAACTTAGTATCTATGCTTCTGACAATGTGGAGGGGTTGCGTACGATAGCCAAGCGATGGCTGAATGACTGATAGCTCTGATTGACCATGATTTCATAAAATTAACTCTTTCCAAGAGTCTCTTTCTCCTTACTCCGGATTTAATAATTTTTACCTTATTAAGAAGATAGAATTATTATTCACTTCAATAATTATAAAATATAATTAACTATATGCTACAATGATCATTCACGATTATGGTGTGCAGAGGGGTAGGGATGGATGATCTTGGAACTGGTGGAGTTCCATGATTTTCCAGGAAGTTACGAGTGAGCTATGTTCCAGACGGTTTGAAAGCCTAACTGTATTGCTGCTGTACACGCCTCATAATCAAATCATAAGTGAAATCAGGAGTTAAGTATGAAGTTAAGCTATCTTGTCCCGGCTTTAGTCGCTTCAGGCCTGTTGCAGGCCAGTGAAGTTGAGATCGTAAAGGGAGTCCCTTTTGTAGAGATAAAGGCAAACGGAAAAACCTACAAAATAGAACGGGAACAAAGGCCAGACAGTTACCTGACCAATGCATTCGCACTGACCTCGCGGCCTTCTCCGCCGTTTTTTATCGAACCCTTCAAGGTAAGCGACAAGGTTGAGACGTATGGTGAACTGGAAGTATTGGAGTTTTTGGAGCATCAGAAAGGTCTATTGATCGATGCGAGACTGGAGAACTGGTATCAAAAGAGTGCGATACCGGGTTCGGTCAATATCCCGTTTAAACTCTTTCTAGCGGATAGCCCGGAGAGAGACAAAGTGCTTAGCGAACTTGGCGGGGTAAAAAAAGGTGTGGGTGTCTGGGATTTTTCCAATGCCAAGACTATCTTGTTCTATTGCAACGGCGCATGGTGCGGACAGTCCCCTACAGCGATCAATGCACTCTCCGAGATAGGGTACCCTGAAGAGAAGATGAAATACTATAGAGGCGGTATGCAGGCGTGGCAACTTCTGGGCTTTACTACGATCGTACCTTCACAGGAGGCAAAATAATGAAATTGAGACTACTATTAACAGCATTGGGTGCAGTGACACTATTGCAGGCAGGACAGTATGACAAAGTAAAGATCACGCCCGATATGTCCTATCTCTATGTCTACCATAAAGGCAAAGCCGTCAAAGTTCACCGTATTCAGGATACGAAGCATAAACTAACAGGTGAATATGCAAAAACCTACCGGCCGGGGCAATATATCCAGCCGATCAATCTTAAAAACGGGGTAGTGACGATCGGTGAGGTTGAGGTACTTCAGTTTATGAAAGAGAAAGTCAACATACAAAAGGGCATGCTTATTGATGTAAGAGACAAGGAGCATTATAAAAATGAGTCTATCCCTTCAGCAGTAAATATTCCTTCAAAAATAAGAAAAAACGACGCAGCGATGAATAAAATCCTAACTTCTTTAGGTATGAAGCAGCGCAGTGACGGAACATGGAATGCTTATGATGCGATGGAATTGGTGATCTATTGTGACGGTTTGTGGTGTGAAAAGTCTACAGAGATGATCGGAAACCTGCTTGAGAGAGGATATCCGTCAGATAAGATTTCATACTACCGCGGCGGTTTCCAGATGTGGAAAATGTTAGGGTTTACAACCGTAAGAAACTAAAGAGGCATGTGATGAAAAAACTATTAGAAAATCTGGCTGTGGGACTGGTGATCATCCTTTCGCTGGTGGTGATCGGACTTGTTATTCAGTATAATGTGATCTCCTCTGACGGGGATACAACGAGAGAGTATGATCCGGAAGTTGCACACTCTCTGCATGGTGAAGAGGTAAAAGAGGAGAAGAAAACAAGTTATCTTGATACTTTGGAAGGGTATGAAGATGTGGATGTGAAAGTGGATCCGACAACAGAAGGATCCGCTGAAAATATTGCAGTCATTAAAGTTGAAACCAAAAAAGAAGGCTTGGTTCATACTATCGGTAGTGCGGTAGAGAATGTGGAGAAAAAAGAGAATTATATCTCCAACCTGGAAGGATATGAGGAGGGAGCTGTGAAGACGGCTCCTGCACAAGCGGGTGCTGATCCGGACATAACACCTTCTGAGGAGAGTACTGCAGGTGAATCAGAGGAAGAGAACGTAAGTGCTTCCACGGAAGAGGCCAGGCCTGCTAACGATCCTCTGAGCGACATCATGAGTGATATAGACGCGATCGTCGATGCATCAGAATAGAGCAGCAGGGCCTAGAGCCCTATTGCTGCTTTGACTTTTTCCATCTTGACCGAAGCGATGGCAGACGCTTTTTTAGCTCCCTGAGCCAGAATATCATGGACTTCATCCATATGGTTCAGGTAGTACTCTCTCTTCTCTCTTGCTTCACCAAGTTCTTCCCAGATCAGTTCTTTGAGATATTTTTTGAAGTGGCCGTATCCCTCTTTGCCGCTCTTGTAGCGTATCTGAAGTTCGCGTTTCTCCTCCTCGTTCAAGAAGAGAGAAGCCATTGCATAGATATTGTCTCCCTCATACTCAAGCGGTTCGCCCAGGGGTGTAGAGGATGAGACGATCTTGTTGCATCTTTTCTGAAGCGATTTCTCATCCATAAAGAGATCGATCGCATTGTTGTAACTCTTGCTCATCTTCTGCCCGTCGATCCCTGGGATGGTTGCCACCTCTTCTTGTACCAGGTGGTCAGGCAGTACAAAGAGCTCGCCATATTCGTTGTTGAACTTGATCGCGATATCGCGTGTCATCTCTACATGTTGGATCTGGTCTTTCCCTACGGGAACCTTCTCTGTATCAAGAAGCAGAATATCAGCTGCCATGAGTACAGGATAGCTGAAAAGTGCATGGCTTGCCGGGATCCCTTTGGCAACCTTGTCTTTGTAGGAGTGGGCACGTTCCAGCAATCCCATCGGTGTGAATTTGGAGAGTATCCAGTAGAGTTCAAGTACTTCGGGTACATGGCTCTGGATCCAGAAAGTGGTTTTCTCCGGATCGATACCGACCGAGAGGTAATCGACCGCTGCTTCGATTGTATACTCTCTCAATGTTTGGGCATCTTTGGAAGTGGTCAATGAGTGGTAATTGGCGATAAAGGTAAAGAGTTCATGTTTCTCCTGAAGTTCTACCATCGGTTTCATCGCACCAAAGTAGTTTCCCAGATGGAGTTTTCCTGAAGCCTGGATTCCGGTAAGTACACGCATTGCAATATCCTAAATATTTTTTTGAGATTATAGCAGGTGGGCGCTTTAGGCTTTTACCCGTAGCGGGTATTACTCGTCGATCTTTCGTTCCCCGCGTTTTCTTGTCTCCAATTCCAGCGGCACGCCCTCGAAGTCAAACTTGCTTCTGATAAAATTGGCCAGATAGCGCTTGTAGCTGAAATGTAAAAAGTTGGGGTGATTGACGATAAGGGCGATCTTCGGCGGCTTGGTCTCATACTGTGTCGCAAACTTGATCTTGACCACTGCTCCGTGATGCGAAGGGATGTGGTGGCGGCTGATCGCTTCGCGCAGTACATCGTTGAGTTTGGAAGTAGGGATACGCTGTTTGTAGCGCTCATAGATCGCAACGATCTGCTCAAGTATCTTTTGTACCCGCTGCCCGGTTTTTGCAGAGACGGTGATGATCGGCGCATAATGGAGGAACTTGAGCTCATCACGGATATCATCGATCGCCTCTTCATAACTTTTCTCTTCGCGTACATCCCATTTGTTGATCACGATCAGAGAGCCCAGTTTAAATTTCTCGATCAAGCCGGCAATTCTCTCGTCAAGCTCGGTCACCCCTGCGGTTGCATCGATCAGGAGCAGCGCGATATCCGCTTTTTCCAGCATCTCTTCGGTGCGATCAAGCGCATACTTTTCTATACCAAGGATCTTCCCGCGTCTTCTGATCCCCGCTGTGTCGACAAAGGTGATTTTATACTCATTGTATTCGATAGACTCATCGACCGGATCGATCGTTGTGCCGGCCACATCAGAAACGATCGTGCGCTCTTCGCCCACCAGCGCATTGAGCAGGGAGCTTTTCCCCGTATTGACACGTCCGATAAGCGCGACCCTGATCTCTCTGTCTTCTTCCTCTTCCTCAGCGGAGTCAAAGTGTATCTCTTCGAGCATCTCTGCAAACGGATCACTCTCCTCTTCGAGTTCAAGTGTATCTTCCTCTCCTTCACGCGGAGGGATATACTCTTCAAGCCAGGCGTAAAAATCATTGAAGTAACGGTTATGGCTCACAGAGAGAGGGAAGGTACGTTCTGCACCGAACTCCAGGAATTCCCAGTAGCGTTCCTCTTCTTTCTCGTTGTCGATCTTGTTGACGACGAGCGCAAGAGGTTTGTTCAACGCCTGAAGCTGATAAAAGAGCTCTCTGTCTTCTTCTTCGGGAAGCATTTTGCCGTTGACCATATAGATAATGACATCTGCTTTTTTCGCGGCTCTGAGTGCATGCTCGGCAACTTTGCTGAAGAGCTCGGAAGAGTAGTCGATCCCTCCCGTGTCCAGGATCTCGAAATCACGGTTTCCCGAGATCGTCACCACGCGTTTTTTCACATCCCGTGTCGTTCCGGACATATCTGAAGTGATCGCATCCCGCTGACGGGCAAGACGGTTGAAGAGTGAGCTTTTGCCCACATTGGGGCGTCCGATAATGGCTACTTTTTTAAGATCTGGCATAAATATTCTTTCTTTTTGCAAATTCCCGTTCCGGCCCGGTAGAGGCAGAATGCATTTGTACTGTTGGAGAGCATGATCCTGCTATCAAATTTAGAGTCAACTATGCATTCCCAACGAGGACGTCGGGAACGGGAGGTATTGGGATTTTATTTTTATGATTATACCATATTATTGGTTTGGGCAAATCATGTTTGGGGCATGCTCTCTATATAGAGGGAATGCGAAGGGAAGGCAAAGCCCGCGCCGTGTTTCGCAACGATCTTCATGATTTTGAGATTGATATCTTCTTTGATCTGCAGATAGTTTTCCCAGTTTGCTGTATTGGTAAAGGCATAGATAAAAATATTGAGCGATGAGTCCCCGAACGATTCGAAATTGACCAGCAGCGTATCCTCGCTTGAAATGCCTTCGTGGGTCTGCAGCATCGTTTTGATCTCATCAACGATAGCGGTGATCTGTTCGGTGGTCGTGGCATAGGTCAGGCCGATATGCATCCTGATACGACGCACACCGCGCCGTGAAAAGTTCTCTATCGGGTTGTTGGCGATCACATGGTTGGGTACGGTGATGATGGACTTGTCAAAAGAGCGTATTTTTGTCGTGCGCATACCGATATCCTCGACCACACCTTCCACATTGTTGACAACGATCCACTCACCTATCCTGATCGTACGGTCAGCCAGGAGTGAGAAGGAGCCAAAAAGGTTGGCAACGGTGTCTTTTGCTGCGAGTGCAAAGGCAAGACCCCCGATCCCCAGGGATGCGACCAGTGCTGTTACGTTGATCCCCCATACCTGAAGCATCGCACCCAGGCCTATCCCTGCGACCAGGATCTTTATCAATGCCAGAATAAAATTTCCCACCTCCTTGGAGAGATCCTTGTTGAGTTTTCCCGTAATATTGTAAACGAGCTCTCTCATTGCTTCTATGATCGAGAGTATCGCCCAGAAGACGGTATAGACGACAAGGGTCTCAAGGATCTTCTTGATCACTTCTGTCTCTTTGAAAATAAGCATGAAAAAGAGGTGAATACCGATAAGAATAAAAATGAAAGCAAGAGGATCTTTGAGTGCAGAGATGATCCTCTCGTCATAGTGGGTAGAGGTTCTTTGGGCAAGTTTCTGCAAGGTTGCAACGATCACCAAAGTAAAGAATCTGCGCAGCAGAAGAAAGAGGAAAAAGACCAGCGCCGCTGCGATCAGATTGGCATAGGGGATGCCCCAGATCGTATTGGATAAAACAGGAAAGGCTTCATAGAGCGGGGCAAGCAGCTTCTGTACTTCTGTGGGCAGCCCCATATCCAGCCCGTCAATCACGTTCAATGCGATGGTGGCATTGTTCTCTGTAGTCTCTGCTATAGACATTTATGCTCCTTTTGGGTTGATTCAGGCTATTATAGTAAAATTCATACTAAAGTATACCCAGGGGGAGTTCTGTAATGAAAAAGTATCTATTGGTTTGTCTGTTTTTTTCCCTCTCCTGGCTTGATGCGCAGGTCCTTGATGTGAAGTATAAGGTGAAGTTCGGGATACTCGGGGAGCTGGGGGTTTCCCATGCGCACCTGGAGACGAAAGGGAACCATTATACGATCTCTATTGATGCCAAAGCTACGGGACTTGCCAAATCGCTCAGCAAAAACAGAAAAGAGACACATCTCTCCGAAGGATTTATACGAAACGGGAGATACTATACGCAACGCTACACGGTTCAGGTGGAATACGGTGAGAAAAAAAGAGAAAAGGTCTATACGGTAGATTATCAAAAAAAGATCGTCTCAAAAATCAGCAAAAAGTACAGAAAAGGCAAGCTGATCTCCCATACTGAGAGCACACTGGACTTTTTCGGTACGGATGATCTCCTGACACTCTATTTCAATCTGCCAAAGCTGCTCGATGCAAAGAGCAAACCGGGACTCTATACGTTCCGTGCGATAGGCGCGGAGCAACAGGACGGAAAAGTGGAGATACGCCTGCCCAAACCCGAGCAGGTCAAAAAGTACACCGACACTCTGGGAAAGGGTGCATACCGCTATCTCACGGCGATCATCTATCAGAAGATCTTCTCCAGCAACAAAGGCGAACTGATGATCGCCATCGGCAAAGACGGCATTACGCAAAAAGCAGTTCTGAAAGACCTGGTGCTCTTTGGAGACCTCACGGCCGAGCGTATAAAATAAAGTCAATCACCTTCTCATCACTCATCTCGCAGGGTTTCAGCATGCCGCCTTTCATGGTGGGGTAGTTCCCGCTGACGATGTCATTGCCTCCGAGTTCTTCTGCGTAGACTTTGATCACTCTGCCCTCCAGCAGGGTCTCTTTGCGAAGCAGATAGCGTTTATGTTTATAGATCACCTCATTGGCATCATTGGGGAGTGCTAAAAGCCTGGTGTAAAATTCTGTTTCATTCATAGGTGTTATTATGCAAAAAGTAGTTGAAAGGTAGCAGGTAAAGCGCTAAAAAAATTAGCGCTTTGAAGTAAACATGATCAATCTACCCACTGAGGTTTGTGATGGTTTCTTTCACTGTAGGAAAATGCATCGTCATACTCATCATCTTCCTCATCCAGCCAACCGAATATATCATCAGTAAAGATCCTTGCATATCCCATATCTTCAAGCATCTCGTCGAGCTGAGAGAGACTTGCATGTGTCTTTTTGTAGTGCGATATAAGCGTCTCGATATCTTCTGTCTCAACGCCGTGTGTCTTTAGGGTAAATTCCATATCTTTTATAGTCATCGTATCTTCCTCTTACAGCTTCATTCCTATAGAAGTTGTTTGAGAGCGTACGGTGAACGAGTGGATCGTTTTCACTTGGGTGATGCCTCCAACATCAACATCTAAATTGTAAAGATATCCACTGATATCCTCATGTTCCGGGTACGTATCGAAATGACCGTCCAACATAAACCATAACCGATAAAAAATTATACTCTGAAAAATGGATTTTATAGCTAAAAAAGGGATAAAATTTTTCAGGCTCGATATTAAGGAGATTTAAACTAAGATTTCAGAAAGTCAAGCGTACCGATATCGGAGGCTGAATCTCATGTTATAATGTGGGTCAAGTGTGGGTATACCACCTTTTTAAACTTTATATCGATTGGACTTGGAAGTGGGGAGTCGCCCCGGATTAAATAGGTTGGCAGAAGGGCAAAGCATGCAGGAAAATGAGCTGGAAATACTACGTGAACGTATTCGTATTTTAGAGAAAGAACAAGAGGAATTAAGAGAGAAATCTGCAGAGGCGATCAAGATCGTCGATCAGATCAAAGCGCTTGAATTTTATCAGGCTGAGATGATCAAGCTGCAGCAGCATATTGAAAAACACGGCAAAAAGCTGATCATTGTCTTTGAGGGCAGGGATGCCGCGGGAAAAGGAAGTCTGATCGGAACGGTATCCCGCTATATGAACCCGAAGCATTACCGTATCGTGGCACTGGGAAAGCCAACGACGGAGCAGAAGACACAGTGGTACTATCAGAAATATGTGGAGCATTTTCCTTCCGCGGGCGAGATCATCCTGTTCGACCGCAGCTGGTACAACCGCGCGATGGTGGAACCCGTGTTCGGTTTTTGTACCAAAGAAGAGTATCAGCTCTTTATGAATGATGTCACGGGGTTTGAGAGATCGGTAAGCAGGCAGGGGGTGATCCTTATCAAGCTCTATCTCAGTGTCAAGAAGTCGGTACAGTCAGAACGTTTTGAGCAGAGAAGGGTCGATCCTCTCAGACAGTGGAAGCTGAGCGAGGTGGATCTTCAGGCGCAGGAGCTCTGGGACGAGTTCAGCAAAATGAAATATAAGATGTTCCAGAAAACGGATCACAAACATGCGCCATGGCATGTCATCCGTTCCAATGACAAGCACAAGGCGAGGATAGAGGCGATGAAGCTGATATTGAACCATTTTGATTACGAGAATAGGAATAAAGCACTCAGTTTTGACTGTGAACCGGGCATTATTGTCTCTTTGGAAGATGAGATGCAGATGATGAGAGATACCAGGCCTGATCTTTTCGGAAACTCCTGACCGCTCGATTGATGATAACGTATAAAGATATGTTACACTTCCGAAAACTTTAGGGCGCATCTAAAAACCCCAGATACTCATAATGGGCTTTGCAAATGTAAGATTTTGCAAGAGATTTGAGAAAGCCTAGCCGTAGCTAAGTTAAGCAAATATCTAGTGAAAGATTGCGTTTGCAAAGCCCACCCTGTGGGCATCTCCAGCTTTCCCTTATGCGTTGTTACTCACTTTCGAATTAGCTACAGCTAGTCCTTCAAGTGAGTGCCTAGCCTAAGAAAAAGCTAGAGATGTTATGAGTATCTGGGGTTATTAGAGGCACCCTTTAAAAGGTCAAGTGTGAAAAAGTATCTTCTGGGTATCGATCGGGGTATTCTGTATATGCTCATCGCCTCACTCTCTTTTGCCGTGATGGGCGGGTTTGCCAAAGTCGTCAGCGCGATACTCCCTGCCGTAGAGGTGACTTTTTTTCGTAATGTATTCGGTGTGGCGCTGATCGGATATGCGATCTATCGATCACCGCTCAAACAGATAGGAGGGAAGCCTCTGCTGCTGCTGTTTCGCGGGGTGATGGGCTTTGCGGCACTGCTCGCATATTTTTATATCATCGCCTATATCCCTCTTGGCGAAGCGGTCACCTACAACAAAACCTCACCGATCTTTGTAGCGATCTTCGCCTTTTTGTTTTTGGGAGAAAAACTTCCCGGCTCTGCGGTCTTTGCCGTACTGCTTGGGTTTGTCGGCATCTTACTGATCGCACAGCCCCAAGGCGGTGTGTTTGACAAGTATGACCTGCTGGGTATCTTCTCCGGGCTTGGTGCCGCACTGGCATACACCTCCATCCGTGAACTGAGACAATACTATGATACCCGGGCGATCGTCATGAGCTTTATGGGGGTGGGAACTATAGCCCCGCTGATGCTGATGCTGGTCACCCCTTATGTGAACCCGCCGCAGGAACTCGATTTTATGTTCGCGGCCTTTGTGATGCCTGAGGGGATACTCTGGTTTTATATCCTCATGATGGGGCTCTCTGCAACCTTATCACAGGTATTGATGACCAAAGCGTATGAACATACCAAAGCAGGGATTGTCGGAACGATCAGTTACTCCAATATCGTATTTGCATTGATCATCGGTATTCTTTTGGGAGATCCGATACCTGATATTTGGACCTTTTTGGGTATACTGTTGGTCATCACTTCAGGGCTTATCGTTGCCCTGGCTAAAAAATAAGAGAAGCATGACAGATTCCTTCAATAAGATGATACATTAGGAGACAATATGATTTTGATCGCCGGACCGTGTGTCCTTGAAAGCCGTGACAATGTGATGAGGATCGCAGAATCACTCAGTAAATATCACGAAGATTGCACGAAAGATTTCTACTTTAAAGCGAGTTTTGACAAAGCAAACCGTACGAGCCTTGACAGCTTCAGGGGGCCGGGGCTGGATGAGGGGCTGAAGCTGCTTGCCGAGGTGAAAGCGCAGTTTGGCTATAAGATACTCACCGATGTGCATGACTATACACAGCCTGCTGCGGCGGCTGAGGTGGCGGATGTGCTTCAGATCCCTGCATTTCTGTGCCGCCAGACCGACCTGCTTGTCGCAGCGGCAAAAACCGATGCGGTGGTCAATATCAAAAAAGGGCAGTTCCTCGCGCCTCAGGCGATGGTACACTCGGTTGCGAAGGTACTCAAAACCAGAGGATGCGAGGGTGAGGTCAGTTACGAGAATGCCGAAAAGTACGGGGTATGGCTTACCGAGCGAGGTTCAACCTTCGGATACGGCAACCTGGTCGTGGATATGCGCGGGCTTGTGACGATGAGAGAGTTTGCCCCTGTGGTGTTTGATGCAACCCATTCTGTGCAGTCTCCTGCCAGCGGCGGTGCGACCAGCGGCGGTGACAGCGCAATGGTACCGTATCTTGCCCGCGCAGCGGCAGCCGTAGGTGTGGACGGATTCTTCTTTGAAACGCATTTTGATCCAAGCATTGCGCTTAGTGACGGGCCCAATATGATCGAGCTTACCAAGCTGGAAGCATTGATGGAGCAGATCGATGCGATACGCTCGATTGTAGAGTAGGTATCAAATAGCGTTAGGGTAGTTTTTGTTATAATCCCCTGTTTGACTCGTTCCAAACGTCCCCGTTTGAAATGACAGAAGCATGCATTTCAAGCTGCAGCTTAGGACAAGAGTAATTTAAAATATAAGTGAGAAAGGTAGAGAAGTATGACGGTAGTAGAAGGTCATTTAAGTGTAGATAGAAGTAAAAAAGTAGCGATCATCAATGCAAGATTCAACCACTTCATTACAGATAGACTTGTAGAGGGTGCAAAAGATGTCTATGCCAGACATGGCGGAAATCCTGAGGATCTTGACCTGATCCTGGTGCCGGGTGCATTTGAGATCCCGTTTGCACTGGATAAAGCCCTGGCATCAGGCAAATATGATGCAGTATGTTGTCTTGGGGCGGTGATCCGCGGTGCGACACCTCACTTTGACTATGTTTCGGCTGAAGCGACAAAAGGCGTGGCGAACGTGACACTCAAATACGGAAAGCCGGCAACCTTCGGTGTCCTGACGGTTGACAGCATCGAGCAGGCGATCGAGAGAGCGGGTACAAAGGCCGGAAACAAAGGCGGTGAAGCGATGGCCGGGCTTATCGAACTGATGAACCTTTATACAGAGATGGAAAAATAGAAATATAAAATGTGACTGGCCGCATGAGCATCTACTGAAAATATCGTAGTGTATACCTTGATACGGGGCTCAGCGTCAGCGCAGCTTTTTGGACGTTGTTTAAAAAGCGCATATAAGGAATAACATGGCAACAAGACACCAAGCACGGGCAGCGGTAGTGGGTTTACTCTATGCGTATGACCTTGGCAATGAAAATATCGCTAAATTCTCAGATGAGATTTTGGAAGAAGACAAGATACGTAACAAACAAAGAGAGTTCTCGAACGTCCTTTTTCACGGGACAATAGAGAACCTGGAACTGATCGATGAAGAGATCCAGAAGCATCTCAAAGAGTGGGATTACCATGGGATCGGCAAAGTAGAAAAAGCGATCCTGCGACTGGGTGCCTATGAGATACTGGTAGCAAAAACTGACAGAGCGATCATTATCAATGAGGCTGTGGAGCTCGCCAAAGAGCTGGCAGATGACAAATCACCGAAGTTTATCAACGGAGTTTTGGACGCCATCGGAAAATAGCATTTTCCTATCGCAATTTAGTAATTAATAGTGAATCTGTCTCTTATACACATCTCCGAGCCCACGAGACC
>OGCK01000008.1_pt1 | contig 40888 bp, 35 predicted proteins | sample 1570051 | NCBI WGS metagenome assembly OGCK01 (sample SAMN06266181, study PRJEB24510) | hot springs metagenome | isolation source: hot spring sediment | place: USA: Zodletone Spring, Oklahoma | collected 2013-12-03 | reverse complement strand
CACCGAGATCTACACTATCCTCTTCGTCGGCAGCGTCAGATGTGTATAAGAGACAGGTATCACCCTCACGGTGACACAGCGGTCTATGACGCACTTGTACGTATGGCACAGGACTTTTCGATGAAAGAGCCTCTGGTAGACGGTCAGGGTAACTTCGGTTCTGTCGACGGCGACAATGCTGCGGCGATGAGGTATACAGAATCACGTATGACCAAGATGGCCGAAGAGCTGCTTGAAGATCTGGAAAAAGATACAGTGGATTTTGTACCGAACTATGACGACAGTATGTCAGAGCCGGATGTACTTCCCAGCCGTGTACCAAACCTCCTGATCAACGGTTCAAGCGGTATCGCGGTCGGTATGGCTACCAATATCCCTCCTCATCGTCTGGATGAGGTAGTGAATGCCCTGACCTACCGTATCGAAAACCCTTCGGCAACGGTTGAAGATGTCATGGAAAAAATAGAGGGACCGGATTTCCCTACCGGCGGTATCATCTTCGGTCGCAAAGGGATCACCGATGCATACCTTACGGGGCGCGGACGTATCAAAGTGCGTGCAAAGACACATATCGAAGAGAAGCGTCAAAAGGAGGTGATCGTTGTAGATGAACTTCCTTACCAGGTGAACAAGTCCCGTCTGATCGAAAATATCGCACAGCTCGTGCGTGATAAACAGATCGAAGGAATCTCAGAGATCAGGGATGAGTCTGACAGAGAGGGGATGCGTATCGTCATCGAGCTCAAGCGTGATGCAATGAGCGAGATCGTTCTGAACAATCTTTTCAAAAGTACGCAGATGCAAGTTACCTTCGGGATCATTATGCTTGCGATCAACAACAAAGAACCGAAGGTCTTCAACCTGCTTGAGCTTCTGGATATCTTCCTGAAGCACCGTAAAACGGTAGTGATCAGAAGAACGATCTTCGATCTGGAAAAAGCACGTGCCAGAGCACATATACTCGAAGGTCTCAAGATCGCTGTAGACAATATCGACGAAGTGATCAAGATCATCCGGGCAAGCGCAGACGACAATGAGGCAAAAGAGAGTCTGATGAGCCGCTTTACGCTCTCCGAAATCCAGGCAAAAGCGATTCTGGAGATGAGACTGAGACGTCTGACGGGGCTCGAGATCGAAAAGATCGAAAGCGAGTTGGCCGAGCTGCGTAAGCTGATCGCAGAACTTGAAGAGATCCTGAAGTCTGAAGAGAAGATCAACGAGATCATCTACAATGAGCTTATTGAGATCAAAGAGAGATACTCAAAACCGCGTTTGACCGAGATCGTAGATGATTATGACGATATCGATATCGAGGATCTTATCCCGAACGAACCGATGGTTGTGACGATCACGCACAGAGGCTATGTCAAGCGTGTACCTGTCACACAGTATGAAAAACAGCATCGCGGAGGCAAAGGGAAAACAGCGGTAACGACCTATGATGATGACTTTATCGAGAGATTCTTTATCTCAAATACCCACGATACGCTGATGTTCGTGACGGACAGGGGTCAGCTCTACTGGCTGAAAGTCTATAAGATTCCTGAGGGGTCACGTGCAGCCAAAGGTAAAGCAGTGGTGAACCTGATCAGCCTCCAGGCGGATGAGAAGATCACGGCGATCATCCCGACAACGGACTTCAATGACGATAAAAGTTTGGTATTCTTCACCCAAAACGGTATCGTGAAGCGAACGAACCTTTCTGAATACTCGAACATCAGAAGCAATGGGGTAAGAGCGATCAACCTTGATGATGATGATGAACTGGTAGAGGCAAAGATCGTAACACCGGAGACCAAGTGGCTCTTTGTCGCGACCAAGAAAGGTATGTGTATCAGGTTTAAAGTCGAAGATGCTCGTGAGATCGGACGTGTATCACGCGGTGTGACGGCGATCAAGTTTAAGATCAAAGGAGACTATGTCTGTGGTGCGACGACGATCGAGGACGAAGAGGATGAACTTCTGATGCTCAGCGAGAAAGGCCTTGGAAAGCGTACAACGGCGAGTGAATACCGTGAGCAGAACCGTGCCGGCAAAGGAGTGATCTCCATGAAGCTTACACCGAAAACCGGTGATGTCGTGGGTGTGGTATTTGTAGAGGATGATAAAGATCTGATGTGTCTGACCAGTGCAGGCAAGATGATCCGTGTGGATATGGATCAGATCAGAAAAGCCGGACGTAACACATCGGGCGTAAAAATCGTAAGTGTTGAAGCAAAAGACAAAGTGGTGAGTCTCGCGAAATGTCCAAAAGGCGAGGATCCGAAAGATCTGGATGTTGTAGCAGATGAAAATATGGAACAAATAGATAATACATTGGGATTGGAATAAAATGAAACAATATAACGTAGCTGTCGTCGGTGCATCGGGTGCAGTAGGGGAAGAGCTCTTCAGGGTACTTGAAGAGGTAAATTTTCCTGTAGGGAACCTGCTTCCTCTGGCAAGTGCCAGAAGTGCGGGTGAAGAGATAGAGTTTAAACGCAAAACGTACAAGATCGAAGAGCTCACAGAGACAGTATTTGAGGGACGTGATATCGATATCGCCTTCTTTTCGGCGGGCGGAAGCATCTCTGCGCAGTATGCGAAATTTGCGGTAGAAGCTGGTGCGGTAGTGATCGACAACACTTCTCACTTCAGAATGGACCCAAAAGTGCCTCTAGTCGTGCCTGAGGTAAACCCGGAAGATATCGAACTCTGGAAAGATACGGGGATCATCGCAAATCCCAACTGTTCAACGATCCAGATGGTACAGCTGCTTAAACCGCTGTATGACCTTTACGGCGGCATCAAAAGAGTGGATGTCAGTACCTATCAGGCGACATCGGGTGCGGGGAAAAAAGGGATGGAAGAGCTGGTTCGCCAGATGCAGGACTTTTTTGCCTTCAGGCTGAGCGAGAGCGAATGTAATGCTTTTGCGCACCAGATCGCGCTGAATGTCATCCCGCAGATCGATGCGCCTCAGCCGAACGGTTATACCAAAGAAGAGATGAAGATGGTCAACGAGACGAACAAGATCATGCATTCTGACTTTGCGGTCTCGGCAACCTGTGTACGTGTGCCGGTACTTCGAAGCCACTCCGAGTCGATCACGGTCACCTTTGCTGAAAATGTCGATGTGAACGTAGAAGCTGCAAGAGAGGCATTGGCAAACTTTGAGAATGTCAAAGTGATCGATAATCTTGAAAAGAGTGAATACCCGATGCCAATGACAGCGACAGATACGGATTATACCTATGTCGGACGTATCAGAAAAGATAATTTTGCGCCCAATATCCTTCACCTTTGGGGAGTTGCTGACCAGGTAAGAGTGGGTGCTGCAACGAATGCGGTGAGAATCGCCCAGAAGTGGATCAAACTAGAGGAGAACGTGTAATGTTGGAAGCATTATTTGAAGGTGCGATCTGGAGAAGCAGGTTTATCGTACTGTTGGCAGTGGTTTTTGGGCTGTTGGGTGCCATCATACTCTTTGTTGTTGCATCGCTGGATATCTGGAATGTGGCAATCATGTCGTTTCAGGTGGTGACGCATGCGATACCCCACCCTGAACATTTTCACGAAGATGTAGTTGCCGGTATTATCGGGGCAGTGGATCTCTATCTGATCGCCGTGGTGATGTTCATCTTTGCTTTCGGTCTCTATGAGCTATTCATTTCCCATATCGATGAAGCTCAGGGCAGGAACGGTTCTCAGCTGCTTGCGATCAGCAACCTTGACCAGCTGAAAGACAAGATCGCGAAAGTCATCGTGATGGTACTTGTGGTAAATTTCTTCCAAAGAGTATTGCACACAGAGTTCAAAACGCCTATGGAGATGATGTATTTTGCGATCTCTATCACTGCATTGGCTGTAGGATTGTATTTTTTAGGTAAAGTAGGTAAACATTGATGAGTAAGATATTTGTAGATGCATGTTTCGGCAAGGAGACACCTTATACCCCGGTTTGGATGATGAGACAGGCGGGAAGATACCTGCCGGAATACATGGCAGTACGCAGCGAGGCAGGCAGCTTTCTCAACCTCTGCCACAACCCGGAAAAAGCGGCAGAAGTGACGATCCAGCCTCTTGATATCGTCGGTGTTGATGCTGCGATCCTCTTTAGCGATATCCTCGTGATCCCCGATGAGATGGGGATGGACCTTTCCTTTGTGAAAGGGGAAGGGCCGAAATTCAGTGATCCTGTACGTACGCAGGAAGACCTTGACAGGCTGATCGGCGGTGAAGAGGCGGCCAGCAGACTCACCTATGTCTATGAGACGATCAAACTGCTTAGAGAGCAGCTCGATGCAAGAGGTGATGAGAAGGCGCTGATCGGGTTTACCGGCGCTCCCTGGACACTGGCAACCTATATGATCGAAGGGCAGGGGACGAAGACCTATAATATCTGTAAAAAGATGATGTACTCCAACCCTGAACTGCTTCACAATATCCTTGCAAAAGTGACCGAAGTGGTCAAGCTCTATATGGAGAAGCAGATCGAAGCGGGTGTTGACGTCGTGCAGATCTTTGACAGCTGGGCGGCAGCGATCGAACCTAGCAAGTATGATGAGTTCAGCTGGAAATACATGGTGGAGATCTCGGAGTACCTGAAAGAGAAGTATCCGCATATCCCTGTGATCATGTTCCCTAAGGGGGTTACTGCCTTTATCGAGCGCGGCCTGGTCTATGGAAACTTCGATGTGTTCGGCGTGGACTGGGGTACACCGATGGCGCTGGCAAAAGAGAAACTGGGAGAGAAGTATGTGCTCCAGGGCAATATGGAACCGTGCCGTCTCTACTCCCAGGAAGCGACCACCGCATGTGTGGAGGCGATCCAGAAGACCATGGGCGGCAAAAGACATATCTTCAACCTCGGTCACGGGATCCTGCCTGATGTACCTGTAGAAAATGCAAAGCACTTTGTAAGAGAGTGCCATAGAGTTTCGGGAAAACAGTAGTTTTCTCGAAACAGAGTTCAGAGTTCAGCGTTCCCCTCGCTCCCAAACTGAGTTTGGGAGTGTATATTGAACTGATGTGTCATATCCTCTACATTGATTCCCAAATACAATTTTGGAACCAGTAGACGACTAATAATCCTGAACACTACACGCTGAACCCAGAACACGCACAAGTTGAAATGCAAGGATATCCTAACCAATGAGTTCTGAACATTACACGCTGAACCCTGAACGCTTTCATAGCCTCGTCGAAGAGTGTGAAATGGGGATCGTCGGGCATAAAGTCTTTGTCCGGCTTAAAGATATCCCCATGTATCTTTCTCAGAAAACCAGGGACAGCATCCGTAACCGCTACAGCCACTCTGTTGAGGTGGGGCTGAGTACGGAGTATATGATGAACCATATCAGCCGCCAGTTGGGGCATGATGTGAACCTGAACTTTTTTAATGTCGCCAAGATCGTAGGGATGCTGCACGACATCGGGCATACCGCATACAGCCATGACGGCGAAGTGATCCTTGACAGGATGATCGTGGAGGCCTCTTCCCACCTTGAAGAACCCATCCGTTTCAATGCCAATCTCAACAACTTCCGGCGTATCGAAAAGTATGAGCTCTATGAGGTACTCCCTCAGGATATCAGGGAGTATGCGCTTGCCTCACTGCTCAAACGTGCCAAAGAGCTGAGAGAGTATCCTGAATATAGTTACCTCAAAGCGTATCAGGAACGTGCGATCAGACTGGAGGAGGAGTATCTCACCTCCAAAGGCATCAGGATAGAGAACCAGACAGGCAAAACGATCCTCTGTCAGGCGATGGACCTTGCGGATGAAAACCGCTACAGAGTGACAGATATCATCGACTCGCTCAATATCTACTCCAAAGGCAAGCTCAAAGAGATCCTCAAGGGAATGATCAAAAGCGAAGTGCGCATAAAAGAGCTGAGAAAACTGGTGCATATCAAACCTATAGTGATTGAAGAGATAGACGGTATGCATTTTGAAAAACTCAGGATCAAAGAACTGCTGATTGCCCTGCTTGAACGATCGAGCAACGCCAAAACAGAGTTCCAAAATGTGATGAACAGTATCTCCATGGCATTTAACCGTAATTTCCGGTTAGACGAAAACGGCAAACTTGTACCGATAGATGAAGAGATAGAAGCACTGCGTAGCGACTTCCAGCGTATCGCGGCAAAACATATCTGGGGTTCAAAGCGGGTGGAAAAGATAAAAAAGCCGTATAAACACTATTTTACTGCTGTGGCAGACTACTTTATCAACCAGTACTTTGAACTGGAGCTGATCGATAGCAATACCTACAAGGAAGCCCTGATAGAACTGAGGAAAAGAGAAGTCGATGATATCCATGCAAGGCGTGAGGAGTTGATCCTTATCCGTAATTTCCTTGGAGGACTGACCAATGCCAGGATCATTGAGCTCTACAAGAGAATCATGGTGTTAAAGTTTGAAGCGAAGTTAGGGTATAAACTGGAAAAACGTGAAACGCTGATAGAGAAGAATTCGGTGAAAAATTTGAAAAAGAAACTCGAAAAGTACCGCCAGCGGTTGAGTATAAAGGAGCAGTGATGTCATCGATTATTTTTGGGCCGGTATACTCCCGCCGTTTTGGCAAGTCTCTTGGGATTGATCTCAGTCCTTCCAAAAAACAGTGTAATTTTGACTGTCTCTACTGCGAACTAGAACCGGCAAAGACAATGGACCGTTATGAGGATGTTATCAGCGTTGCAGAGGTGATGGAAGCGCTGAAAAAGGGGCTGAAGGAACACCCTGATGTCGATTTTATTACTTTGACGGCAAACGGTGAACCGACCCTTTACCCCCATCTCTCAGAACTTATCGATGAGATAGACAAGGTCAAAGGGGAGATCAAAACACTGATCCTCTCCAATGCCGGGACGATCGATGATCCCAAGGTACAGGAGGCACTTCTGAAGCTTGATGAGGTGAAGCTCTCCCTGGACTGTGCGACGCAGACCTGTCTCAAAAAACTGGATCGTGCGCATCCGGGCATCGACATTGAGAAGATCAAGGAGGGAATGCTGGCGTTCAAGTCCCGGTATCAGGGCCCATTGATCGTTGAGATACTTCTCGTAAAAACACTGAATGACAAACCCGAAGAGATCACCCTGCTCAATGCGTATCTTCTCAAACTCCGCCCGACACGCATCGACCTCGGAACGATCGACAGGCCGCCTGCGTATGATGTCAAGCCTCTCAGTTATGAAGAGATGCTGGCAGTTTCAAAACAGTTTGATGCTTCACTGCCTCTTTATATCGTTTCCCGCAAGAAGTCAGAGGCAAGAGCTTCTGGCTATACGAATGAAGAGATACTTGAAACACTGGCGATGCGACCGTTAAGTCCGGATGATATCGAAGTACTTTTTGACGAAGAGAGTCAAAAAAGGGTAGAAGAATTGATCAATAGGGGTGAACTTAAAATTATTGAGAGTAATGGTGTGAAATTTTACGTTTTAGCTTAAAATTGCTTGACATTAAAGTTAAAAAGCACTATAATCTCACCCACTAAAAAAGGTGTTACTTTTTAAACATTCCGGATTAGCTCAGCGGTAGAGTAGATGACTGTTAATCATTTGGTCGCTGGTTCGAATCCAGCATCCGGAGCCATTCTATTTTGTAATCACTTTTTTTAAACTAGCCTTCGTCGGTGCTTAAGCACAACGACTACGGTTCCGAAACTAAAAAAGTAAAACTGTTTACTTTTTTTAACGTTTCTCCCCATTCCGGATTAGCTCAGTGGTAGAGTAGATGACTGTTAATCATTTGGTCGCTGGTTCGAATCCAGCATCCGGAGCCACACTTCTAAAAATATTTTCAATCAACATCTCATCAATTTTATTTTGAATCTGCTATTTAATCATCTAAAATCTGTATGTGTATTTTATTCAGCCTATGGTATCATAAACAGAAGACATAGAGTATAGAGTTCCCTGTGCGATTTCCTTAGTTAACAGTTGGAAGGGGAAGCCAATGTTGAAAAGTTATTTGATTTTTTCATTAGATGATTTTTTTCATATATTTCAAAAGAGTTCAAAAAAGATACTTTTATTGGTGGGTGAAGAAAGCGACTTTGATCATAACCGTCTTGCTGAATACAGCGGTGAGGTTTATGGCGCGATTTTCCCCCAGGTAATTTACGGAGACAACCACTATAGTAATGTCATCGTTGCTGTAGAGCTTAATGACAGTGCCAGTGTCCTGCTTACTGATTTTGAGAGTTTTAATAGCAGTAAGGCGGTATTGGACGGCAGTGATATGCTTGTGTTCGTTGACGGTTTATCTACCGGTGTGACTGATTTTCTGGAAGAACTTTATGAGTCAATAGAGGCAAGGAATACGATTTTGGGAGGGGGAGCCGGGAAGCTTACACTGAAACAGGAAGCGGTGCTTTTTTCCAAAGAACAGAGGATACAGGACGGGGCCTTGATCATTACTGATTCCTTTCGTTTCACCGTAGCGGTCTCAAACTGCTGGGAGAAGATCTCCGGTCCGCATATTGTCACCGATGCAGATAAACTTGAGTTGCATGCATTGGATTTCAGGGATGCATTTGATGTCTATCGGGAGGTTGTGGAAAAAGACTCCGGAAAAAGTTTTTCCAAGGAAACGTTTTTTGAGCTTTCAAAATATTATCCGTTAGGGTTATCCAGTATCGATGGCGAACTTGTGGTACGTGATCCGATCCATCGTAAGGATGGTACGTTAGTGTTGGTCGGTGACATCGATAAAAATTCCATCGTTTATATCCTAAAGGGAGAGAAAGAAAAACTGATATATGCTGCAAGGTCTGCTGCCAAAGAAGCGATTTCAAAGCAGGATAATCTTCAAAATGTTTTTATGATAGACTGTATCTCGCGTGCGCTTGTATTGGGGAGTGATTTCAAGAGAGAGATTAACGGGGTAGTCGAGTCTATCCAGAGTGATCAGGTTACCTTGTTTGGAGTACTGAGTTTGGGAGAGATCGCCAATGTGAATGAAGGGTATATCGATTTGTATAATAAAACCTGTGTCATAGGGGCCTTTTAATGACTAGTTTGGAGCTATTAGGTCTTGCCTATGAATGCGAGTCGTCACTTGGACACTCTTTGGACCTTCAGGAGATGTCAAGAGAGTTTTTAAGGGTATTTATTAAAAAAACCTCTGCACTCTATGGCGCACTTTTAGGCTATCCAAAGCAGGGGCATATCGAGATAGTTGCATATAAAGGAAAAGAGAGTTTTTATGATATGGTGAGCGATCACCTGGTCCAAAACTTAGAGAAATATGAAATTATATCTGTAAAGATGGATGAGCTCTCTTACGAGATTCTCTATCTCCCTCTGGATAACTATATGCTGGCACTTGTTTACAATAAGAATACGCATAGTGATATGATTACGATTGCAAATATCTTCTTTTCGCTTCGTCCCAAGATAGACATTGGTATTCATGCCTGCCTGGAACATCAGCGCATTATCAAACTCAATCAATCTCTGTTAAAACAGCAGCATCACTTGAAGACGCAGGCGGAACGTTTTCAGGCGATCCTGGATCAGACCCCTTCGATCGCCGTACAGGGGTATAATCATCACGGGGAGCTGATCTACTGGAACAAAGCCAGCGAAAAACTGTACGGCTATACCAGAGAAGAGGTACTGGGAGTAAAGTGCGGAGATATCCTGATACCCCAGTTGATGAGAGAAGAGATGAGAACCTCTTTTGGCAAGTGGGTGAAAGAGGGTATCAAAATGATGCCCGAAGAGCTGAAATTGAAGGACAAGCACGGTCAGGATGTCTGTGTGTACTCTCAGCGTGTATTGATTGAAACCGGAGAGGGGGAACAGGAAATATACAGTTTGCAGATAGACCTGAAGTACATCAAGATGACAGAAGCAAAACTGAAAAAAAGTGAAGCCAAACTCTATGCGGCTCAGGAGATCGCAAAACTGGGTAACTGGGAGTGGAATCTTAAAACCGATGAGATCTTCTGGTCTGATGAGGTGTTCCGTATTTTCGGTGAAAAACCGCAGGCGTTTGTGCCTGACTATCACCTCTTTTTGACATATATAGACTCTGCTGACCGTATAAAGATACTAAGAGCAGTTGCAAAAGCGAAAAAGACCGGGGAAACACAGACGATAGAGCACAGGATCACTCGTAATGACGGGAGTATCCGGTATCTGCTCTCTTCGGGTAGATTGATCTACGACAAAGAAGGGGAGATAACCACGATCATCGGCACTGTACAGGATATGACCGAGCAGAAAAAAGTTGAGCATATGCTCGAACAAAAAGCACAGATCATTGAACAGATCCATGACTCTGTGATCGTTATGGACCTGAAAGGGCATATTGTTGAGTGGAACAATACCTCCACATTCAATCTGGGATACCGTGAAGATGAGGTGATCGGAAAACGCATCGACATACTCTTCCCTAAAAATAAAAAATATTCCTTGTTAAAAATATTTGGGAAACTCAAAAAATATGGTGTCTTGCGTACTGAAATAACACTTAAACATAAAAATGGAGAGCAGTTTTACGGAAACCTTCTCCTCTCTTTTCTAAAAAATGACAGAGGAGAGAAAAATGCGATCATCGCCTATGTGGAAAATATCACTTCACGCAAAAAAGCCGAACGGGAACTGATCAGGCAAAAGAATATGATGGAATACCGTGCCTATCATGATGATCTTACTGGGTTGCCGAACCGTGCCTATTTTGTAGAAGAGCTGGAGCGTACGATCGGTAGAGTCCGCCGCAATCATGGACTGGGGGCACTTCTTTTTATAGATATGGACCACTTTAAAGAGATCAATGATTCACTTGGACACACACATGGCGACAGTGTGCTCAAGGTGATCGCCCGTAGACTCTCTGAAACATTCAGAAAAGGTGACTTTGTCGCAAGATTCGGAGGAGACGAATTTACCACCATTTTGGAAAATGTAAAAGATATCAACAACGTCATCAGTAAAGTACAGCAGCTGATGGAGATACTCAATGCTCCCATTACGATCAATGAGCAGAGACACTTCATCACTTTCAGCATCGGAATCGCACTCTTCCCGAATGACGGGGAGAGTGCTGAAGAGTTGTTGAAAAACTCCGATGCATCGATGTACAAAGCAAAAGAGATGGGAAGAAATACCTATGTATTTTATCAGCAGGACCTTACCAGAAAAGCCTTTGAGCGTGTACTCCTGGCTACCGATCTCCGCCAGGCGCTGAATGACCACTCTTTTGAAATCTATTATCAGCCGCAGGTCAATGCCATGACAGGCAAACTGATAGGTATGGAAGGATTGATCCGCTGGAAGCATGAGACCAAAGGGATACTCTACCCTTCCGAGTTTATATTGATCGCGGAAGAGAACGGGATGGTCATAGAGATAGACCGCTGGATGATGCAGGAGGGGATACGGCAGATAAGCCGGTGGTATAGGCAGGGGTTGGATCCCGGAGTATTGAGCCTCAACCTTTCGATCAAACAGCTTCAGGCAAAGGATTTTATCTCTGTACTCAAAGAGACACTTGCTGAGAACGAATGTAAGCCTGAATGGTTGGAACTGGAGATCACGGAAAGCCAGATCATGGAGAACCCGGAACACACCATCGGGATACTGCAGCAGATCAGTGACCTTGGTATCAGGCTGGCGATCGATGACTTCGGTACCGGCTACTCCTCTCTCTCTTACCTGAAGCGTTTGCCTATTCACAAACTGAAGATAGATCAGTCTTTTGTCCGGGATATCCCGTCAGATAAAGATGATATGTCAATCGTTGAGACGATCATTGCACTCTCCAAGAGTTTAAAGCTTGAGGTGATCGCAGAGGGTGTTGAAACAGAAGAACAAAGAGATTTTCTTCTTGCACATGACTGTTTGTATATCCAGGGCTTCTACTACAGTAGGCCCGTGAGTGGGAAAGAGATGCAGAAAATGTTGGAGCATCCAAAGCAGTTTGCCTAGTATACGTACCGCTGCTTCCCCTCCTTCAAATGTGATATTTCTCTAAACCTGAAGTGGAGTTTTTAGGGGGTGTTACACTCCTGTAATCAACCATTGGATATAATAATGGCCTTATTTACGAGGAGTCTGGATGAAGATCGCAATAGCAGGTACAGGATACGTAGGCCTTTCCAACGGTATTTTGTTGGCACAGCACCATGAAGTCGTAGCACTGGATATCATTCCTGAAAAAGTAGAGATGCTCAACAGAAAACACTCTCCGATCGAAGACAAAGAGATCGAGGAGTACCTCTCTACCAAAGCATTAAATTTTAAAGCCACGCTTGATAAGGAAGAGGCATATAAAAATGCCGATTTTGTGATCATCGCTACACCCACCGACTATGACCCCGAAACCAACTATTTCAACACAAAAAGCGTGGAGGCTGTCATCTCTGATGTCCTGGCGATCAACCCTGAGGCAACGATGGTGATCAAGTCTACGATCCCTGTGGGATATACAAAGAGTCTGAAAGAGAAATTCGGTACGGAGAATATCCTCTTTTCACCGGAATTTCTGAGAGAGGGGAAAGCGCTTTATGACAACCTCTACCCTTCACGTATCATTGTGGGTGAACGTTCAAAGCGTGCCGAGGTATTTGCAAACCTGCTGAAAGAGGGGGCGATCAAAGAGGAGATCCCTGTGCTTTTCACAGACTCCACGGAAGCTGAAGCGATCAAGCTCTTTTCCAATACCTATCTGGCGATGAGGGTTGCCTACTTCAACGAACTTGACTCCTATGCGCAGGCACACGGGCTGGACAGCAAACAGATCATTGAAGGGGTGGGGCTTGACCCGAGGATAGGAAGCCACTACAACAATCCCTCCTTTGGATACGGCGGGTACTGTCTGCCCAAAGACACCAAGCAGCTGCTGGCGAACTACCATGATGTACCGAACAACCTGATTCAGGCGATCGTAGATGCCAATGCAACGCGCAAAGACTTTATCGCCGATTCGATCATCGCGAAGCTCAAAGAGCGTACCGGTGCTACAGACGGTGTGGTAGGAGTCTACAGGCTGGTGATGAAGTCAGGAAGCGATAATTTCCGTGCCTCAGCGATACAGGGGATCATGAAACGTATCAAAGCCAAAGGGATCAAAGTGGCAGTCTATGAACCGGTTCTGGAAGAGGATGAGTTCTTCCACTCCAAAGTCTATAAGGAGCTTGAAAGCTTTAAAAAAGAGGCGGATGTGATCGTTGCCAACAGACTCTCCGATGAGTTGCTTGATGTGCAAGATAAGGTATTTACAAGAGATATATTCAGAGAAAACTAAGGATTTGACGCAATGAAGATTTTGGTTACCGGGACAGCCGGGTTTATAGGTGCTGCTTTGGCGGAGAGGCTGGCAGAAAGGGGAGACGAGGTTGTCGGTCTGGACACGATCAATGACTACTATGACCAGAGAGTCAAATACGGAAGACTGAAAAAAGCAGGTTTTATCGAAACACTGGAAGAGGGGGAAGAGATCTCCTACGGAGAATTCCTGACCTCTTCAACACATCCAAACCACAGATTTATCAGACTCAACCTTGAAGATAAACATGAGATCATGAAGCTTTTTGAAGAGGAGGCGTTCGATGCGGTCTGCAACCTTGCGGCGCAGGCAGGCGTACGCTACTCCCTGACCAATCCTGATGCCTATATCGAGAGCAATATCGTCGGTTTTATGAACCTTCTTGAAGCCTGCCGTCACAACGATGTCAAAAATCTCTCCTATGCATCAAGCTCCTCGGTCTACGGACTGAACGAGAAGATCCCTTTCAGCACGGATGACAATGTGGACCACCCGATCTCGCTCTATGCTGCGAGCAAAAAATCCAATGAACTGATGGCGCATACCTACAGCCATCTCTTCGGTATCCGGACGACCGGACTGCGTTTTTTCACTGTTTATGGTCCCTGGGGAAGACCGGACATGGCGCTTTTTCTGTTTGTGAAAGCGGCACTGGAAGGGAAAAGCATCGATGTCTTCAACTATGGCGAGATGCTCAGGGACTTCACTTATATCGATGATATCGTAGAAGGGGTGATCCGCGTGATCGACAACCCGGCACAGCCTGATAAGGGATGGAATGGTAAGACCGGACGTGCCTCTACCTCTTCGGCACCCTACAAGATCTACAATATCGGTAATCAGAATCCTGTAAAATTGATGGATTTTATCACCGCTATCGAAAAGAAGCTGGGGAAATCGATAGAGAAGAATATGCTGCCGATCCAGCCGGGCGATGTACCTGCGACCTATGCCAATGTGGATGACCTGGTGGAGGATCTCGGGTATAAACCGGAAACACCGATACAGGAGGGGATTGACAGGTTTGTGGAGTGGTACCTTGAGTTTTTTAGGCTTAAGGTAAATTGAGTTCATCTAAATACTATTTATTTTTTGATATTATTTGAGATAAATTAAAAAAAGGAGAAGTGTCAAATGAAAAAGTTGTTATTGCCTTTTGCGTTAGTTGCTACAAGTGGTCTATTGATGGCCGGCGGAGATTTAGTGGAGGTTGAACCGATCGTGAATGTTCCGACAGTTGAGGAGGAAGTGAGTGAGAACAACTTCTATGCAGGACTTGGAGTTGCAGCTGTGAGCGCGAGAGATACGCATGCGAGTCTAGACTTCTTTGGTGAAGAATATGGGCAGGACAGACTTGCTAATCTTGATTTTCTTGTCGGTTATGAATTCCATCGCCACTTTGCAGTTGAGGCTAGATATACTACTTCAATTGCGTATGAAGATGCAGTGGAGATGGACGGATGGAGTATCTTTGCCAAGCCTAAATATCCTGTGACTGAAAATGTGACGATCTACGGATTACTTGGATATGGAAACGTACAGCTTGATGGTGTAGACGGTGTCATCACGGATATGGATGAGAGCGGTTTCCAGTGGGGATTGGGTCTATCGTATATGATCAATGAAAACTTTGATCTCTTTGCAGACTATAAATTCCTGGCGAATGACTTTGACGGTATCTATGCAGGTAGTGTAACGGAAATCAATGTAGATTCTGTGACTGTCGGTGTAATGTATAATTTTTAAAAATAAAAGAGGTTTACCCTCTTTTATTTAGTATATCGTGTTTGTGTATAGATCTAAATTATAGTTTTATACAGAGATACTGAGAAAAACAGAGTATAGACGACCATATAACTATCAGGGGGAATAATGACCAGTAACTTACATCGTGTAGAAGAGGACGAGATCGATATCAGGGAGATCTTTTCCACGATCTACCGTTACAAAATGATGATCATTCTTTTTGTACTTCTGGCAGGGATTATAAGCAGTTATATCGCCTATTTTAAACCGAATGTCTATCAAGCATCAGCAACCGTTGAAGTAGGAATAGAAAGATATGGATATGCAGCAAGACAGGATATGCTCAGTATGGCGATGTCCGGTGATGCGGCCAATGCTGAGACCGAGATCGAGATCATCAGGTCAAGATTTCTCTCACAAAAAGCTGCTGAGGAAGTGGATGTCACCCACCGTTACTACACGACACGAAGATTTAAAGAGGTGGAGCTCTATAAAGCAAGCCCGTTCCAGGTAGGGATGCTGAGAGGTTACGGCATCTCTTTTGACTTCTACCCTGTGGATGAAAAGTCCTACCGATTGGTTGTTGAAGAGGCGTTGGATGAGAATGGTGCAGAGTGGAGCTACGATGAGGTCCATGAGTATGGAAAAGAGGTAAGCACTGAGCATTTTCATCTTAACATCGTACGAACAAAAGAAGCAACTGAGAGCAAATACCGTTTTGTTGTCTATGATCCCAAAGAGAGCGGATTGATCGCACGGGGCGGTGTCAGTGTACAGCAGCTCTCCAAGTACTCCAACATCCTGCAGATCTCCTATGAGGACAATGTAGCGTTGCGTGCTCAGGAGTTCGCAGATGCCTTGGCAAGGGCATATATCCGCCAAAATATTGAAAACAAAACGCAGGAAGCGGAGAGAAAACTGGAATTTATCGAAGAACAGCTGAAGTATATTACAGAAAACCTCAAGAGTTCTGCATTGAAGCTTGAAGAGTTCAAAAGAAGTTCCCAAACCGTCGAGCTGAGTGCCAAGGCACAAAAGACGATTGAACAGATCAGTGATTATGAAAGCCAACTCTCAGTGATCGGGATACAGGAAGAGCTGCTCAACACCCTTTATGGACAGATAAAAACGGGTCAGGGACTGGAGAACATTTCCGTTGCCAACCTGAGTTTGAGTGATCCAAGTCTTTCTGCTATGATCAAAAAACTTCAAGATTCAATTATCGAAAAGAAACTGTTGCGTGAAGACTATACAGAAATGTATCCTGAAGTGGTTAAGCTTACGAAGATGATCGCTGAACTGAAAAAAGGGATCACTTCTACGATAAAAAACCTTATGCAAAGTACAAAGGAGAAAAGAGAACTGCTTGAGCACTCTATTTCGAAGTATAGAGCGACACTGGAACAGCTTCCGGCGGATGAGAGAATGTTCGGACAGTTACAGCGCAAGTTTGTGGTCAATGAGAAGATCTACTCCTATCTTTTGGAAAAACGTTCCGAAACCGAGATGATCAAGGCGGCAACAGTGAGCAACAACAGGGTGATAGACCATGCACTCTATCCGGTTGCTCCGATCAAACCCAAAAGAAAACTGATCGTACTGGTCGGTCTGATACTCGGTATGATCGTGGGTGTGGCTGTCGCATTTATGAGAGAATTCCTGGATGACCGTATCAAAGAGGAGGAGGAGATCACCAAGAGAACCTCTCTCCCGTTGCTGGGAAATATCCCCCATATCAAAGAGGGCAAAGCGGGAGAGATCAAGGTATTCAGTTCACCAAAGTCAGGTGCTTCTGAAGCGTTCCGGAACCTCAGAACCAACCTGCAGTTTATGGCCTATGAAAAAGAGAGCCTGATGATCGCCACTACCTCTACGATCAGCGGTGAGGGGAAAACCACTGTAAGTATCAACCTGGGTGCCATTATGAGTATGGCAGGCAAGAAGACGATTATCCTGAACCTGGATATGAGAAAGCCTACGCTGCATGAAAGGTTCGGTATCGAGCCTGGGAAAGGGCTGAGTTCACTCTTGGCAGGACGGGCGATGCTGAAGGATGTGATCCAGCACACTCAGTATGAAAACCTGGATGTTATCACCTCGGGCCCGATACCGCCTAACCCAAGCGAACTGATCCAGGGGCAGATGATGGGAAAAGTTCTTGAGAAGCTCAAAGAGGTCTATGATGTCATCATTCTGGATACGCCTCCTATCGGGCTGGTAACCGATGCGAGGACGTTGATGAATTATGCGGATATCAGCCTTTATGTTTTCAGAGCCAATGTCTCCAAAAAAGTGTTTATCAAGCATCTGGAAAAGATCACCGAACTCCATGAAGTACCGGGCCTTGGTCTTGTCTTCAATGATATGCAAAGTGAGGCTGGGTATGGTTACGGGTATGGCTATGGCTACGGATATGGCTACTACGAGGAAGAGCAAAAGTGATATTCTCTTTTTTCAGGAAAAAAAAGAAATATGAAAGAGAGGTTATCCCTCAACTCCACACGGATATACACTCTCATCTGATCCCGGGGATCGATGACGGGGCAAGAGATATGGAGGAGAGTATTCTTTTGCTTAGGATGATGGCAACACTGGGATATAAAAAAGTTATTACCACCCCGCATATTATGTCTGACGGATACAAAAATACGCCGAAGGTCATACGGGAGGGTTTGGAGGCATTGCGAAGCGCTGCAAAAAGAGAAGAGATCGATATCGAGATCGATGCAGCCGCAGAGTATTATCTCGATGACGGCTTCTATAGGCAACTGAGAGACCGGGATGTTCTTACGATCGGGGAGTATCTGCTTATCGAAACCTCGTACATCTCAAAGCCTATAGAGTTTGATACAATGATCTTTGAGATCCAGGCTGCCGGGTTCAAACCGATGCTTGCGCACCCGGAGAGATACCGCTATATCAAAGAGTTGGAAAAAGAGTATACAGCAATGAAAGCAAAAGGGATCGTTTTTCAGGTCAATATCAACTCCTTCAGTGGACATTACGGGAAAGAAGCGAAGTGGAAAGCTGAATTTCTGAGCAGTGCGGGGATGATAGATTTTCTGGGATCAGATCTGCATCGAATGAAGCAGGCAAAGACACTCGAAGAGGTACTTAACGGTGATATCATGGATGGGATTTTCAGAAACAATACAATTCTCAATGAAAGCTTATAGCCAAAGATAAGCTCTCATAAAGAGAGATAGGTGTACTATTTAATTATAATTATAAGGAAAAAAGGGGAAGATGCATGTCAAAAAAAGTTATATTGGGCATAATCGGTTTGTTTTTATTTATGAACGGGTGTTCTGAAAGTTCAAACTACAAGCTGATGCAGACAAAAAATGCAGAGAGTAAAAAACCGACAAAAGTGACAAGCCAGAGTATCGAATACCGCATCCTTTCTCAAGACAGGTTAAATATTATTCTTTACAAAAACCCGGAACAGAATGCTGCTGTGGCACTGCAGGATCTTGGCCAAAAGATGAACTCCGAGGGGATCCTGGTCAATGCTGCGGGATATATCACGATGCCTCTGGTCGGCAAGATCAAGGTGGCAGGACTTACTCAGACCCAGGCGGCTGACCGTATCACGGAGGCTTATAAAACCTATCTGCGAACTCCCTCTGTCTATTTAGAGGTGATGAACAAGAGGATCTATGTCCTCGGAGAGGTGAAAAACCCCGGTGTCGTGAAGCTTGACAAGGAGAAGATGACACTTTTCGAAGCGCTTGCATTTGCAGGCGATCTGGAAGATTCGGCAGTGAGAGACAACATCATTATCGTTTCCAATGATCCTCAGAACGGTTTGGTGATGAGAAGTGTGGATCTTACAAGTTTTGACACGATGAACTACTCCGAACTGATGCTCAGACCCAACGATATCGTCTATGTGCAGCCTGACGGATGGAAGGAGTTCAGGGTCGCTTCCAACAATTTAACGGCGCCGTTTGAAACCATTTCGAAGATCGCGTCACCGTTTGTTACGATCAAATACCTCAAAGATTAATGTTTATGTTCTATGCATTGGCAGGGGTGTTCCTACTCTCTCTTGTATTGATCCATATCGTCATCTTCAATGCTCCCCAGTGGGGCCTGATGGATATCCCCAACGGCAGAAGTGCGCATAAGGTTCATACCCCAAGAGGTGCAGGGATCGGTTTTTACTTCGCTGTTGCGATCATACTTCCCTTCTTCTATTTTCAGCTTCTGGCAGATCACTGGCAGATACTTCTGGCAGTTTTTATGGTGTTTATCGTGGGGATACTGGATGACCACCGGGATACTTCCCCCAGAACCAAATTTATCGTACTGGCAATTGCCACGCTGGTCGTCTATCTGGATGGCATCTATATTGATGCTGTCGGGATCTATTTTGGGTTTCCTGTCTCACTTGGGTGGCTGGCGCTGCCCTTTACGCTCTTTGCTGTGATGGGGTTTACCAACGCCCTGAACCTGATCGACGGGTTGGATGGTTTGGCAGGTTCTGTCACTATTGTGATACTGGGTGCATTTTTTTATATCGGTTCTCTCCATGATGACCTCTTTATGATGGTATTTTCCGGAGCATTTATTGCCGCACTTCTGGCTTTTTTGATCTACAACTGGAATCCTGCACAGATTTTTATGGGGGACAGCGGATCATTGACCCTGGGATTTCTTATCTCTGTACTGGCGATCAGATCACTTGCCTATATTCCGGCTGTCGCTGTGCTTTTTATCGCTGCCGTTCCTCTTCTGGATACCTTTGTCGTGATGATACGCAGAAAGAGAAACGGAAGATCTATGTTCAGTGCGGACAAGTGCCACATGCACCATCTTCTGCAGGAGCTTTTCGGTAACTCTACCAAAACGACGGTCCGTTTTCTGGTAGTCCTGCAGGCAATTTATGTGATGATAGGGGTGCATCTGGAACAGGATATGGAACAGACGCTTCCGATGGTGCTTTTTCTCCTCAATGTGGTGCTTTTGTATATTCTCCTCAATAGGATGGTTCAAAGACAGGGAAGGTGCTGTTAACCTTCTGATGTTTTAAGCCTATATCGCTAAAATTCGCCCATGAACTATTTAAGAGGCTATACCAAACAGTACTTTTCGCTTGCAACGATTGCGATGTATTCTACACTGCATAAGCTGGCGCAGCGTGACAGTAACTATCAGTACCACAAAGATGCCTTTGAAGCGCTCGAACGAAAGACCTCTCCCCCTTCTCTTATCCTAATCCATCATCTTTTTTAGCATATTCACTTATTAATTTTATATTAGGATAAACCATGAACAACACGATAAAACTCTCTATGGCAGCATCATTGCTGATGACTATTGCTGTGAATGCAGCCGAGCTGGAACCGATTACGGTAACTACAGTAAACAAAACAGAACATTCACTTGAAGATACCACTTCAACTGTGACAGTCATTACCGCTGAAGAGCTGGAAGAAAACGGATACCAGAGCGTATCTCAGGCGATTAGTACGATAACAGGCATCTCAGTGACACACTCCGGTGGACTTGGACAGCAGACCTCATTTTTTGTCAGAGGTGCGGATTCGGGTAAAGTATTGGTACTTCTGGACGGTATGCGTCTCAATGACCCAAGTACTACCAACAACACGGCACTGCTTGAGAGTCTTACCACAGAGAATATCCAACAGATCGAGATCATCAAAGGGGGGGCAAGTAGTATCTGGGGTTCAAATGCCAGTGCAGGGGTGATCAATATCATTACTAAAACACCCAAAGAGGGGACACATGGTTCCTTGAGTCTGCTTTACGGTTCCTATAAGACCAAAGGGATAGATGCAGATATCGGATACAAGGATAAGAAGCTGAATGCACAGCTGCTTGCCTCTTATCTTGATACCGAAGGTATCTCTGCTTTAGCACCAAGAGAAGCAGAGAAAGACGGTTATACCAATAAAAACATCAATCTGAAACTGGGGTATCAGTTTGACGAAAACAATGCTATGAAACTCAGCTACAACCGTATCAAGACTGAGACGGAGTATGATGATTCCTGGTCGGCAGGTCAGGCAGAAGACGACTATTCCCACGCAGAGTCAGATCAGGAAAATACAGCACTGCAGTATCATTACAGGGTTGATGATTATCGCGCAAATCTCTATGCTAGTCAAGGGAAATATGAACGAACGTACTATACCACCGGAGCCTACGGTGATGGCGTCAATGTCTATGAAGCAAAGCTCAAAGAGTTTGGTATGATCAACAGTTATGAGTATGCAGCAGGAAAAGCAGTACTGGGATTGGAGTATAAAGATATTGACGGATTCAACCAGTATAATGACTATCCTGCGAGTCAGGCAGACTATACCAATAAAGCGGTCTATCTATCGAACCTATACAGAGTGCTCACAGATACACTTATCGAGACAAATATCAGATATGATAACTTTGACCAGTTTGAGAACAAGGTGACCTTTAAGGCCGGAGTGAAACATACATGTCAAATGTTACCCGGGTTTGGTGCAGGGGCGAACTACTATACCTCTTATGATGCACCAAGCACTTATCAACTGGCCAACGTGGTATTCGGCAATGAGCTGAAACCGGCGTTTACCAAAGGATATGAATTTTCAGCATACTATAAAGAGCTGTTATCTGTGACCTATTTTGACAATGAAGTAGAGGATAGCATCGACTATGATATGATGAACTATGGGTATTATAATATCGATGGAGTATCCAAGTTCAGAGGGTTGGAAGTAGAAAGTAAATATAAGTTTGAGACAATAAACCTTAACCTTACGGCAAATTACACGCATCTTTTTGAAGCGATAAAAGAGGATGGAAGTGATCTGCCAAGACGCCCAAAAGATACACTGAACCTCTCTGCAGACTACTATACTGACTCCAGCAGTTATGGAGTAACAGCACAGTATATCGGGGATAGAGAAGAGTTTGGAGAAAACACCGGGAATTACACTTTATGGAACCTGAACTACTCCAGAGAGCTGACCGAAGAGATCAAACTGATACTCAATGCAAAAAATATCTTTGACAAAGAGTACCAGTCTGTTTACGGCTATGCGACTGAAGGCAGAGCTGTATACGCCAAAATCAGATACAGCTTTTAGGTGAAATCCCTTTTGGGATTCATCTCTCCACACAAATAGGTTATAATCACTTATGTTAAAACTTATCCCGCAATGGTTTATCAGATATAAGTTTTTCAACTCCCTGCTTCTTGGGTTGAGCGTGGGGGCGATCTTTACGATCTATACACCCCTTGAACCTTCGGTCTATTCCCTGGGGGGTGTGGCGCTTGCGGTGGGGATGCTGCTTGTTGCCAGGCTCTATGTACATATCCTGAATGCGCAGTGGTTCTTTCGGATCTCTCTGTTTGTAGAGATCGTACTGCTGCTGGTCATGTGCTACTTTCTGCTCCATCCCTATACCTACCAGACTGCACTGATCGTCTATATCGGATATCAGGCGACTTTTGTCTTCGGCAGCTATCTGGTGCGCGTGGAGACGCTTCTGATGGGTGAAGAGAGACTCTTGACACGGCTGGATACGGCAAAACAGATGGGGTATCTGTCGGGGATGGCCGGTTCGTATCTCTTTTATCGTCTGCTTGATCAATTCGGCATTGTTGAGAACCAGCCGCAGGTCTACCATCTCCATTTTATACTGATCGCCATCGAAGTTCTTGTCATCTTTCTTATCATCAAAAGCTTTCAACGGTCATGACGATGCCAAAACGGTTCACGATACACTATGCCTGTGCGAGCCTGATCCCCCAGCGCACCTCTTATGTCACGGTGATCGGTGTATGCGATACCGAGACGAAAAAGGCGGTCACTTTTTCTATGGAAGATGCACAAAAAAACCTTGGTACTCAAAGTAGTTCTCAGGAACTTGAAGCCGCCCTTCTGAAGGAATTTTTTGCGTTTGTCTCCGATCATCCCGGTGCGCTCTGGATACACTGGCATATGCATAGCGTAGAGTATGGCTTTGAGGTACTAAAAGAGCGCTATGAAATGTTATGGCACGCACCGGCACCCGAATTTACCTCCACCATCAATCTGCCCGATAAGATATTTGGAACAATGCAACGCCATTGCCGCATCTATCCAAAAATGTACCGGTTCTTTGAACGCAATGGAGTGAATGATCAGGCGATCCTTTCCGGCGAAGAGGAGGCGGAAAACTTTGAAAAAGCGAATTTCGCTCCGATAAAATACTCTGTCAGGGCAAAAGCAGAAGCACTGGCAACGATCTATGATAAACTTCAGGAGAAAACACTGGAGACTTTATGCAGAAGATCGGATAAAAAAGTATGGGCAGCGGGGCTTTTGATCTTTTTTGCGGCAGCAGCGTATCTTGCCGTGAGGGGAGTGTAGGGATGGAGATAGGCATAGTGTTTATCATCAAAAAGATCATAGCCTGGCTCCTGATGCCTATGCCGCTGGGTATCATGATGCTTCTCATCGCCCTGTGGCTCCTTCATCATGGCAAGTACAGAAGGGCGAAACAGTTTTTACTGGGAACCATTATATGGTTTGGTGTGGTAACGCATGCGCATGTGAGCAGCCTTTTGCTGCTGCCTTTGGAATCCCGGTATGAGAAGATCAGGAGTATCCCGGCAGAGGTGAAGTATATTTTGCTTCTGGGCGGGGACAAGGAGAGGCGTGCCTGGGAAGCGGTACGGCTCTACAGGAAGATCGAAGGTGCCAGGATCGTCACGTCCGGGTACTCGATGCATGACAGGCTTTCTGATGCCTATAAAACATCACAGCTATTGAGAGAAGCGGGGGTAAGGGCTGAGGATATCATGATGCAGGAGGATGTGAAGGATACCAAAGAGGAGGCGGAGAGGATGAAAGAGCGGGTAGGGGATAGACCCTTTTTGCTTGTCACTTCAGCGTATCATATGCCAAGAAGCATACTCCTTTTTCAGCAGGAGGGGCTCTCTCCCATTCCTGCACCGGCAGACTTCAATGATAGGGGTGAAGATAGTCTCTGGTCGCTCTTCCATGCGAAGCATCTGCAAAAAACAGAAAGAGCCATACATGAGTATATCGGGCTGCTCTGGATCTATCTGATAGGAAAGGGGTAGCATATGACATATAGAGAATGGTTTGAGTCGCATGCCGAAAAACATCGTGCGATCGTAGAAAAACTTGGAGATCTCAGCGATGAGGAGCTGATAGCCTATTTCAGGTTCGAAAATATGGTGAAGCGGGAGCCGGAGTTCTGCCCGCTTTACAAAACAGCCACAAAGTGCCATGAGATGGAGGATCTCAACTGCTATCTCTGTGCCTGTCCCCACTTCAGGTTTAATGATGCGGGAATAAAAAAGATAGGAGGGAAGACACTCTTTTCCAGCTGCGCGATCAATGCCAAAGAGGGGAAACAGTTTGTCTCTGATGATGCAATACACCATGACTGTTCGGGATGTACGATACCGCACAGGGAGGCATATATCCGGAAACACTTTTCAAGGGATTGGCGCGAAATCATGAAGGACTCGGATCAATCTTCGTCTAACTCAGGTTAACAAAGTATAATACAATAACTAATTTATTTCGTATATTCAGGAGAGTGATATGGCTATCAATACAGTAGCAGATATGAACGAATTTAAAGCGCTTGTAGCGGATATCGAAGCTCAGGAAGGCTATAGAAAACCGGTCGCATTCGGTATCGCCAGAGTAGACAGAGGGCAGAAAAACGCTGAGAAGATCCTTCAGGCAAACTTCGGTCTGATCAACTGGAACGAGAACTTCGGTTCGGCGGCTGTATTTATCAAATCGCTCCAGGAAGCAAAGTGTGAAGTGGATTGCAGCGGCAGCGAGTTTGTTGCAACGATCAACGAAACTTTTGTGAGCAATGCCATGGCTGCATTTGCTCCGCTTGTTGCCGAGGCAACGGGTGATGCACATAAAAATATCCAGGTGATCAAGACACTCAGCAAGATGGGTGATATCGGCAAGGATTTCAGAATCGTATTCCTCTTTGAAGATGCCGCGCCGCAGTCGGTGGAAGCCGTATACCTCAAGCTCTATGCGCTTTCACTCAGCAAAGCACCGCTGAGAGGGATCAATCTCAATGGCGCATTCGGTATTCTCAGCAATGTCGCATGGGTCGGGAACACGCCGTATGAGCTTGACTACCTCAGAGACAATGAGATCGAGATGAAACTCAAAGGAACCTATCCTACCGTGGACAGCGTGGACAAGTTCCCGAGATATCTCCAGCATGTGATCCCTGCGGATAATACACGTATCCTCGAGGCTTCAAAAGTACGTATGGGGGCACAGCTTGCAGCGGGTACAACGGTCATGCCGGGTGCATCCTATATCAACTTCAATGCCGGTACGCTCGGGCCGGTGATGGTGGAAGGACGTATCTCCAGCTCAGCGGTCGTCGGTGCGGGTTCGGATGTAGGCGGCGGAGCAAGTATCCTTGGCGTTCTTTCCGGAACAGACGGAAATCCTATCACTATCGGTGAGAACACGCTTTTGGGGGCAAACTCCACCTGCGGTATCCCTCTGGGTGATGCATGTATCATCGATGGCGGTCTTGCGATCTTTGCAGGGACAAAAGTCAAGATCGCACCGGCAGAGCTGGAGAAGATAAGAGCGGCAAACCCGGGAGCGAACCTTGAGTCCAAAACGACATTCAGGGCGGATGAACTTCAGGGACTGAACGGCCTTCACTTCAGACAGGACTCTACCACGGGTGAGATGATCGTAAGAAGAAGTACAAGAGAAGTAAAGCTTAACGAAGCGCTGCACTAAGCCTTTCCCCGCCTCATGGCGAGGTGGGTATATAGAAGAGTACAAATAATTGTTTTCTTCTATGTATTTTATGCGAGGATCAAACGATGGATGAAGATAAGATCGTAGAAAAAGTATGTCTTCTGGCACTTTTCAAAAAGCGTCCAAATGAGACACTGAAAGATATCCAGGCAATGCTTGTGGATACGGGAATGTTTGATATGAAAGAGTGCAAGAGGGTCTTCAGGGAACTGAAAGCCGAAAAGTATCTCTCGGAGACCAATGAGCTCACACTCAAAGGTATCATGGAGGCTAAAGATGCCGAGGAGATGTTTAAACAGCGATGAGAGTAGATAAATGGTTGAGTGCGGTAAATGTCGTAAAACGCCGTACGGTAGCGACTGATATGCTCAAGTCGGGAGTAGTCTATGTCAACGGTATACAGGCAAAAGCTTCGAAAAATGTCGCAGTAGGCGACAAGATCACGATCGAGTATCTCAAGGGAGCAAAATCCTATGAAGTACTCAAGATACCTGCAACAAAGACGATTCCGAAATCACAGAAAGAAGAGTATGTAAGAGAGCTTTAACTCTCTTGAGTGAGGAATTAGGAAGTAGGAGTGAGGAATTGTGGTATGCTTTTCTATTGAAAAGCTTTTTTCTCTGTCATTCCCGACCCTGATCGGGAATCTAGAGGTATATGCAGTGAAGCGCATTGATTTCCGGATTATCAAAGTGTATACCTTTAGGTACAAGTCCGGGGATGACAAAATATAGTGTGTAGGTACACAGTTAAAATGGGGTAAATATGAGTAGCAGAACACAATTTGAAAAACTGTTCAACAATGAACTGAGTGAGGCTGAAGCGCGTCAGTTTCTGATCGATCTTTATATCAAAGGTGAGAGTGCTGAGGATATCGCTGATGCTGCAGCCGTCATGCGTGCACACGCTGTCAGGGTTCCTATGAGCGATGAACTGCGGGAGAAAGCCATCGATATCGTAGGTACAGGCGGAGATGAGAGCGGAAGCTTCAATATCTCTACAACGACTTCCCTTATTTTGGCCTCTATGGGCCGCGTGATCGCCAAACACGGAAACCGCAGTGTCACTTCCAGGTCGGGTTCAACGGATGTGCTTGAAGCGCTCGGATTGAAGCTGGATATGACGCCGGAAAACAAGATCAAGATGCTGGAAGAGACAGGATTCTGCTTCTTCCCGGCAACCGATCATCATCCGGCAATGAAGTACATCATGCCGATCCGCAAGTCCATCCCACACCGTACGATTTTCAATATCCTCGGACCGCTGAGCAACCCGGCCGGTGCCCAGAAGTATCTGCTCGGTGTTTTTAATCCGGACTTTGTACGGAGGATCGCCGAAGCGCTTCTGCAGCTTGACGCAAAAAGAGCCTGTGTCGTAAGCAGCCAGGATGGTATGGATGAGATAGGACTTGCAACCAATACGAACTTTGCCTACCTGGAAAACGGACGTATCATTGAAGGGGAGATCAATCCAGAGATCTACGGTATGAAGAAAGTACCCAAAGAGGCGATACTCGGCGGAGACCCGCTCCAAAATGCACAGATCACCAGAGATATACTGGCGGGAGCAGAGAGGGGTGCCAAAAGAGACATCGTGGTGCTGAATGCTGCCTTCGCGCTCTTTGTGGACGGCAGCGTACGTGATGTACGCGAGGCGATCGAACAGGTAGAGGCGATACTTGACAGCGGTACAGCCAGGGAGCATCTGGTGCGTATGGCAAAGATCAGCGAAGAGCTGAGCAAGTAGCAGAGCGTAAGGAGCAGAAAAGAGTGAAAGAGATTGTCGCTTCGCTTGAAGAGTTGGGGAATCTGGTTGAGTATCTGAATGAGGTATTGCCGTCCAATGCCGTGGTCTTTCTGCGTGGTGACCTGGCAGCGGGCAAGACGACACTCACCCAGGCGATCGCAAAGCAGAGAGGGATCACAGGTGATGTCACCTCCCCGACCTTCTCTTTGCAGCACTGTTATGGGGATGGTCTTTATCATTATGATCTCTACCGGCTGGATCATGAAGCGTTCATGCAGATGGGCCTTTATGAAGAGTTTGACAGACCGGGATGGCATATGGTAGAGTGGGGAAGCGATGCGCTCAAAACTTTTTTAGAGTCTGCGGGGTATCATGTGGCCATGATCGAGATAGAGCCTGCAGGAGATGCCAGAAAATACAGGATTATAGACTAATGCATACACTTGAAGCCAAAAACCTTGCCAAAACGATCAAAAAGACGAAGATCGTGCACGACATTTCATTGACGGTAAAAAGTAAGGAGGTCGTTGGATTATTGGGGCCCAACGGAGCCGGGAAGACCACCTCGTTTTATATGGTGTGCGGACTGACCGGGGCCACAGAGGGGGAGGTCTTCTTCGACGGGGAGAACATCACCAAGCTGCCTCTCAGTGCAAGGGCAAAACTCGGCATCGGCTATCTCCCTCAGGAGTCGAGTATCTTTAAGGACCTTACAGTGGAAGAGAATCTGCTCATTGCCGCTGAAGCATTGGGGATGGAGCAGGAGAAGATACAGCCCCGTATCGAAAAGTTGCTTGAGATCTTCAATATCGAACCGATAAGAAACCGCCAGGGGATCCGTCTGAGCGGGGGAGAGAGAAGACGCGTGGAGATCGCCAGGGCTTTGGTGGGTGAGCCGAAGTTCCTGCTGCTAGATGAGCCGTTTGCGGGGGTAGATCCTATCGCGGTACTTGATATTCAAAATATTATCAGACAGCTCGTAGCACTGGATATGGGTATCCTGATCACGGATCACAATGTCCGCGAGACACTGGGTATCTGTGACAGGGCCTATGTGATGCGAAGCGGGGAGATGCTTGCCAGCGGTACAAGCGATGAGATCGCGCATGATGAGAATGTAAGAAAATACTATCTGGGCGAACACTTTACATTTTGACTTTAACGCAGATCAAAAAATTTCTTGATAAAGAAGTAGAGGCTCGAAACAGTTCTTTGGAGCTCTGCTATGAAAAACCTGATCCCCTCTTTGTAGCACAAAAGTACCGGGATGAATCCATCGCGCTGATCTGTGCACTCTTTGCCTATGGCAATGCCCATCAGATTGTCAAATTTCTGGAAAATCTTGATTTCGGTTTGCTGGATGAGAGTGAGGAGAAGATAAGGCATGCGCTCTCCCCGTATTATTACCGGTTTCAAAAAAGCGAAGATGTTACGGCTCTTTTTATCGCGCTTAGACGCCTAAGGGATAGGGAAAGTCTTGAAAATATTTTTTATCAAGGCTATCAAAAAGAAGCCAATCTTCTCGATGGGCTCTGGGCTTTGATCGAAACAATAAGAGCATGCTCTCCGCATAAGAGCTACGGATATGATTTTCTGGTGGGGAAAACACCCCGAAGTCTCTCCAGCGCAGGAACCTATAAACGCTACCTGATGTATCTCAGGTGGATGGTGCGCAAGGACAGGCTGGATATGGGGCTGTGGTCGAAAATAGATAAAAAAGATCTTCTGATGCCGCTGGATACACATACTTTCCATGTCTCCCGGAAGATAGGACTTTTGCAGAGAAAGAGCTGCGATATGAAAGCTGCCATCGAGTTGACTGAGAAACTGAAAAGATTTGACCGGAGAGATCCGACAAAATATGATTTTGCGCTTTACAGACTGGGGCAGGAAAAACTGCTATAGAAAGTAGAGCTTCCTCTTCATTGGTTATACCAATACACTTCTTGACCTACGGGAGGGTTTGTGTGAATAAGCTCTACGCGCTCCTCTTCTATCACTCAACAGTGCGTTCAATGAGCCTTCACGGGGCAAATTTAAGTTCAAAAAAGGTATAATCCACGCAATAATTTACGTAAGAGGATGTTTTATGGAAGGTATTTTTACTTACCTGGGTGCGATATTCGGGCACGGGCAGATGCTGTTTGTTTCTCATATGATTTTGGTTGCAGGGATTGTCCTGTTTATTGCAAAAATGGCTACAAAGAGTCTTAGAGCTGTACCGGGTGGTACACAGAATGTGATGGAGTCATATTTAGGTGGCGTCATCGCTATGGGTACGGATGTATTGGGTGAAGAAAATGCGAGAAAGTACCTACCGTTAATTGCTACATTGGGTCTGTTTATCTTTACTTCAAACATGATCGGTGTGATCCCGGGATTCGAATCCCCGACTTCGAACATCAATATTACGTTGACGCTTGCATTGATCGTTTTCTTCTACTACAACTTTGAGGGTATCAGAAAGAACGGTGTGATTCACTATTTTGCACACTTCGCTGGCCCGGTGAAATTGCTTGCTCCGTTGATGTTCCCGATCGAGATCATCTCACACCTTTCACGTATCGTCTCTCTCAGCTTCCGTTTGTTCGGTAGTATCAGAGGGGATGATATGTTCCTGTGGGTACTTTTGATGCTTACTCCATGGATCGTACCTTTGGCGCCATTCTTCCTTCTTACGGTAATGGGTGTGCTTCAGACATTTGTCTTTATGATCCTTACGTTCGTGTACCTTGCAGGTGCAGTAGCGATCGAAGAAGATCACTAAGCATCCTTTTACGATGAGAATTAAAGAGAAACCACTCGGTTTCATCATCAATTTCTTTTTAGGCATTGCATGGGCTTCGGTGCTCATCGGTGTCGTTGTCCCGTTTTTTTCTTCTTTTCATTTAGGTTTCTTTGATACGCTTATCTCCGTAGTGATAGGTGCATTGCCTGGATTGATCGCCATCCTGCTGCTTGAACATATCATTACGATCAAAGAGAAGCACTATGAACTCAAAAAGCAGACGTGGCTTTTAGAACAGATCCTGGAAAAACTGGATAAACAAACACCCAAAGAGTAGCGATGCTCTCTTATGCGATTACTGACCCCTCAACACTCTCTTCCGACCATCCGGACATCTACCTGTCGCATATCGACGGTAAAGCCGATATGGTACTTTACCGTGACAAACAAAACGATCGCTACAGTGAAAATGCCAAAAGATTTATACGCGCTGCCAAGGCATACCCCTTTGATAAAATAGTGCTGCATAATGATACCCTCCTGGCAAAGGATTTGGAAGCAGACGGAGTACACCTGAGCAGTGACCGCATGGAGGCGATACCTTTTGCAAAACAGGAGGGATTGTTTGTCATTATCAGCACACATGCATTGGATGAAGCCCTGAGAGCTGAAAAGCTGGGGGCGGATATGGTGACCTTCAGCCCGATTTTTGATACGCCGAACAAAGGTAAGCCGGTTGGCTTGGAAAAACTGCGTGAAGTATGCAGTGCTGTTAGTATTCCTGTGATAGCATTAGGGGGTATTTTGACACCGGAACAGATCGGTGCGTGTCAGGAAGCCGGAGCAAAGGGATTTGCTTCAATACGGTATTTCAAACCAACAGAGGACGACGAATGGAAGAAGTGAAAGATTATCAGATCAAAGAGCTGAAAAAAAAGATCTTTATCTCAAATCTCAAGGCATGGATCATCGGTATCATACTTATCGCCGAGATCGCATTTTTTGCAATGTATTTTTCAAAATCGGGTATGTTTAAAAAACCGGTAATGGGGGATAATAAAGTAGCAGTGATACATTTTGACGAGATGATCACAGAGCAATATACAACCAGGGTCATGGAGAAGATGGACGAGGTGCGCAAAGACAAGAACTTCAAGGAAGTGCTGTTTGTCATGGGCTCTCCGGGAGGATCTCCTACGGCGAGCGAGGAGCTCAGCGAGTATCTCAAAGCCTATCAAAAAGACAAGAATGTCACGATGTATATCGGAAGTATCGCTGCAAGCGGCGGATACTATATCGCTTCAGCGATCAAGCCGCTGCACGCGAACAAGAATGCGATCGTAGGCTCTATCGGTGTGATCATGCCGCACTATAATATCGGAGAATTGGCAGAGAAGATAGGGGTAGAGGAGGACAACCTGGCAGCCGGGAAGTATAAACAGCCTCTCTCCTTTTTCAGAAAAGTAGAGGGTGAGGAGAAGAAGTATATCGAAGATCATCTTCTGCTTCCTACCTATGAGAACTTTATCAATGCGGTGGTTGAAAACAGGGGAATAAGCAAAGAAGAGCTTCTGCCGTTTACCGAAGGCAAGATCTATATCGCCAACGCGCCTGAGATACAGGGAGTATTGGTAGACAGGATCACTTCACTCTATCAGATCAAAAAAGAGATTCGTCAGAGACTTGGAGAGAAAACGGTAAAGTTTGAGACGATCGACATGAAAGACCAGCCCTCTTTCTTTCCGAAAGTCCAAGTCGACATGGGAGTTGAAAAACTGCTCAATCAACTGAACTACAGACAATAAAACACTTCAGGGGGAGCCATTTGGCTCTCTTGTAAACTCCCTCAAATAAGCAAATTGGTATAATAATTACGATTATAAATATGAACTATTTTTATAAGGAATTTCCTGATGTTTGAAACCGTTATCGGTCTTGAAGTGCATGTACAACTCAATACAAAAACAAAACTTTTCTGTTCCTGTGCAACCAGCTTTGCAGAACACCAAAACTCCAATACCTGCCCTACCTGTCTTGCGCTTCCGGGCGCACTGCCTGTGGTGAACAAAGAAGCGGCGATCAAAGCGATGCGTTTTGGCTATGCGGTCAATGCAGATGTGCAGCACAGCTCGAACTTTGACAGGAAATCCTACTTCTATCCCGACAGCCCCATGGCTTACCAGATCACGCAGCTGCACAATGCGATCGTGCAAAACGGAGAGCTTTTTATCGACCTTGAAGACGGTACGCAGAAAAGAGTAGGGATCACCCAGGCACACCTTGAGGCAGATGCGGGGAAAAACATGCATGAGGGTGATCACTCCAAGGTCGATCTCAACCGTGCAGGTACTCCGCTGCTGGAGATCGTATCCGCACCGGATATGAGAAGTTCGGATGAGGCTGTGGCCTATCTGAAAAAGCTTCATGCAACAGTACGTTACCTGGATATTTCGGATGCAAACATGCAGGAAGGTTCATTCAGATGCGACGTTAACGTCTCAATCCGTCCAAAAGGGCAGGAGGAGTTCGGAACCAGAGTGGAGATCAAAAATATCAACTCCTTCAGGTTTGTTGCAGCAGCGATCGCGTATGAAGTACAGCGTCAGATCGAAGCCTATGAAGATGGTGTCTATGACCAGGAGGTAGTGCAGGAGACAAGACTCTACAACGTGGCTGAAGGCGTAACAAAATCTATGAGAGGGAAAGAGGAAGCGGCAGACTACCGTTACTTCCCGGACCCTGACCTTCGTCCGCTTGTCGTAACAGAGGCAATGGTTGAAGAGGCAAAACAGATCCCTGAGATGCCGGATGAAAAGGCAGCACGTTACATCGAAGAGCTCGATATCAAGAAATATGATGCGCTGGTGATCACTTCAGACAAAGAGATGGCATACTACTTTGAAGAGATGCTGGCATGCGGTGCCAATCCAAAGATGGCAGTGACATGGCTGACATCCGAGCTGTTGGGACGTTTGAACAAAGCAGGTTTTACGATAGAGAACTCTCCGGTTGACGCAAAAACGCTGGGTACTCTGGTCACAAAAATCGCTGATGATACGATCTCCGGGAAAGGTGCCAAAGATGTTCTGGACTATATGATGGAGCATGATAGCCGTGATGTAGATGCGATCATTGATGAACTTGGATTGGCTCAGGTGAGCGATGACGGTGCGATTTTGGCAATCATTGATGAGATACTTGCTGCAAACCAGGATAAAGTGGCGGAATACAGATCCGGTAAAGAGAAGCTCTTTGGATTCTTTGTCGGACAGACGATGAAAGTAAGCAAAGGTTCAGCGAATCCGGCCAAAGTAAACGATCTGCTCAAAGAGAGGCTAAACTAGTAAAGCCGGGTACCGGCTTTGGTGCCCAAAAGGGGATGCTCATGCATGACTGGATAGTGAAACTTTCCCAAATAATGGACCGATCGGTCCGGTATCAAGCAACAAAATCCTTTTTTAGGTCACTGCTTAACGATATTAACTACCCCTATAAAAAGTACTTTGACTGGTTTATGGTCAGTTTGATACTTCTTTCGATCACGATACTGATCTTAAGCAAGTCAGGCAGGCTGCCGGAGTGGGTGGTCAATGTGGATCTCTATTTTATCACTATGGTCTTTGCTTTGGAGTATCTGCTGAGAGTCTGGGTAAGCCAGGATACCCATCAGCAGATCCTCAAAGCCAGCAAGATGGATGATGCGGGGATCAAAGAGTACTATCTCGTACCATTGAAAAAAAGGCTGGAATATCTTGTCTCCCTGCCTGCATTGATCGACCTGATCGCTATCTTCCCAAAATTCCGCATTATCAGGCTTTTGAAACTTCATCACTATCTGCATGGAACCTCAAGCCTTTTTAACGCACTGACAAGAAAGCGTTTTGAGTTCATCTTTTTGGGCTATATGCTTTTGGGCGTCACCTTCTCTTTCGGTACGGTTTTTTATATCCTGGAGTATGGGATCAACGAGAAGCTGGGAAGTTATCTTGATGCCATCTATTGGGCGTTGGTTACCGTATCGACGGTGGGATACGGGGATATCTCGCCCGTGACCGATACAGGGAAGATCATCTCGATGTTCGGGATTATCCTTGGTATCGCGATGATCTCATTTGTCACCTCCGTGATGGTCTCGGCATTTTCGGAGCGATTTGATGAACTGCGCAATGCAGACAATATCAACCTTGTCTCCAAAATAGAACGTGCAGTGATCATCAACGGGTATGGACATCTGGGGATGACGATCGCCAAAAAACTACGTGCAGGCGGTCAATATGAACCGGTGATCATTGAAAATGATGAGGAGAAAGTTGCGCTTGCCAGAGAAGATGGCTATAAAGTGATCCGCGCTGACGGATCCAGCGCCAAGCTCGTTACGGATATCTACAAGGCTGAGAATATTGCAGCCATGCTGACACTGAAAAGTTCTGATATCGACAACATCTATTTCATCCTGAATGCAAAGTCGGTGTACTCCGATGCCGTGATCTATGCACGGATGAACCAGCATAATCTCAGAAGGCAATACCTGGCGACAGGGGTGAAGGGGATACTTGAACCCTATGATGTGGTCGATTCCAAAGCATTGGCCTACCTCCAACGCCACCATGAAGAAAACAAGAAAGGGATCATCTTCTTCGGATATACACATAAGAGCAAACATCTCTGTCAGATGCTTCGCAAGGAGGATATCGAAGTGACGATCTATGAGACCGACAGTGAGCGTTATGAGAGTGCAAAACGTGACGGCTTTGTCAATGTCGTGCAGGTCGACGAGGAGCAGCATGAGTACCTTGAACATATGAAACTGCTCAAGGGGTATATCGTGGTTTGTGCGATGATAGAGGATGCCTTGAATGTATACTATACGATTTCCCTGAGGTCAGGCGGTTTTGAGGAGGAGATCGTGGCACTCTCTGACAGCAAAGAGGATAACCGGAAACTGATCCTCGCGGGTGTGAGCAGGATATTTGACATGTATGATGAGAGTGCAGAACGTTTTATAGAGTTCATTGATAAAAAGGAGAATAGATAAATGAAGCTGGCAGTAATTGGTGCAGGGAAATGGGGACAAGCCCTGTATCATGCATTTTCCCAAAAAAATGATGTGGTGATTACCTCACGCACTCCCAAAGATATCCCTCACTTTGTTCCCGTTCAGGAGGCTTTGGAGTATGAGTATCTTGTGATCGCCATACCTGCACAAGCAGTGCGCGGATGGATGGAAGAGAATTTTGTGGACAAGGGACAGAAGATCCTTGTTGCAGCCAAAGGGATAGAGACGGAAACCGGATCCTTTCTCAATGAGGTGTACGGGGAGTTTGTCGATGCAGAGAGGCTCGCATTTATCTCGGGCCCCTCTTTTGCAGCGGAAGTGCAGCAGTCATTGCCGACCGCGCTGGTGATCAGCTCAACCAATTTACAGTTGGCACAAACCTATGCAGATGCTTTGCCGGAGTATATCAAAGGGTATGTGAACGATGATGTGATAGGAGAAGAGGTGGCGGGAGCCTACAAAAATGTGATCGCCATCGCCGGCGGTGTATGTGACGGTCTGAAGCTGGGCAACAATGCAAGAGCTGCACTGATATCACGTGGTCTTGTAGAGATGACACGTTTTGGAGAAGCTTTCGGTGCAAAAACAGAGACCTTTTTGTCACTTGGAGGCGCAGGTGACCTCTTCCTGACGGCCAGTTCCACGCTTTCGAGAAACTACCGGGTGGGGATCGGTCTGGCACAGGGGAAAAAGATCGAAGATATCCTTGATGAGCTCGGAGAGGTCGCCGAAGGGGTACCGACCGCCAAAGCACTCTATCTTTTGGCAAAGCAGAAAGGTATCTATCTTCCGATCGCCACGGAGGTGTATGCGATGGTAGAAGAGGGTAAAAATCCGCGTCAAAGTGTGAAAGACCTGTTGGGATAGTCTCTTTTTTTTGGTACACTTGAAAGAGAGGTTTGTCCCTTTGGCTGCGTAAATTTTTAAGAAGGTTGTATCCGATGCCATACAGAGCGATTGTGATGTTGTTTTCTATTGTTATGATGCTCAGTGCAGAAGGGGCTGAGCTGCCGACACACGAGATCAGGATCACGGGCAATACAACCCACGAGCATTCCGTACTCTATGAGGCCCTCAATGTGCAGACAAAAAGTTTCTGGCAGTTCTGGAAAGAGGATACGCCGAGGATCTATGACAAATTGCTGCCGACCCTGGAGCAGTCACTGCAAAGCTTTTATGAGTCCGAGGGATTTTATGATGCCAAATTTGAAATCCAAGAGACAAATACAACACTTATTGTAGAGATTATAGAAAACACGCCTGTGTGCATTAACGAGATCAATATTACCAGTGATTACGATATCTCCTCTTATGTTACATTCTCTAAAGAGGAGCGCTTCAGGGCAGAAAAGTTCATAGAGATCAAAAACAGTATCATAGAGGCACTGCTTTCAGACGGGTACTGCAGTTATGACCTGGACACAAAAGCCTACGTGAGTCTTAAGTCCCATAAAGCGGACCTGAAATACCATCTGAAAAAAGGTGATATCTGCCATTTTGAAAAGAGCTATATCAAAGGGCTGGAGAGCATCGACGAAGAGGTGATCCTCTCCCGCATTACAGCTACGGAGGGAAGCAGGTTTGATCCAGACCGTATCAAAGAGAGTTATGCCAATCTCTATGGGCTGGATGTTTTTGACAGTGTGATGATCAACTATGACCGCAAACTTTACAACAAGATTCCCGTTGATGTCACATTGAAGGAGACGCAAACCCCTTATCATCTGGAAGCCGGTCTGGGGTATGACACCTATGTCGGTGCACGTGCCCATAGTACCCTGGTCAGAAAAAATTTTATGGGTAATGCAGAGAAACTGACACTCAAGGCGATGTGGTCGCAAAAAGAGTATCTGGCCAGCATCGACTTTTTTAAACCCTTACTCTTTGAGATATGGGGTTATCCGATCGATTTTATGTCAAAAGTCGGATATTCCAATCTGGAGTATCCCGGTTTTACGGAAGAGAAGAGCTATATAAGGTTCGCACTGGGCTATCAGCGGGAGAGATGGAGACTCAAAAGCGGTATTGCGCTTGAATATCTCGATATTCAACTTCTGGATAACCTCAAGGAGGATCAAGTCCTTCAACAGGCTGTCAATGATGGGAATTTTTTGCTTTTCTATCCCTTTATCGATCTGATCTATGATGTAAGAGATGATAGGATGAATCCTAGAAAAGGATATTATCTTGCCTCTTACCTGGAGTATGGGCTTCCGTACAGCCAGGATGCGAGTACCTATCTGAAGATGCAGCTGGAAGGAAGATATATCCATAGTATCGACAAGCTTATCCTCGCAGCCGTTGCGAAAACGGGTGTTGTGGATCAGATCGATCGTGAAGTACCCGAATCCAAACTCTTTTTTGCTGGTGGATCCTATTTTAACCGTGCTTACGGATTTAGAGAGATGGGGGTGATCCTCTCTCCCACCAGTGACTCCATTGAAGGGGCTTCGACGATGCTCAATCTCCTGCTGGAGGCAAACTACCCGGTTTGGGGCGATCTGTATGGTGCGGTCTTTACGGACAATACGATGTTGAACAAAGAGAGTTATGACTTTACCGGGGATATCATCACTTCCGCAGGAGTCGGTGTGCGTTATATGACGCCGATAGGCCCCTTTAAGCTGGATGTTGGATTCAATGTCAATGATCCCTCCCAGTATGGTATCTCCTTTCAGATAGGACAGTCATTTTGAAAAGGATAAAAGAGCATTGCAGGGAGGCAGCCCATGTCAAGTCATAAAAAAATACTCTTAGGAAGCTTCATCGCTGTCATTTTGCTGTTTACCGCGCTCTGGGTAGCGGTCAATACACCGATCGTGGTCAAAGAAGCTGCCAAACGGTTTGCTCCCGATTATGCAATCACCTATAGTGATATTTCAGGAAATGCACTGCAGGGTATCACCATACACTCCCCAAGGTATAAGGGGTTGCCGCTTGCCAAACAGCTGACGATAAGAGTTAATCCGGCAGCACTGCTACAAAAGAAGATATCATTGACGAAAGTGGTCCTGGAGGAGGGGAATGTAACAAGTATCGAGGCACTGATCGGAAGTTTTGGCGATGACAATGATACGGGCGGATCCTCTTTTGCCTTTGAAATAGGGCTGGAAGAGGTTTATCTCTCTTTACTCCCTTTTGAACGCTATGGAGTTTCAGTGACAGCACTCTCTGCGCGCACAGAGAACATATTGTATGGTGAAGATAGACTGGATATCGATGCACTTGATCTCTCTTTGGAATCGAATGTCACGGATATCAAACTGAGTGGAAGTTATAAGGGAAGAGTAGCCAATATTGTATCGCTTAGTGTGAAGAAGGTTGATCTTCCTACGATACAAAGATTGATATCTGACTTGGAAAAAACTGAGCCAAGTGCCCAAAAGGCTCTTCAGGAGGATAACGAGCGATTTTACCTGCCAAAAACTATTCAGGTTGATCAATTTTATCTGAATACAAAGCCTGCTTACTTTGATCCGCTTGAGATACAGAAGTTCAACCTTGAAGGCAGCAGGATTAAGGTGAATCTTGAGGAGGGGATTATAGAGGATGGAAATGTGTTCCTGGATGCGCGAAGCAACCTGAGTGATATTGTCTATAAAGGAGTTGTTCAAGAGAATACGCTAACGGGTAAAATCGCCATAAGTCCGCATAAAAGACTCTTTGAGCTTTCCGGATTACCTTTGAGAGGGGAGGCATTTGGCGATATTGTCATAGACCTTATGGCAGACAGATCATATATACGCGCTGATGTGCAGGCAAGTGCTACGCAGATATTGACAGGAAATAAGGGTGAGTTTAATATCGATATAGATTCTTTGGTAGCCAATGTAGTATACAGTATTGAAGAGCAGAAGCTTACCTCAGATACGAAGGTATTTCTCTCCACCCCTTATGCAAAAAATATTGCGTTGACCAATCAGCTGGTGATGGATACGAACATGACGTATCGCGGTGAGATCTATGCGAAGGAGGTCTACGGTCTTGATGAGAATCTGACAGAGATTCTCCATGATTTTAACGTCACATATAGGGGGGATGAGCAGCATTTGGATGCCATAATGGATTCTGACAAACTGGCGGGCAGTTTCACGATGCAAAACTATCAAAAAGGCAGCCTGAAGCTAAATACAAAACAGGCGATTGAGGTTTCGGCGTTCAGTCAGCTTCCCGAAGCGCTGGAGGATACAAAAGCAACGCTAGAGGTGGACATTCCTTTTGATCTTGATCAGAATAAAACGCTAGAGGGTTTCGCACAGTTGAGGTCAAATGTGGTCAATATTGATGCGAAGATCCTTCTCGATAAAAACATACATGTCAAAAGCAAAGTGATCATCCCCGAAGACTCTTTGCTCCGATCCCTGGATCCAAAAATACAATGGGAGAAGCTTGCCGCTTTTGATATGGATTTGGCAGTTGAAGGCAATCTTTCCTCTATCGACCTGAGTACCAAAGAGTTGAATCTTCAGGCGACTTACAATGCGAACGATCAAACCCTTAAAGGGGAGTTAAGAAGTCAGCCGTTACGTGCAACTTTTGATGGCGCTCTTACGCAAGAGCTGAAGCTGAATGCTACGATAGATTCGTTAAGCTCCTTAAGCAATTTTGTGCAATCGTACTATACCCTCGATGCGATGCCTTCGGTGGAGGGAAGCGCCGTGATCAATGCGGTGATCGATAAAGAAAAAAAGGTCGATATCTCCCTCGTGTCACCTCAGATTGTCTATCAGGAAGATAGAAAAAACAGCAAAACACTCAGTGATGTGGATCTGCTTATTACTTTGGAAGATATGCAGTTGATTCTGCAGCGTTATCGATTTACTTATGATAAGCAAAAGTTTTATGCTACGCAACCGTCTGTCATTTTTATCAAAGAGGATGAAGTACATCTTTCCGATATCTGGGTGAATGATACACTTAAAACTACCGGTATCTACGATAGGAAGGGCCAAAAGGGAGAGATCAATACCCATGCGAAGCAGCTGAAGTTTGAGCATGAATGGGCAGACCTGCTATTTGATATAGATCTAGCAACGAAAATAGATGGGAACTTTACGGATATCAACGGGAAGATCACTCTTCAGGGAGGGGAGATCCATTATGACGTGAGTCAGCGGTCTTTTGCGTCTGACAGTGATATCATCATCGTAGAGGATCAAAAAGATGCGCAATCCAATGCGTTTATGGACAATCTGAGTATTGCAGTCAATATCGAAAGCAACAAACCTCTACGCTTTAAACAGGCAGATATTAATCTTCAGGCAATACCGAGCTTGATGCTTTATAAGGGGCTGAATGAACCCCTGATGCTCGTGGGAACTATCGAACTGCTCGAGGGCGGAACTTACATTTTTGAAAATAAAAAGTTCACGCTGGAAAAAAGTTATATCTATTTTACCGGCGATCCCAATAAACCGTTTTTAGAGATCAAAGCCCGACACCAGGCGGTCAAACATTTGATCACTATCGCAGTGACAGGTACACCGGAGGCACCAAATATCAACTTCTCATCAACTCCGAGTCTGACACGCGAACAGATACTCTCCTGTCTCTTATACACATCTC